>JACZCU010093774.1_pt1 | contig 12231 bp, 13 predicted proteins | sample 8641851 | NCBI WGS metagenome assembly JACZCU01 (sample SAMN15324605, study PRJNA640507) | soil metagenome | isolation source: monocropping sugarcane control | place: China: Luxin town, Laibin City, Guangxi Province | collected 2019-07-25 | depth 10cm m | reverse complement strand
GCTCTTACCTATTACCTCTCTCCCAGAGAGGGTGCCCCGGGCAGGGTGGCCGCGGGCGCCGAGGATGCAAGCCAATCAAAGAAAGGGTCTGAATGGTTACATGGATAGTAAAAAAAGCCTGGTAGCATCCAGCTATCAGGCTTTCCTGGGTCACTTTCTAGAGAGGGCAACAGAATCTACTTATCCGATTTATGGAGGGATTAAATCCACTCATGCCCTTTCTCACAATGGTGAAGACCAGAATGCCCCGCCGTAAGAGCACAGGACTGCTGGCAAGTGGGACACGTAGCAGGGCAATTTTCAGCAGCAAACACATCCTGAACAACGCCGCTGGTACCCTTGTCTTCTTCGATAGAACGACTAACGATGATGGTGTTTGCTTCGTTTGGCATCGCATAGCCTCCTTTCAGCACGCTGCTTCCTTGCTAGCGTACAGATGTACCCGAAACCTCAGATACGAGGTGAGTAAAGATGAACGCCTCCAATTGCTCAGTAGTGAAGGTATTCTATACAATAAAGTACCGAAAAAACGTAAGCAATGCAACAAGACGAACTGTGTTTAGTTCAAACACTCTCAATTGTGGAAAACCCACGTAGAATTTAACAAGGAAACTACCTTGGAAGTGCTCCATCACGCTGCCCCTTGCCCATGGATGCCACCAGAGAGACGCTCGGCTTTATCGCCCGGGTCCCGCAACGGAGCCTAACTGTTGCATGAGGCTCATGATGTTCATCATCAACCGGCTTTCTTTGATCTTGCCATCAACAAAGAAATCAAACACCATGCAAGGCACCGTCACCCGCTTGCCTGTGGGAGGAATACCGAGAAACACGCCCTGCTGGGTACCGCGCCAGATGCCGGAGCTTGCCACCTTCTGCCCTTCAGCCACTAGTTCTTCAATGGTCCATTCCAGGTCAGGAAACGCCGTACGCACCATGGCGATGGTGCCTATCAGGACTCCAGCCAAGCATTATCTGGTCGCCCGTGTCCTGCTGATGAGTGACCAGAGAGGAGGCCCTCCGAGTGCAACTTCAGTGTAGGCTGAGCGCGATGAGGCCAATCGTTATGAACAGAAGCAACAGGATGAATGCAATGCTGGCGAGGACGAGCCCGCTGATCGCTATGCCCCTGCGTGAAACAGAGCGAAGACTCAGGGCTGAGAGAATGATTCCGGCTGTGGAGGTGATGAGGCCAAGGAGCAAGAAGAGGAAGCCAACAACGCCCCCGAAGAAGATACCCAGACACATAACAAGACTGATAATGCCGAGTGTGAGACCGGTAGGTGCTAAACTGCTGGTCCGCAATGGTACCGTCATGGGCCTGTTATAGGCGTAGGGCATGTTCGGAGGAAGGTAGCTTGGCTGGATGGGGGGAGGCATACTCGGTTGTTGCCAGGGCGCACTCCCGTATACCGGTGGAGAGATTGGTGAAGGACTACCCTGCTGTTCAGGTGGCGGATTGTAGGAGGTCGATGGCTGGTCGTTCATGATTTTCACTCCCTTTCCAAAGGATAAGCTTTTCTTCGAGCAACTCCTATTGCTCATTACTAAAACGATGAGCAGAAGAATTTTTCTGATACGCTTTTGGTGAACTGATGAGTTAATTGCTATGACATCGCCTGCTCTTGGAGCAGAAAACACAGAGCACTACCAGAGGCGGTGCCATTTTTGCAACAGAACCCGCTTGCGAAACAAGACGGGTAAAGGGTATACTTTTGTATAATCATTCCAATAGTAAATAGAAGAACGATATATCTATTGGAAATACAATTGGTATAGTTTGGCTTGTTAATGCGTGGTATCTCTGTCTAGAGTATCAGTACTCTATCACGTTTATGAGGTGCAGGATGCTACAAGAAAAGACGGTGCTCCCTATCGGAGTTACCGTAAAAGACCCCCATGGAGCCAACTATGTCATTGAAGGTCTCCTTGGTAAGGGTGGGTTCAGCGCTGTCTATGTTGTTAGAGATCAGCGCATTACGGATAACCTCTTTGCACTTAAAGAGGTGATCGACCCGAACAAGTTGGATCGCAATTGCTTTCTCTTTGAAGGTGAGGTACTCAAGCGACTTGATCACCGAGCGTTACCCCATGTTTATAGTGTGTTCGAAGATAAACAACGCAAACGGGTGTATATGCTCATGGATTACATCGAGGGGCGCAACCTGGAAGACTTGCGGAAAAAGCAACCGGGACGGCGTTTTCCGTTAGCCACGGTCCTGAGCATTCTGTCCCCAATTGTAGATGCTCTAAGCTATCTACATAGTCAGGACTCGCCGGTTGTTCATAGGGATATCAAACCAGCCAACATCATTGTCCCGGCCGGAGGTGATGAAGCCATCCTGGTTGATTTTGGCGCCGCCAAGGAGTACGATACAGATGCAACCACATCCACTATTCGTCGTGTTACCCCTGGCTATGCGGCCCTTGAACAATACTCGAGTGGGACCAATCCTCGTACGGATATCTATGGACTGGGGGCAACGCTCTACACCCTGTTGACTGGCAAAGTTCCCGTCGATGCGCTTGTCCGGGCCACAAGTAACCAGGGAATCGATCCTCTCAAACCAGCGAACGTGATTACTCCAGAGGTACCAGCAGCTATAGCCCAGAGCATTCAACGCGCTATGTGTCTGCACATTGACGACCGCTTCACAACGGTTGAGGAGTTCTGGCAGCAGTTGAGCGTCGATGCGCTTCATCTATCGTCAGCAGGCGCATCTCAACCTCTAACTGTGCCCATACAAGACATCGAAACCACTGCCGCCGCAGTCGTGGAAGACCAGCGACAAGCGGCTCGTCCTGGCAAACGCCCTACGCTGGTTCCTATCTTCCTTGCACTGCTTATGACTGCAGTGATTGGAACAGGTTTCATGTTGTATGGTGCGAGGCATACTCATGCTCCTTCTACTTCAGCCAAGCTCATTCCTCCTTCGGTCGCGCCGGGAGTGGGTACCACCACTCCCACGCTCATCCCGGTGGCTTCCATCTATCCCAGTATAGCTGCATCTTATGCTGGTACGATTGGCGATCTCATGACGAGTGAGAAAACAAATCTATTTCTGACCCATATCCAACAGAGCCAGCAGAACATCCGGGGCTTCTTCCAGGGCCTTGGCCTGGTCGGCTCTTTCAAGGGGACCATCACTTCTTCCGGGCATGTTCAGTTCACGGTGACAATCTACGCAGGTGATGCGACCCTTTCATTTGAAGGAACCATAAAAATAGGTGGAGATATGGCGGGCACCTATGAGGTTCTTGACCAGCACGGACAACGCAACGGTGAGGGAGGAATATGGTCCGTTGCCTCTAGCTCATAGGGGGAGATATTAGGAGGGAAAATATTTTTGGAAATTTGCATTTTTCTATTTTTCTAATCTAACACTACCTCTTTTTATTGACAAATTTGGAGCGAGAAGCTACAATTAAAAGAGACTTGAAGGCTTCATGTTATGATTAGGAGGCAGATTCATGGCTGTTGTGCATCCAGACTATTATCGTCATGAGAACTTCATTCGCAAATCTATACAAATCCCCTCAACGCAGCATAAAGAGCTAAAGGCCCTTGCCGTTGAACTAGAATCTTCGCTTGGCGATGTTGTGGAGACGATTATGGAATTAATGCAGCAAGATAATTATCAACAGTTAAAGATGGCAATCCTTCAGAAACGCGAACGCGAACTCTCCTCACTCACTTACTCACTCGATGAAGCCTACGATTACCTCGGTTCCCTCCCAGAAACCCTTGATGACTGCAGATTCTTTTTTGATGCAAGTCATGACATTATGGTTGCTTAATTCGTAATTAAGGTATGTTTGCATGAGTAGTGAGGCGAGGCAATCACAACCGCCCAGCCCGCAACAATCAAAACAAAAAGAAGCCCATGCCCTCTCAGCGCCCCCAAGCCCCAGGCGTGGAGATATTTGGGATGTAAATTGGTCTCCCGGCCGTGGTGCTGAACAACAAGGTGTACGTCCTGCTTTAATCATTCAAAATGATCGCGGTAATGCTTCGCTCTCCTATCCTCTAACAATAGTCGCCTCAATGAGCCGCACCGAACGTGAGTTGCCCCTCCATGTGCGTATCGCTCCTTCTGAAGAGAACGGCCTGACCGACTTCACCGACGTCAAATGCGAACAGCTCATGACAATTGAAAAGTCCCGCCTCGTCCGCCGCCGGGGCAACATCAACCTCGAAGAACTCGGCCGCGTCGATATCGCTCTGAAGCTAAGCCTGAGTCTGCCATAATATGGTTATTTTGTTGTTGATAGCATGAGTGCCTGGCAGTTTCTCTTTCTATCACGAGGAGTATGGCGTAAACTGCCAGATTTGCACGGTTTTATCAAAACCACCGGAGGCGAACAGCAGTTTCCCATCAAAGGTGGTGAGGGGAGAACAACTCACGGCGTTTATGCCCCCTGTGTGGCCGTTGTAGCTGACGCTGGGGGCGCCGGTATCCGCATTGAAAACGCTCACAGCCGCACTATTTGCCACGCAGGCAATCCAATGGCCGTCAGGCGACCAGGCAACGTTGGCCTTCTGTGGCTGCCCAGATAGGTTTGTGCCTGGCATACTGGTCGTCCACTGCGCGGTAACAGAACCGAATGGCCAGGACCGCAGCGTTAAATCCGTCTCGCAGAGACCGACGAGGGGGAGTGTACGGCTGGCCGCTACAGGAGCCCAGGCAAGCGCCAGGACCGGGCCACTGTTGATGCCATATATTCCCATCCCCGCAGCCTGTGAATTTGGTGCTCCCCATGGTTCAATGTATGTATCCTCTCCGCCAGAAACAATGAACTCCAGACTGCCCCAGGAGACAGCATTAATTCTGGAGGGATTGCCCTTACCAGGGTTGAAGTGTGTATCGATCAGGCGGGTATCCGGCGCGTGCCAGATATGCACAACTGGATCATCGCTGCCAGAGACGATCAGTGGGCCGTTATACTCAGGCGCCCAGCAAATAGCATTCACGCTAGAGGGATGGCCGCGGTAGATACTGACAACCTGACCGCTTACGGCATCCCAGATACGCACAGTATGGTCACGTGAGCCGGAGGCGATGTATTTCCCATTGGGCGACCAGGCGACTGCCTGGATAATATCTCCATGACCAAAGCAAGTAAAATAACGCTGACCATTGCGCGAATTCCAGACATGTAGCTGAGCAGCGTTGCCTGCCGAGGCGATACGCTTACCATCGGGCGACCAGGCAATCGCTTGCACGGTGTCAGTGTGTCCTCTGTAAGTATAGAACGTGATAGGTTCTCCAGGCGTGGGTGTTGGCCCACTGGGCGTCGGAGTAGGTGGCGCATTCTTCGCCGTAGTTGGTGCTGGTGGAATTGGTTGCAATGGGGTTTGCCGTTGATGCAATAGGGTCAGGCCCATTCCACCGGCAAGGGCGACTCCGGCGAGCGTAGCCAGGCTGATGATGGCGGTTCGGCGTCCGACATTGACTGGTGGACGGACTGGCTGCTGGGGCGGATCCACTGATCTATCCCGGCTCTGACCGGAGGGGAGCAGGCCAAGGTCGCGCATAGCGGATTCAAGTCTATCTTTGACCTCCTGGATATTGCCGGGGCGGTTGTCTATGTTTATCGCCAGCATTTGTTTAATGAGCATGTCGAGGCCGTCTAATTCAGATGGCAGTGGCGATAGAGGCGCGAAATGGAAGCCGTTTTCGCCAGGATCGTGGCCGGTTAGCAAGTGGTGAAGGAGCGCACCAAGACTGTAGATATCTGCGCGCGGCGTTGTCTGCGCTTTGCCATATTGTTCGGGTGCGGCATAGCCGGGTGAGCCAAAGGGGATCGTGTCTTTGAGCTGTCCGGGCTTGAAGAGGCGGGCAATGCCAAAGTCGATCAAATAGAGCTGGCCAAAGGGCGGGCGCATGATATTGGACGGCTTGAGGTCGCGGAAGATAATGGGAGACTGGCGAGTGTGCAGGTAGTCCAGAACATCGCAAAGCTGCAAAGCGATATCAAATATTTCGGCCAGCGGGAGCAGGCTGCCAGATACTGTGCCGCTGCCGGTGAAAGGGAAGGGTCGTTCCTGGTATCTTTGCAGGTACTCTTCTAACGTCTCTCCATGGATAAAGTCCATGACAAGATACCAGTGCTCGGGATCGGTGAAATAGTCATAGATGCGCGATAGATGAGGATGTGCAAGGCCGCTCAGCAGCATAACTTCACGGTTAAAACCATCTGTGGCTTCGATAATCTGGGGAGTTGTGAGGCCGGTCAGGTTGATAGATTTGATAGCCACAGGCCGATTATTGAAAAAAGTGTCCTCTGCTCTGTATACAGTACCAAAGCCGCCTTCACCCAGGCGAGCAACCAGGTGGTAGCGCTTGCTCTCATCTCTCTCGCTCTGTTGGCCGGAGGTGATAGTAGCTCGATGTCCAATATAGGGGGTTCTGGAATCCACTCGGGTCTGGTGCATCTTGCATCATAGACTGCCCCCTTGTTTATTAAATGTTAAGTAATAGACGTTCTATACGTTGGAAATGTTGCAGTGAACGAGCCAGAAAGCCCCGCGCCTTCAGGCCTTTGGGGAAATGGTTGAGGCCTGGATCGTGACCGCGTTCCCATTCCTCTATGTTGCTATTAACCGGCGACATTCTTTACTGAATAAGGTACAATAGTGGTATCTAGACATACAGAAGCAAGGAGGAAAGCACTATGATCGCTCAACGACAGCATCTCAAGATGAGTGTCGAAGCATACCTTGCGCTTGACCGCGAAAGCTCGGATACCCGCTACGAGTACATCGATGGCTATGCCTATCTGCTTGCAGGGGGAACACCCGTACATTCCCTCATTGCGGCCAATCTGATTGGAGAGATCAAGGCCGGATTGCGCGGCAGCTCTTGCCAGGTCTATACGTCAGACGCCAAAGTGCGCCTCTCACATTCGCGCTATGTCTACCCCGATGTAACGGTCAGTTGTGATGAGCGTGATCGAAATTCCGCTGCGGAGGTTCTGCGATACCCGCGCCTGGTGATCGAAATTCTTTCCCCAAGCACAGAAGCCTGTGACCGGGGAAACAAAAGTAGCTATTATCGTGCTTGCCCGACCATACACGAGTATGTGCTGGTCAATACAGAGAGGTCATCCGTCGAGGTCTACCGGCGAACAACCGGCAAATTGTGGACATTGTATCCCTTCGAGCGTGGTGAGCAGGTAGAGCTTGCCAGTATCGGCGTGACACTGCCTGTTACCGCCATCTATGAGAATGTGAAGTTGCCAGAGGACACAACAGATTGACGAAGATATACCTTCCGGATTTTTAGAGAAAAGGGGTAGGGCCTGCTGGGCGCCTTGACACGGCAGGCTCTACCCTTTTTGATGTTCGATTGTGATGAAGGCGCTCGCGGAGCGCCTTCATCACAATCGAACATGAGTTTCAAAAATTCGGAAAAAATTGCCTCTCAAGCCCCTTGACAACCTAATACTCATTAGGTAAACTATATTTACTTGACGTATAGCAAATGAAATGTTAATTGTATGATCTAAAAAATCATTGACAGATGAGGAGGGCGGAGCATGAAGCTTGCAGAGGCACTCGTTTTGCGTGCTGACGTCCAGAAGCGTGTCGCGCAAATGCGCGAACGCCTGCGCCAGAGCGCGCTCATCCAGGAAGGTGAGCAGCCGCCTGAAGAGCCCCAGGCACTCTTGGCCGAGCTGGATCAGTTGCTAAATCAACTGCGTGAACTTATCGCGCGTATCAACAGAACCAATTTCCAGACTCAGCTTCCTGCTGGCGGAACTCTCACTGATGCGCTTGCTCAGCGTGATGTGCTTGACCTGCGTCACAGCATCATCAGCAGTCTGGCAGATACCGCTGCTGTACGTGTTGAGCGTTATGGGCGTTCCGAGATCCGTAAGATCTCTACTGTTAACGTATTCGAACTTCGTCGTCAATTGGACGAGATCGCGCGCCAGCGGCGTGAGCTTGATACTACTATTCAGGCCACGAACTGGGCAACCGATCTCATCGAATAAGCAGATAAAAGCGCGAGTTGGTAGCCGGTAAGTCTAGTGGCGAACGCCAAGGCGACAACTGCCGAAGTTGTACAATAACGGATTTGAGAAATCTGCTTAGAACCAGGGGCTGGTACTCTTCACTGTCATGCCCAGCATTGTTACAAGTGTACCATGCATCGTGTATCGAGTACTACCAGGTGTTGAACTATTCCTGCTGGTGAGGGTGGGACAGGGGACGCTCGCGCTTTGTTTTTCATGTGTGAGTATGGCCAGTGTGGCCGCAGGCCACACTGGCCATACTCACACATGAACGAGCCGCTGAAAGGCGGCGAGGAATAGCTTAACTGCATCTACTTCCGCCGTGTATACGAGATATGTGTTGTGAATATCAACAGGAAAGTCTACATGCAGACAGTGAAATTATGTAAAATTGGCAATTCGGCAACAGTAACGTTACCTGCATCAGTCGTAGAAGCCCTGCACTTGCATGAAAACGATGAAATTGCCATCGATGTGGTTGGTGATCGCATTGTCCTGACCCGTGCAACCTCGGATTTTCAAGATACGTGGGCAGCCTATCAGCAGGTTGAACCCCGTTACCGCAAAGCAAATCGTAAGTTGGCTGAATAGATGTTCAGGGCAGTCTTTACGGAGGAGTATACACATTAAATGGCTCATATGGCTGGTATCCATTCCCTCATTTGGCTGTAGCGGCTCTTCTGCCCAAAATGGTAAAATGTGAGCACAAAGGTTATACAACCTATCCAACCATACCAGGAGATAATGAGTCATGCAGAAGCAGACAGGAACGATACAAGTCAAACGAACCTTCCCAGAAATGCTCAAAGGTGGAGTCATCTGTGATGTTGTGAACGCCGAGCAGGCAAAGATTGCCGAAGAGGCAGGAGCATGTGCCGTTATGGCATTGGAGCGCGTGCCGGCCGATATCCGTGCTCAAGGCGGCGTCGCGCGTATGAGCGATCCAGATTTGATAATTAAGATTAAAGAAGCTGTCACGATACCAGTTATGGCTAAATGCCGTATTGGACATTTTATTGAAGCCGAAATTTTGCAGTCCATTGGCATAGACTGTATTGACGAGTCAGAAGTGTTGACGCCGGCCGATGAGCGTTTCCATGTCAACAAACATCTCTTTTCCGTACCATTTGTCTGCGGAGCGCGCAACCTCGGTGAGGCGCTGCGACGTATCGGTGAAGGTGCGGCCATGATTCGCACCAAAGGTGAAGCAGGCTCTGGTAATGTTGTAGAAGCCGTTCGCCATATGCGCACCATTATGGATGACATTCGCCGCTTGCAAATGTTGCCCGAAGAAGAGTGGATGACCGAAGCCAAAAATCTAGGCGCACCTTATGAATTGGTGAGCGAAGTTGCACGTACAGGCAAATTGCCCGTTGTCAATTTCTCTGCGGGTGGTATTGCCACACCGGCCGACGCCGCTTTAATGATGCGCCTGGGCGCGGAAGGTATCTTCGTTGGTTCTGGCATCTTCAAATCAGGTGATCCAATGAAACGGGCCAAAGCCATCGTACAGGCTACGACACACTACCAGGATGCAGCCATTATTGCGGAGGTTTCGCGCAGTATTGGTGAGCCAATGGTAGGTATTAACATCGATACTCTGCCCGAGGAACAGTTAATGGCCCGCCGCGGGTGGTAAAATTTCTATGGACACCGATAAAAAAATCTACAACCGAAAGCTACGCATTGGCGTATTAGCATTACAGGGAGATTTTGAAGCGCACATCAAAGCTTTACAACTTGCCGCTTCTCAATTAGACCTTGAAATTGAAGCAAAAGCAGTTCGTCTACCCAAGCAATTGGAAGAATTAGATGGTATAATAATACCAGGTGGTGAAAGTACCACTATTGGCAAACTGATAGTGTTGTATGGCTTCGAAGAAGTCCTACAACAGAAAATTCGTGAAGGCTTCCCCGTTTGGGGAACATGTGCAGGATTGATATTGTTGGCCAGAGAGACGGATAACGCGTTGGCAGGTCAGCCACTGTTGGCCTCAATGGACATTCGCGTCCGTCGCAATGCATTTGGCAGTCAGCGGGAAAGTTTTGAGACTGATCTGTCTGTGCCAATACTGGGAGAAGCGCCATTCCACGCGTTCTTCATTCGTGGACCAGCCATTGAAGCGGTTGGACCCGAGGTAGAGACGCTGGCAACGCTCGATGATGGAACCATCGTCGCTGTCCGTGAAGGGGCCTTACTTGGCACCGCATTTCATCCGGAGGTTTCAGGAGATCCACGCTTTCATAACTACTTTCTCCGCATAGTACAGAGCGTCAAAGGCTAGGGGCGCGTTCATTGCGCCCGTAGATGACGCGGGAGTAATGGATGATACGGCCGGTACTGTACGTCGATTTGCCGGGAATCATCTACTCAATTGATCGCCGCGCTCGTAATAAACAGCATGAGCTCGCAAACTTTGTCTGCTGGCTCGAGCCGGAGGAAAAGCGTCTCCCTCTGCCACCCATCCTGCGGAATATCTTTCCGCTTAATCCTGCCTCTCGCACCTGGATTTGTGAAGATCACTGGCGTATCCTCGGATTCGCCCAGGTGCAAGAGCGTCCATTACATACCATGTGGGATATCTCCTATCTGGCATCCATGGTGCAACGCAATGTCTCCAGCGATGATGTCCTGACCGCCCTGCTTGAATATATGCTTGAGATGGCGGCAGGCCATAATATCCTCCGTGTTTTTGCCAAGGTTGAGGACGAGATTCCAGAGCAGGAACTGTTCCAGCGCGCAGGCTTCCAACGCTATGCTCGCGAGCTGACGTACCTGTTCGATCCTGCGGAGGCGCATTTCACAATGTCCGATAAGCTCGCTCCCAATCTGCCTTCACTACGGCGTTGGAATCGCCACCATGTGTGGGGATTGCACCAACTCTATCGCTCTGTCACACCCCAACGGGTGCAAATGGCAGAGATGCTGGAGAACGGCGAGGAATTTGCTAAACTACACGTCGGATCACTCCGTCCATTGCCATTCCCGTTCTCGCGGAATGAAAACTATGTGTGTGATATGGGCGTTCGTTTAGGGGCCTGGCTACGCCTCTGTCGAGGCTCTGGCTCGGCGCCACATCAACTTTCTCTTATTGTCCATCCTGAGCACGCCGAACTGGCCGAACCGCTCCTGCGCTTTGGTATCAGCAGGCTTCAGGAAGAGAGTGTACGACGCATCTATTGTCAGGTGCGAGAGTACCAGTCTTTTGTAATCACCGCTCTGCGCAATAGTGGATTTGAGCAGACCTCGACCAGGGCCCTGCTCGTGCGTCACATAGCCCTCCTGGTTATGCGTCAACGCACAGTCCCCGCACTGGAGCAACGAGTGGTCTACGGCGTGAAGGGCCTGGGGACGGTCAATTCTCGCCAGTAATGAGGTGATAAACTGCCTATGCAACATGCGATCACTGACGATCTGGAGGCTCTGCTAGCGACTCTTCCGCCTGGCATCCACGATGCGGTCAATCGGCTCGAGAACCGAAGCGAACTGCTGGAGATCGTAATGGACCTCGGACGTTTTGCCGAGGGCCGATTCCCAGAAGGGGAGGTGATCCTAAGTACTCAGCCAGTGACCAACGCCGACCTCGAATACGTGGTCGAGCGTATCGGTGAATTTGGCGACGATAACCGTGCTGGTATAGAGCGTACGCTCCATCGTATTAGCGCCCTCCGCAACCGCAAGGGAAAAGTTGTCGGCTTGACCTGCCGTATTGGTCGAGCGGTACTCGGCAGTATTGCCCTGATCCGTGATATTGTCGAGCAGGGTCAATCCATCTTGATTCTAGGTCGCCCAGGGGTGGGTAAGACCACCCTGTTGCGTGAAATAGCGCGCGTTCTCGCGGACGAAGCCAATAAACGTGTGGTGGTCGTTGATACCTCAAATGAAATCGCGGGTGATGGGGATATTCCGCATCCCGGTATCGGGCGCGCGCGTCGTATGCAAGTGGCGCGCACGGCTGAACAACACGCGGTGATGATCGAGGCCGTCGAAAACCACATGCCCCAGGTAATCGTCATAGATGAAATTGGTACCGAATTGGAAGCGGCAGCCGCTCGTACTATCGCGGAACGCGGCGTACAGCTTGTAGCTACTGCCCATGGTAACTCGCTTGGTAACTTGCTTGTTAACCCGACGCTCTCCGATCTGGTAGGTGGCATCCAGACCGTGACCCTTGGTGACGAGGAGGCGCGTCGTCGTCATACACAGAAGAG
>JACZCU010342497.1_pt1 | contig 12236 bp, 24 predicted proteins | sample 8641851 | NCBI WGS metagenome assembly JACZCU01 (sample SAMN15324605, study PRJNA640507) | soil metagenome | isolation source: monocropping sugarcane control | place: China: Luxin town, Laibin City, Guangxi Province | collected 2019-07-25 | depth 10cm m | reverse complement strand
TGCAGGCCGCTGCGCTTTCCGTCAATTGCTGTTGCGCCTGCTGTCTCTGTTGGTGCCGTCGTTTGCATTGGATGGAGAACCGCGCTGCAGCGTCGCTCGATCTCATGTGAGCGACGAGCCTGTCCCTATCAATCAGGGCGAAGTCCACGAAAAACTCTTGAGCCAACCGGCAAACCGCCGCCCTCGTAACGCCAATTTCCAAAGCCATGTCCTGCTGTGATTTGCCGGACATAAGACCGCGAACAACCTGGAGTCGGATCGATTTCTCTTCCGCACGTTTGCCTTCGGCAATCCAATTCAGGATGCGAAGGGTTCGGCGCAGGGTTTCGCTCCAGGCTTCAACTTCCTGCCAACGTCCGGTGGATTCGGAATGGTCGCCGTCCAAATCGGAAAAAACTTGTTCGAACGGGAACGAGCTAACGGCTTCGGAATTCTTCATGTGACCTTAAGGCCACATAGTGCAAACTCCTGATGTTGAAAAGGTAAATCGCCTGACACAGGGATCAGGTTGAGCGGCTTTGCGCCCAATCGTGCTCGCTCAGCGACTCGACAAATTCAGCGCCAACTGTCGTTAACCGGCAATGCTCGATTTGAATGGGGACGAGTGCTTCGGTGGTCATTTCTTCTGTGGTTGGTAGGTTTCAGGGATGAAAAAGACACCATTTCCGGTCTTTAATCCGACCCTAGCGTTATTGTCTGAGTATCTATCATTGCAGCTTTTCGCTATGAGGCAGACCGCTACAAAAGCGATACTGACGATCAGTGTAATTTGAATCTCTGGTTTCATTTCACCTTATTCTGCCGCTTGTTCCTCAACCTCATATTTTCCCGCGCTTTCTCGTCGCGCATTTCAACGCTCTTCCTCAATCCAAGCGCTTCCCTGGCCCGCCTAACGCCCGCGCTAAACGCCTGCTTCGAGACGCCGTGTCGCTTGGCCAAAATGGTTGCGTTTGTCCTTTCGAGGGTGTTGGCTCCCACCGCGTAGACAAGTTCGTCCACCGCGAGAACTCGGTTGCGAGCTTCGGTGAGGTACGTAAGAACCGCAGCCACATTAGCTGCGCGCTCCTCTTGGCAGCGCTGTTCAACTTGCTGCACGAGAAACTGCTCAAAGGCCACTTCGCCTTTTTCGATTGCTTCCCGCGCCTGGTCACAGAGCGAATCTTCCGGGTATGCCGCTTCCGTGATTTGGACTTCGAAGTTTTCCTCGGTCCATTCGCCAATCGCGATTCTTCCGGTATGAGGTGATCCCCCTTGATGCTCTTTAGGGACATAACCACCTCCTTCGGTATCGCTCGCGAATCGCAAACAGGCCATGAAGCTATCATAGGCAAAAAACTGATTCCCGCGCTAGTGCTAGCCCTGATAGCCGGCAGTGCTCATCCCACTCGCGCTTTTCCCGGTGCATCTCGCGCCGACGCTGGTCTTCCAACAGCCGACGAGCTGCGCGGCAGCGGGCGCATTCGTAGTCCTGGCAAAACCGGAAGGAGGCAGGTTGGCCGCAGTCGCAGAGTTTCACAATTCCTTTTCCGTTTTCCGCATCCATTGCCGCTGATCCCAATCGGGGTAAATCGGCCATACGAAATCAGGGTTCCGCGTCGGCCACAAGTGGCGCGAAGGTTTGTCCGGCAACGGCAAAATTTCGTTGGTCGAAATCGAGGCTGAATTGGTGGCCACGATCGTCATTGGCGGCCGTTCCTTCGGATGCTTCACCTTATAAGCTCTGGCAAACTTGTGCGTGGCAAGGGCAAGGCTTAAACCGAAAACGATTTTCAGCGAGATTGGCAGCTTGAGGCTTTCTCTCGCCTTCGGTGTTGTGGCTACGTGCATCATGCCGCGATCCCTTGTTTTGCCATTCGCCTTACTTCCGCTCGGTATTGCCTGAGAATCTCTGACGCCTTCTCAGGGCTCTCTATCAATCGTTGCGCGAAATCCTCACTCCAGAGCACGGATTGCGAGCGCAGGATGTGCATCATGGCGTAAGCGTAGGTTCGAGTTAAAACGACAAGCGCAGTGCGAATATCGCCTACAATTTCGGCCCGTTCCTTCTTTGATGCGCGGCTGAGCCGGTAGCAGTTCGAAACGATTTCTGACCCTGAATCGTTCCGCTGCCGGTAAGCATCCGCGCACGGATTGCACGCGATCATTGGAATGAATCGGTCAACGGCTTCCTGAGGATCTGCGTCCTCCCATTGAGCCGTCGCCGAACCGCCGCAAAACTTGCATTTTGCTTGAGCGAATCTCACAGGTTTTTTCCTCCGTATTGCCGCTCTATGCGTTGTCTTTCCTGGCGAGAAGTCTTCGCTAAAAGCGACTCTTCCGGCGCCTTAGCGTGTCCGTTCACTGGCCTCTTTAAGCGATGCGTCCCGCTTCGCCAATCAGCCTGCTCACGAGCCCAGCGACTGCGAACGTATCTCACGATCTCAATCGCGACTCCTGCCCCGTCTTTGCCGCTTCGACCGGCCCACGTCTCGTAGACCAGCTCGATGAATTCATCTGGAATTCCCGAGGTCATCACCGCGGCTTTGACTTGCTCAAGCGATGGCAGCTCGCCATCTGGAACTCGGGCCATCCCGGCCGCTTGAGAAGGTTTTTCCCCAGACCCCTTTTCCAAGACCTTGTCCTTATCCTTGTCTTGGGCTTGGTCTTTGTCCTTGTCTTTGTCTTGCGCCCTATCCAATCCCTCTCTATAGGCTATCCATAGTGTATAAAGTCCGTGCCGTCTCAGCAGGTTTTCTATGGATTTGTGAACTCGGGATTTTTCAGGGTTAAACTCATCGCCGAACTGGAAAGCGATAAATTTTGGTATCCACCAGCGCCCGCGCCCAATGTCTTGAACTCGCCCAGAAAAGACCGCTTGCGCTTCTTCTTGGTTGAACACTATTCCGATGTGAAAAGCGGCTGATTCCCAATCAATTACCCACACGCCAGAGTTATCGCAGCGAGTGTAGAGATAATCCCAGAGAAGCTTGAAATTAGGTGCTAGTTTACGGAACCAGGGATCGTTCCACTTTTCGGTTTCGGTAAAACGCTTCACAAGATCAAAACCTCAGCTCTCCCGCCGACCTTCGCACGGGTAGAAGACCGATTCGGCATTGCGCCTTGCTGGTTTGACCCAGGTTGGCGGAAGAGCTGAAACTTCGCTGTCGGTCTTCTTCATTGTTCAATCGGCAGTGCGAGTGCCTTGTGCCTGAGTGGAGGAGTCAACGCGCTTGTTCCATTGATCAATCAGGTAGTCGGCAAGCTGCTCGACCGGACCTGAAAAGTCTGAATGCGGAAAAGTCATTTCCGCCTCACAATATCCGCAGGTGATTGAAACAGCGTTAGCTATAGTGCCGTCGCCTATTCTTCGAAATCCGCGCTTCGCGTCTAGCTCAGGAAGATTTCCACAAAACGGGCAAGGCTTTAGAATTGAACGATCTGCGCTCAATGCTTCCTCCAAATCTTCGCGTAGGACTCCAGCACGTTCGTTCTCGAAATGCTTGAAATGGATTCAGGGTCACCAAATCCGGCGTCCTCGTACTCCCTGGTCAGGTATCCAGCTTTCCAAGCGGAGTCGACGGCGTTGGTAATGGCGCTTGCCATGCGATCGCCAAATCCAGGTTTCGGATCACACCCAGAAAATAAGACCGTGATTAGGCCTAAAACTACGATGGTTTTCATTGGTGGTTTCAGCCGTGGTAGATTTTCTCGATGCCGCGCCGTGAGTCTTTAAGCGGCCCGCCAATGACCCGCCGAAGGGCGGCCGCGCCAATGTCGAACTTCTTCATAATCTCCTCGGGCGGCGTCTTGAGTTTGAAGAAGTCACGCCGCATCTCGCGCTCTTGCTGGGGTGTGCGGCGTGGCCTGAGTCGGGGTTCGGATTTCATATCATGGATTTAGGGTTTGAGACTAAAATTCTCCGCCTGCTTCACGGCATCTATAATGCGAGCGGCAATTGGCCAGACGATTGCGTTTCCCAATGCTTCAAGTAGTCCCACGGAAGGCCCATGAGCCAGGCCACAAACTCCGGGTTTGGCGCGCCGGCGCTTTCCATCTCCGCATTCGATTTCGACGCCTGGCCAGTTGGCGCTAAGGAAGTGCCGGCAGTCGGACTTGATTTCGCACATGGCGACTGTCCGCACTCCGCAAGCACGAGCGGCAATTGAGAAGCATCCAAGGCCGGAAAAGAGGTCGATGTGGGTTGGCTGCTCATTCACAAATCACCGCTTCAATGAAATCTCCGGCCGCTGCGTTTTCGGTCGTTAGATGCACGACGCAGCGACCGTGTCCCGTCCGAGATCGGCAACCGGCACACGCCGGGGCGATTGGACGAAAGAAGACTGGCGATTGGCAGGCTTTTACTGCCGACTTCCGGCCGTCGTTACTCCTAGGATTCACGAGCAGCAGAGCCCTTTCTCTGGATCGCCATAAATTTTTCATACCAAACTTTCAAAAACCGGTTGCTTCTCCGTTCCAAACTCGCCGAAAACTTTCCGCGCTTCCGACGTGTCCGATTTGTTATCAAGCGGCACAATCACCACCTGCACCCCTGGAGTAATCGAACCCGGAACTTCGTAAAGCTTCTCGCTGCAGCTCTTAACGATTTGCCGGTCATCGAGCCAGATTCGGAGCTGAGAGCATACGTCCCAAACGCACTTAATCGCGTTATCCAGGTCGGGTTTCGTCTCGCAATATTTGGGCGCTGAGTCCTTTAGCTTGCCCGCGTTCTTGCCGCTGCCGTAGTGCGTCGTTGGGCGCGGCAGATAAAACGTGCAGTCTACTTGCAGCGGCCCGGTGAACGGCTGGTCGGGGACATATTGCCGAGCAGCCATTGCGACTTGAGATTTCCAACCTTCCGCGACCGGTGGCGTGTAAACTGAGCTGCTCCAGATTTGACGTCCGTTCTTAATCACTGGACGGCCGTCTTTGTATTCGAGTGGGAATGCGCGGGATTTCACGCGGGGTTGCGCGATTGGCGTCCCGGTGACAAAAAATGAAATCGTTTTCATGGGATCGGGAACTGACGGATGCGGAGATCAGCGGGCCACTCTGACGGTTCGCCGCCTTTGCTATGGGAAACTGAGTATCCTCCAAGATGGATCGGAGACTTGCCGAGCTGCTTAACGAAACAAGCCACGTTTGCCGCCGCGCATTCCACCACGCCTTGCCGAATCCAAAGCACGTCGCACGGCCTCGCACCCCGGCCGCTCTCGCCGCCGTAAATTACCCAGTCAATCGACGGACGCCCGTTTTCTTTGGCGGTTTTGAAACCGCATTCACAATCGGCCTCCCTCGGGCAGTCCTCGCAAATCTTCTCTGGCATCTGCCAAAGCCACTTGTCCAGATGGACCGGGCCAAGCATGGGCTCAACGCTTACGAATCGGATCTTGGCCGGGATCTCGAGCAGAAGGGGAATCCGCGAGTCGGCCTGCTCTTGGTTCTCCGCAGATACGCCAAGCCATACGTTCGGCCACGCGGAAGGGAAATTGTCCGGTCCTGATCCACAGACCCACTTCTGATGCTGCTCAGGCCGCTTTGTCAGGATCAGCCAATCAAGGTTTGGCGTCTGGTAGACCAGTCGGAAAAAATCCTGGCGCCAACTATCCGGGACCTCGTCGTCAAAAATGTCGCACATTGACGGGAAGATCCGCGGGCGGACGACTTCCATTTCGCTTTCGAACGTCCTGCAATCGGGCGTCGGGCAAATGCTGTTAACCGGCCCGACGTATCCGCATTTGTGGCATCGGCTTTTGCGGTGAGTCGTGAGAGCTTCTCGGTTCCATTTGCGCGGGGCTGTCCAGTCCTTCGCTTTCTGCCTTGGAACCCCGCGGCGATACTCGAGGCCGCGAAAGCGCTTTGCCAAGCTCGCCGCATAGCAGTTGAGGCAGCCGGGAGAGACTGGCGTGCATCCCCACCAGGGTGAAAAGCTCTTATCGCACCATTCAATTAGCGTTCGATCCGACATTCTTCCTCCTTTCTCTCCAAGCCCTCCACCATTCAGCGGTGCGGACTTTTCGCTTTCGGATTCGTTGACACTCCCGGCAATACTTCCCGCCGCTTGGCCACTCTCCGGTGTTCTCCTTCGTGTATTCGTGGCCATGCGGGCAATGGGTGCGAAAGCGGTTTGCCTTGGAATGGCACGAATTACAGAGCGCTATCACGTCCAGATGGTGAGCCGATCCATAGCCGCGGTGATGGTGATACTCGTGCTCCATGCCTCCCTGCGTCCAAACGTGGCCGCAAGTTGAGCATGGGACTGCGTTCGGGTGAGGCTTGCGACCCATCCGAACCTCCAGATTTACGGAATGAACAGCTTGCCGTTTGTCGCCGTCTCTGGGCGGAATTTTGCGCGGACCTAATCGCTTGCGTTCGGTCCACTCGATTGAGGTTTGGATGCTCATAGAACCTTGAACGTGATCGCCCAAACCCAAGGATTGATTGCCCAGGCGTGCTTCTTTCGGTTGATCGATTCCCAGAGCAAAATGAAGCCAGTTTTGAAATCTCGCGCGCCCTGGGCCCATGCGTGAGCCGCGTCGACGCCTTCCGCTTTAGCATCGGCCTCACTAATCGATTGCAGCCGCTCAAGACAAACCGCAGTTATCTCGAGCGTGATTCGAGATGCCCAGCGAGGCATGAAGATTGAAGGATTCCAGCAACCCTTAGTTTCAGTGCGATCACACTCTGGAATTTGTGTGCATAGATCCTCTCCATCGGCTCGGTAATAAAGCATTTGTTCGCACCACTCCCGATCGTTGCGATCTGATTCGGGAATGTTGGGAAACTCGAAGCTGTCACAGTAGAACGTCTCTTTGACCCAAAGCCGGTCCCCTACCACTCCATAAGGACACCTTGCCGTATAGATCGGAAAAGATGAGCTACCTTCTCGACCAGACCAGAAGTGCCAAACGCCCTTGCGGAGATCCACTCGATCGATATTGGTTCTGTCCCAAGCTTCGTTGATGTGATCCAAGCCCATCGTCCGCCGCGTCTGCGTCTTTTGACCGTCCAGGATCGCGCGAACGTTTTGCGCCGTGAAAAGGATGCCGCGTTCTTTGGGAGCTTTGTCGCTCATGATCAGTTCCCTCTGAATTCGATGTGATAGCCGTTGTCCTTGGCGAGCTGCTCGAGCGACTCGAGTTCGGCTTTAAATCTCAAGTTGTGGCTGTGGTTCAGCACCCAGCAGAGAACGTTTGCTGTAATGACCCAAAACTTTTTGTCATCGGACGAAAGCGGCAATGCGATCTCACCAGTCAACGCAGGGACTATAAGATCGTGGGCGCGCTGAATCTCGTGTTGCGTTTTCATTGGTTGGTCGAAATCTCGCGGTTGTTTTGCATCGCGTCTCGGAAAGCGTTTCCGGTGGCGATTCGCGACGGCCCTTCATGTCCTGGGCATCCGTTCTTAGGGTCAAATCCGTCGCAGCGATCGCATGGAATAAGCTCAACTCCAGACGCGAGAAGGTTTAAGAACTCTGCCTTTAATTCGGAGCCAGATGTAAACTTTGTCCCGTCGTCGCGGGTGATCCATTCCGTTGCGTTGACCCAATCGACTGGGCCCCAATTCGTGAGCGCCCCTCGAACCGACTGCGATAGGTGAAACCTTTTCATCGCTTCGCCTACTCTTTCCGCTCTCGCTCGTCTTTGCCGTTAATGAATCTCTTCTCGAGCAGATCCCAGCCGCAGTTAGGGCACCAATTATGCCAGCCGCGGCCTTGGCATTCGTCGCAAGGGCGATTTGGTTCCGGATCCGCGCAGCAACAACAATCCTCGCCGCAGTCGTGATAGTAACCGTCCTCGCAGTCGAGAGCCGTGCAGTCTCGGCGATGCGTGTATCCGTGCCCGCAGTTCGGGCATGGTGTGTCAGAGAAGTCGATCTCGTCGCTCATGCTGATCCTTGTTGCCAAGCGTCGTAGAGTTGGTTGGCGATGCTGCGGAGCTGTTGGGCTTTTTGGTTGAATGACTCCTCATCGTAGGCAAACGCGTATCCGTTGCGCTCGCGTAGAAGGTTGGCGACTTTCATGCCTTCGATCTCCGCGTTTACGGCCGAGATTTCAGCCAGGAATCGTGCAGTGAGCGCGTTCATAGCCGCTTCTGATACGCAAACACGCCTTTGACCGTTTTGCCGAAGTAAACGCCTACGGAGTCGGCCGTCCTGAATCCCTCAAAGACGGCCGCAGGAACCTGATAGTAGTCATAAATCGAGCCGCCGTTCTTGAACACGATCTGCAGAATCAGCCGCTCTGGGTCGTAACCGACGCGCAGGATCTGCGAGCTGTGGGGCGTATCAATCCACTGGCTCAAGACAGGTTCTTCCTGCTGTGCTGGTGCGTCCTCCAGTGCAACCCGCGTTGTCGCTACGTCCCTTATGCGTTGCTTGGTGGCCTTTTTCACGTTCACCGCGACCACGCGCCGAAGATCCAATCCGGGGATTTGAGGAAGAGGTTTATCGGCGGGAAGCTTGTCCAGAAAGGTCTTAACCAACCGTTTCTCAAAGGCGATCTCGCGCACCCAATCGGCATGGCCAGTGTTCCAGCACCATTCGGCAAACTGTTGTTGGTCGGTAACGTCGAACTCGATCGCGACCGCTGAATTGACGCCTTCGGTCTTGGCGGGTTCAAACGCGACCGGTGCTGGCGTGATGGCTACGAGCCTTCGTTGCTCAGATTGGTATTCCGCGTCGCGCTTCGCTTGCGCCTCGATCTGGCGTTGTCGTTCTTCTTCGGCCAATCGCGCAAGGCGTTCCTTTTCGGCGGCGTTCTTTGCTGCTCGCTTATCCGCCTCGATTGCCTCCAATCTCGCAGCTTCCGCGCGTTCCTCCGCTTGGCGCTTAGCTTCCGCTTCGCGAATCAACTGTTCTTCCTCACGCCGTTTACGATCCGCCTCGGCCTTGGCTTGCCGCTCGAGGTTTTGTTTGATGCGGATTTGTTCCGCCTCCCATTCAGCCAACTGGCGTTCGACTTTCATCCGGTCTTGCAGGACCGGCAGCATGAACTCGTCGGAGCAAGCCTTGATTTTCTTCGAGTGCTGAAAAAATGGATCGCGCATCGATTTGGAATGCTCCTCGATATCCGTTTCCCAGCGTCGGGCCTGGCCGATGACTTCTGCAGCATTCGCCGCGGCTTGGGGCGTTTTGATTTCGACCTTGGCCAGCATGTTCAGCGCGGCCAGCAGTTCGCTGCGTTCTTCAATGGCAGCCTCGGCCATGCGAGGAGGTTTCCAGCCGTCTAGGACTATTAGAGCTTGGTCACTCATTGCGGGTTCTCCTTGGCAAACTGTGCGATGACTCTTGTCAGGAGCTTCTTGGACGCTATCAGGGACTTGCAAAGCGCGTCAGGAATCTCGGAAAAGCTCGAAATGTCATCCCATGGCGCTTCCCAGCCGGACGCTTTGGCCAGTTTAACGAACCCATCGAAGTTGACCTTCTGATCGAGGCAGAGCTGTGCAAGATCATCCTGAGCCGTGCGAGCCTTAGCCGTCTGCGCTGGCTCTGGCTTCTTATCTTGGGCTTTAGCGGCCGGGGCCAATCCCGCGTCAGCTTCAGCCTTCTCGTCTGGATTGACCGGATGAGAAACGGTCGTCGGCGGCTCCGACCTGGTCGAAGGCGCCAGCGGAGCATTCTCGGGCTGAGGCGGTTCACCAGGCGCAACCGGAGTCACATTCCGTGCGCGCTCAAATCGCTCTTCCTCGGTCATGTCGCGAAGTTCCTCGACGCTCTTTACACCCTTGAGCACGTCTCCGAATTCGTCTCGAAGCAGGAATCCTCGCGCGCGGAACTTCATCATACGCGCCGGGTATTGCGACCACGGCCCTTGCTTTCCCCAAAGCCCCGCACGCTTAGCGTCAGCGACGGTAAACCGCGAGCTAGCGAACTTGGAATTGAGGCGCTTGCAGGTGCATTCCACGCCCCAAGAATCGTCCTTGCGGTCGCCAATCTCGCGTTCTGCGTAGTCCTCAAGCATCCCCGAGGACCGGACGAGGGCAAGTTGAACGTCACCAAAGACACCCGGCCGGCCGTTTATCACGGCGATGTTTTGCAGCGCAGACATAACGGGCAACCCAAGCTCAAGGCCGAGCTCGAGCGCAACGAAGATCGCTTCTGGCGATTCGATTCCTTTGGGAGCCAGTCCCGATTTGGAGATGTAGCCCGAAACCCTCCATAGGTCGTCCAGGCTTTTGATTTCGAGTCCTCGCATTCCGACGAAGACGGGCGCGCGCTCTTTAGGCGCGACGGGCGCAACGGCGGTTAAATTTTGGTTTTCGCTCATAGATTTCGGTTAGTGGTTAAATCGGTCGGTTAGGCTGCTTCTGTTTCTTCGGTTGAAATGGGCTCAGGCAAAAGTCCAACGAACTCCGGTTGCCATTCCTGGTTGTCGTTTATCCGCGCTGGCATGAGCACTCCGTAGAACCCTGGCCATGCTTCAATGCGAACATCCATTGCCTCGCTCTTGCCGATTAGGTTGACGCTGATAATAGGCGGTGAGTCCGTCATCAGCTTCGCCGCCTTGGCAAAGTCTCCAATGAACTCAGCATTGACGCCAATACTCGGCACGCGCTGCTTTTCGCCTTTGGGAACCACGCTGCGCCAGTTGGGGTAATCGCCGTCGACTACCGCACCCTTCTCGCAGTCGATAAAGCAGTGGGAGCCGTTAAGGCTCGCGAGCAATCGTTCCTGGGGACGAAATTCAAAAATGATTTCGGCGCTAAGCTTCTTCGAAAACTCGCAAAGCGGCTTTAGAAATGCCGTGCTTATCGTGACCGAGAATGGAGACTCGACAGCGTTTTCAGGCTGTTCAGCGCAAGACTCGATTACAGCCAGCCGCCGTCCATCAGTTGCGACCATTACCGGTGCTTTCTTGCGCCGGCATTCAAAATGGACACCGTTTAGGATGAATCGTGTTTCATCTGTGCTGGCGAACAGTAACGCCGATTTGATCTCAGAAACGCGAACGGCAAAGAAGCGGTTAGACAAAATCAATTGTCCCTCCTTGCCAAAATGGCGGTTTTAGTGGTTTCTTTGGCTTGCATAGAACTACGGTTTGGTTTGGTAGGTCCCGGGCGCTTTCGTAGGGCGCTCGGGATTTTTGGTTTAGTCAAAATAGAGTTCGTCCTCTACGGCTTTTGCTGCTTCAATCTCCAACTTTTCGAGATCGACGTCATCAGGAACAATGTCACGAAGCGTGCCCGTAGTTTTAGATTTGGCCTTCTTCTTATCCCGTTCCTCAAGCTTCGCTTTGAGCATGGAAAAGCGGCGGTTAGCGCGAAAGGATCTCATTTGAATTAAGCGGAGAACTATCCCTGGCCCTGTTCTGGAATTGCGATTGACTTGGAGGTTAGGGCTTTGAATGTTTCGGCAGTGACTAGGCCTGGCATTCTTGGCTGTAAACCAGCAGACACGGTGAGGATATAAGCGACGAAAGCGCGGAGGCCTTGAACTCGGGTATGGCCTTGATCGGAGGCGACCTTCATAATGGCCGCTATCAGCTTCTTGAGATCATCCAGATTGACGTAAACGCCGTGTGCCGGATGAACATAGATCCTGGTCTGATTTGACACGGTCTTGATGTGTTTCCCCTGGTTCATAGGAACATGCAAAGGAAGGCCATTATTCCGAGGATGATAACAACAAGCCCGACGCCCAGGGTATCGTCGGCCCTCTTCCAAATCGGATCGCGCTTCTGCTTCTGGATGTTCAACAGGCAATGCTCGCAAATCGACAAATGCGAGGGCATGAGCTGAGAGCACTTCGGGCACGATTTGAATGATTCAAATCGGTGGCTTGATTCGAGATTACGAAAACCAGCCTTGCGAAATTGCTCTTTGTGACGCTGGCAAATGTCATGGTTTCCTTCGCCCGCTGGAAGTCCAAGCTCGAGCAGGCACCAGCTACACTTCTTCGTAACGGTGTGAATAATCATTCGTCCTTTCGTGTGGTGTGATCGGTTAAAACCTGAGATCGAGTCAGATAAAACCTGAGACGATTTGGTAAAAAAAGAGAGGCGGTTCATGTGAAATCCTCCACTTCTTTTCCGTCTTCGATTTTCACTTCACCTCCAGATTTAGCGGTCATAGTGACCGGTTTTTTGCCGTCGAACCAAACGGCAAAATCTCCTTTGGAACGCTTCCAATACCAACGCTTTGAAGTGGAAATGCCGAGAGCGCCATTTGACGCTTCAAGAACCGCGTATTCCCCCGTTATGACTGCCACACCCCTCTCGCCTGTGGCCGATGCGGAACCCCTCTCGCCTGTGGCCGATGCGG
>JACZCU010192251.1_pt1 | contig 12238 bp, 6 predicted proteins | sample 8641851 | NCBI WGS metagenome assembly JACZCU01 (sample SAMN15324605, study PRJNA640507) | soil metagenome | isolation source: monocropping sugarcane control | place: China: Luxin town, Laibin City, Guangxi Province | collected 2019-07-25 | depth 10cm m | reverse complement strand
GACGGCATGAGGGAAGAGGTAATAGGCAAGACGCATTTCAAGGGAGCGAGGATTCAGAAAAACAGGCATATGACGTTAACTGTTATAAAACGTCTCTAGAGCGTTATGAGGCCCGAAGAAATCAGCGCATTCCGCTCCCCGATACCAGAACGATGTTGGGAGTTTGTAATGAGGATCATTTAGCAAACCTCTCGCTTTCTGCTGGAGTTGCGCCATAATCGCCACTAAAGACGAAGCCGTATCGTACCATACTTCGTGACGCTTGCCACTTTCGTCATTCCAGGCAATTTCAGGGGTCGTAGAGTCTGTATTGACCGCAGGCAATAAGGAGTGCGAGGCTTTCTGAGCATTAACCTGCTGGCAAGTTTCATCGTTAACCGGCTGCCACTTCCCATGGGCATCTTGTTGCCATTCTCTGCCGTATAAAGGAAATTCGAAAATTGTCTTGCTCAGGGCCTGTGGCATGGTTTTCCACAAGTAATCTAGTTGTTTTTCTACCCAGGCAACCGATGTAAGTGGACCTGGTTTGTGCAACGAGAGATCAAAGTCTAGCACCATAATGATGAGAAAATCTATTTTGCTGAGTAATTTCCAATCTTCAAAGGTATTACCTTGATAAGAAGGATCTTCTTCAGGTCTGTCACCAACTTTGTGGATCAATGTAATGCCGCATAGTAATCCTTGCCGGTGCAACGCATCCTGGAGTTCCTGCATGTACATTGCAAACTTCATACGAATGTTTGGATAATTCCCTTTGACCGACTCAAAGTCTATGATGACACCTGTATATCCTCCGGTAACTGCCCAGTTCACAATATTACAAATAAAGGTAGCTGCTTGAGCAGTACAGGGAACCTGTGGCTGAGAAGTTGCCTGTTCAATGTACTGCGCAAGATCCTGCTCTGACCAGTGACTATCCACCCCTACTGTTAAAAGTGTAGGTAACCCTTGATTTCTCGCCTGGCGTATGAGAGCAGCGTTATCGCAGTTCTGCCAACCTTCAACAAGGTGCCCATCGCTCGGGTACAACCAGGCAGACGAATCATACGCGAGAGCCGATTTCATCTGGCTGCTGTTATACGAGTCGATTGCCTGGCTACAGGTTATGTTAAATACCCAGTCCATGACAGGATATCCCGGCTTAAACAATCCCTTTGGTAGAGACTGCTGCACAACAGGTACAGTCGGCAAGGAAGTTGGAGTTGCTCGTTTCGCAGGAGTGGGAGTTGCATGCAATGAAACGGTACCCGATTCATTGCTGCATGCTACCACCAGTAACAGCATGAATACAGCAAGCAATTGTCCGTATTGACGATATTTCATATGCTCCTTATCCTTTGCATCCCAAGGAAAATCCGTTGAGGATTTTCCTCGCACCTATAACCACTTCTTCAAAGTTTACATAGCCAATCAAGTATGTCAATCTGTCTTTCAAAATGTGTTCACATGTGTAAACAATTCTAACCTTACTCACAGCCCAAGTCTGCTCCAAAAACCTTGACAAAATCCCATTTATCTCTTACCATATAAACATACATGTTTGTATGTTTATATGGTAAGCGGAAGAAGAATAATTATTCGTAAGACGAAAGAAGAGACTGCGCTCACACGCGAGAACATATTGCGGGCCGCGTTGCAGGTGTTCAGCAGACAGGGTTATGCAGCGAGTACGCTTGAAGACATAGCTAGAGAAGCTGGCGTTACGCGAGGAGCCGTTTACTGGCACTTTCGGGGCAAAGCTGAGCTGTACCGGACGTTGCTGGCGGAAGGCTCTCTCAGACCTCTCGATGTTCTCAACGATATCTTTTCAGCAGGCTATTCTCCGGCTGAAACGCTGCGCCGCATGCTTGTCCGCTCGCTTGAATTCATAGAGGAGGATGAGATCTGGCAACAAATTATTGAACTGACGCTTTTCAAGTCAGAACCCGGTATTGTGGATAGCGCAGGTGAGGGCCTTGAGCAAAAATACCAGGGGGCTATGAAGTTTGCTCACCGCATCGAACAATTGCTGCGTGAGGGCGTTGCCTCCGGCGAAATACGCGCTGACCTGGATATACAGACTGCTGCTCTTTCCATCAACGCTTTGATCAATGGCGTGATCCTGGTCTGGTTGCAAAGCAGCAAGGCATTCTCGCTCAAAAGCCTCGCTGCTAGCCTTGCCGACACCTACTTGAATGGCGTCTTGACACGCTAAATTTTTTTATCCATCAAACATACATACTTATATGTATATTAAGAAGGGATACAAGACATGATCAACCTGTGGCCTTTTTCGCCTTCTAGAGAGAAACAATTCGATAGTTATATACAAGCCTGTGCCAGGCTCAATAAATTCAGTGGTGCTGTGCTGGTTGCTCAAGGCAATCAGATAGTGTTCTCCCGCGCTTATGGTATGGCGAGCTATGAGCTTGGTGCATCTAATGCTCCCGCTACCATCTTCCAGCTTGGATCGTTGACCAAACCTTTTACCGCTACTGCCATTCTGCAATTGCAGGACGCGGGTCGTTTGCAGGTGACTGATTCCCTGGCTACCTATATGCCTGATTTTCCGCATGCCTCCGAGATTACGCTTCATCACCTGCTCACGAACAGCAGTGGTATCTTCGATTACGTTTTTGCTCCTGAGTTCCGGCAGTTCATGGGGCGTCAGACCAGCGTGCAGGAACTCATCGCCAGCTTCCGCGATCGGCCATTGGAGTTTGCTCCAGGCAATCGCCTCAGCTACAGCAACTCGAACTGGGTCCTGTTGGGAGCAATCATCGAGCAGCTTTCTGGCCAGGGCTACAATGCCTTCCTGCAAAAGCATCAGTTTCAATCGTTGGGGCTGGCGCATTCCGGCTACGAAGAGGTGAACTCACTCATCAAGGGCCGCGCATCGGGATACTTTCTCCGCGGCAAAGATATCGTCAGGTCTGAATATGATGATCCCACTTCGCTCTTTGCTGCAGGTGGGCTCCATTCCAATGTTACTGATGTATACCGCTGGCTGCGGGCGCTCAATGAAGGACAATTGCTCAGTGCACAGGCACGCCAGCAGATGTATACGCTGCATGCCACGAGTAAGGAGGAGGACAAGCTCACCTATGGCTATGGCCTGGTCATCGATACCGCCTCCAAACACCCATCTGTCAGCCACTCAGGAGGCATGCATGGCTACCAGACCGTCGCAAAGTACTATACAGAGAATGATCTTACCATCGTTCTGCTCAACAATTTCGAGAATGTGAACGTTTTTGAGGTCGAAGCCGCTCTGGCGGCCATTGCCTTTGGTGAGCCATATGCCTTGCCTGAGCAACGATCCTTCATCGAACTCGACCCAGCTATTGCAGCAGCTTATGTAGGAGAATACGAGGGCAGATTCGGAGGGCGGACAAGCACCCTGAAGTTCTTCCTCCGAGATGGCACATTCTGGATGCATGTTCCTCCCCTGCCTAAATCAGAAATGTTTGCCATTTCACCAACAACATACTTTACCCGTGTTAAAGGCGAGGTAGAGTTAACCTTTGTTGCAGATGAGCAAGGCAGGGTGAATATTATCGATATCAATTGGTCAGGTTATCCCATGACCGCTACCCGCGTGAAATAAAACCCGTGCTCTCATTGCCCTGGTATACAACCCATCTTCCGTTGGCAATCGAGAAACAAACAACATACGTTTTTCGTACTCTCATTAGAGCTGGTACCGGTATACGATTTCGTCCTAATAGCACTGCTTTATGTATGGGCATCATAGATATGGACCTCTCTTCGCCAGAAAGAAGGAATGAAAATCTGAACCTGTTTTCGGCCGTACGCATCACACGTATGGTGCTCCCCTTTATGCAAAAACAGCACTGGGGCCGTATTCTCAACATCGCATCCGAGTCTGGTATCCAGCCCGATCCAAACATGCCTCACTACAACGCCTCAAAAGCAGCCTTGATCAACCTGTCAAAAAGCCTGTCAAAGGCCTACGCTAAAGACGGCATTTTGGTGAACTCAGTCTCACCTGCCTTTATCAAGACTCCGCTCGTTGAGCAGATGTTAGCGGATCAAGCCAAAGCTAGGCACATCACAGAACAAGCAGCCGAGGAGGAGTTTCTACGCGTGAATCGGCCACATATCGAACTCAGACGTGCCGGGACTCCCGAAGAAGTCGCTGCTGCCGTTGTATTTCTTGCATCAGAAGCCGCCTCATTCATCACCGGGGCCAATCTCCGTGTTGATGGCGGCTCAGTTGCCAGCATATAAGGTAAAAAACCAGGGCCTATAAGCATTTTGCTCAATGTTAGGAGGAAGGATCCTCTTTGATACACCAATCGTAGATAAGGCGCTCCAACCGATCTAACCCGCTAAAGAAATTCGCTACTGGCAGGCTTTCATTCGGCTGGTGTGCTTCTGCGAGCGAGCCAGGCCCGCAAATATAGGAGTCGATACCCAGCTTTTGCAGATTTCCCCCATCCGTCGCAAATGCAGCTCCTCCACCTATGGGTTTCCCCATCACCCGGCTCAACACCTGGCAAAATGCTCCTTCAGTCGGTGAGCGCATGGGAGGTGCCGCCACCATATTTTCAACAAACACGCCGCCATCCGGTACGATAGCCTTTATACCCTTAGATAGCTCATTGTCGATCTTCTCCTGCAAAGCTGCCATGATCTCCTCCAGATTATCCCCCGGCGCTACCCGCATGCTTACAACCAGCCGACAGGTTTCGGCAATCATATTTGCAGCGAGCCCGCCACTGATCACACCACTGTTGAATGTAGAGTATGGACTATCTGGAAAAAGCTGCATATTTTCAGGCAAAACATGCTGCCGAAGGCTTTTGTTCGTCTCCTGCAGCATCTGAATTACTCCTGCCATCTTATCTATCGCGTTAAGCCCCTTATCTGGGAGGCTACTATGCCCTCCTTTACCACGCACATAAACGTCGAATGACACATAGCCCTTATGAGCAGGAAAAATCTCAAAATCTGTCGGCTCACCAATGAGTGCCACAGTCGGAAGGGGATAGCCGTTGTAAAGGTCTGGCATGACGCGTATCAATCGAGCCGAACCCTGACCGGCAATCTCTTCGTCATACGTGAAAATAAACATTAATGGCCGTTTCAATGCTTCAAGTGAATGACGTTTCGCAGCAACGATAGCCTGCGCCAGGAATACTTTCATATCGGAAACACCACGGCCAAAAATTCGCTGTCCGTCTGTTTGCAGAACCAACGGATCACTTTTCCACCCTGGTTGTCCATCGAATGGCACCACATCAATATGCCCTGAAACAATGAGGCCATCGGGCACCTCAGGGCCAGCCCAGGCTATCACGTTAGCCTTCTGCACGCCATTATCTTCTTCTGTCAATAGTCGAATCGCAAAACCGCCTTCTTCAAGGTAGTTAGCGAGGTACTCAGCCGCGGCAACGTTACTGCACGCACTGACCGTATTGAAGCTGATAAGCTGGCGAGAAATCTCCCAGAGCTCGCTCTCTTGTATATTCGTGCTACTCATGCACTATGTCCATCCTTACACCCGTAGGGGCCGATTTATCGCGCCCAGCGCCGATTGATCGGCCCTCGCTGCATGGTCCGATATGCCAATTCTTTTGTTAACCTACATCATTTGACAGCAACAATCTGTCCACCTGTCATGCCCTGCAAATCAGTTGGCGTGAGTTGAAAGACTGCATGTGGGGTTCCGGCTGCTGCCCATATTTCTCCATATTGCAATAAATCCTCATCAATCAAGGTCTTCAATCGCTCATTATGACCGAGCGGCGGTACTCCGCCAACCACAAACCCTGTGCGCTGCCGTACAAAATCGGCATCTGCTTTTTCAATTGGCTCGCCTACGAGCTTACTGATATGCTGCTCGTTCACGCGATTGGGTCCGCTGGCAACGACGAGTACAGGATTGTGAGAGTGCTTCCCTTTGAATACCAAAGATTTTACAATCTGCTCCACCCGGCATCCAATCGCCTGGGCAGCTTCTTTGGCGGTACGTGTCGAGTCCGGTAACTCGATGACACGGCACGAAAATCCGCGCTCCTTCAAAATATCCTGAACTTTCTTGGCGCTGGTACTTAACTCTTTCGACATACACATATCCCTACAAGTACTTTGTAGTGCTGTAGGTGTGCAGCCCGCGGGCTGCACACCTACAGCACTACAAAGTACTTGTAGGGATATGTGTATGTCGAAAGAGTTAAGTACCAGCGCCAAGAAAGTTCAGGATATTTTGAAGGAGCGCGGATTTTCGTGCCGTGTCATCGAGTTACCGGACTCGACACGTACCGCCAAAGAAGCTGCCCAGGCGATTGGATGCCGGGTGGAGCAGATTGTAAAATCTTTGGTATTCAAAGGGAAGCACTCTCACAATCCTGTACTCGTCGTTGCCAGCGGACCCAATCGCGTGAACGAGCAGCATATCAGTAAGCTCGTAGGCGAGCCAATTGAAAAAGCAGATGCCGATTTTGTACGGCAGCGCACAGGGTTTGTGGTTGGCGGAGTACCGCCGCTCGGTCATAATGAGCGATTGAAGACCTTGATTGATGAGGATTTATTGCAATATGGAGAAATATGGGCAGCAGCCGGAACCCCACATGCAGTCTTTCAACTCACGCCAACTGATTTGCAGGGCATGACAGGTGGACAGATTGTTGCTGTCAAATGATGTAGGTTAACAAAAGAATTGGCATATCGGACCATGCAGCGAGGGCCGATCAATCGGCGCTGGGCGCGATAAATCGGCCCCTACGGGTGTAAGGATGGACATAGTGCATGAGTAGCACGAATATACAAGAGAGCGAGCTCTGGGAGATTTCTCGCCAGCTTATCAGCTTCAATACGGTCAGTGCGTGCAGTAACGTTGCCGCGGCTGAGTACCTCGCTAACTACCTTGAAGAAGGCGGTTTTGCGATTCGACTATTGACAGAAGAAGATAATGGCGTGCAGAAGGCTAACGTGATAGCCTGGGCTGGCCCTGAGGTGCCCGATGGCCTCATTGTTTCAGGGCATATTGATGTGGTGCCATTCGATGGACAACCAGGGTGGAAAAGTGATCCGTTGGTTCTGCAAACAGACGGACAGCGAATTTTTGGCCGTGGTGTTTCCGATATGAAAGTATTCCTGGCGCAGGCTATCGTTGCTGCGAAACGTCATTCACTTGAAGCATTGAAACGGCCATTAATGTTTATTTTCACGTATGACGAAGAGATTGCCGGTCAGGGTTCGGCTCGATTGATACGCGTCATGCCAGACCTTTACAACGGCTATCCCCTTCCGACTGTGGCACTCATTGGTGAGCCGACAGATTTTGAGATTTTTCCTGCTCATAAGGGCTATGTGTCATTCGACGTTTATGTGCGTGGTAAAGGAGGGCATAGTAGCCTCCCAGATAAGGGGCTTAACGCGATAGATAAGATGGCAGGAGTAATTCAGATGCTGCAGGAGACGAACAAAAGCCTTCGGCAGCATGTTTTGCCTGAAAATATGCAGCTTTTTCCAGATAGTCCATACTCTACATTCAACAGTGGTGTGATCAGTGGCGGGCTCGCTGCAAATATGATTGCCGAAACCTGTCGGCTGGTTGTAAGCATGCGGGTAGCGCCGGGGGATAATCTGGAGGAGATCATGGCAGCTTTGCAGGAGAAGATCGACAATGAGCTATCTAAGGGTATAAAGGCTATCGTACCGGATGGCGGCGTGTTTGTTGAAAATATGGTGGCGGCACCTCCCATGCGCTCACCGACTGAAGGAGCATTTTGCCAGGTGTTGAGCCGGGTGATGGGGAAACCCATAGGTGGAGGAGCTGCATTTGCGACGGATGGGGGAAATCTGCAAAAGCTGGGTATCGACTCCTATATTTGCGGGCCTGGCTCGCTCGCAGAAGCACACCAGCCGAATGAAAGCCTGCCAGTAGCGAATTTCTTTAGCGGGTTAGATCGGTTGGAGCGCCTTATCTACGATTGGTGTATCAAAGAGGATCCTTCCTCCTAACATTGAGCAAAATGCTTATAGGCCCTGGTTTTTTACCTTATATGCTGGCAACTGAGCCGCCATCAACACGGAGATTGGCCCCGGTGATGAATGAGGCGGCTTCTGATGCAAGAAATACAACGGCAGCAGCGACTTCTTCGGGAGTCCCGGCACGTCTGAGTTCGATATGTGGCCGATTCACGCGTAGAAACTCCTCCTCGGCTGCTTGTTCTGTGATGTGCCTAGCTTTGGCTTGATCCGCTAACATCTGCTCAACGAGCGGAGTCTTGATAAAGGCAGGTGAGACTGAGTTCACCAAAATGCCGTCTTTAGCGTAGGCCTTTGACAGGCTTTTTGACAGGTTGATCAAGGCTGCTTTTGAGGCGTTGTAGTGAGGCATGTTTGGATCGGGCTGGATACCAGACTCGGATGCGATGTTGAGAATACGGCCCCAGTGCTGTTTTTGCATAAAGGGGAGCACCATACGTGTGATGCGTACGGCCGAAAACAGGTTCAGATTTTCATTCCTTCTTTCTGGCGAAGAGAGGTCCATATCTATGATGCCCATACATAAAGCAGTGCTATTAGGACGAAATCGTATACCGGTACCAGCTCTAATGAGAGTACGAAAAACGTATGTTGTTTGTTTCTCGATTGCCAACGGAAGATGGGTTGTATACCAGGGCAATGAGAGCACGGGTTTTATTTCACGCGGGTAGCGGTCATGGGATAACCTGACCAATTGATATCGATAATATTCACCCTGCCTTGCTCATCTGCAACAAAGGTTAACTCTACCTCGCCTTTAACACGGGTAAAGTATGTTGTTGGTGAAATGGCAAACATTTCTGATTTAGGCAGGGGAGGAACATGCATCCAGAATGTGCCATCTCGGAGGAAGAACTTCAGGGTGCTTGTCCGCCCTCCGAATCTGCCCTCGTATTCTCCTACATAAGCTGCTGCAATAGCTGGGTCGAGTTCGATGAAGGATCGTTGCTCAGGCAAGGCATATGGCTCACCAAAGGCAATGGCCGCCAGAGCGGCTTCGACCTCAAAAACGTTCACATTCTCGAAATTGTTGAGCAGAACGATGGTAAGATCATTCTCTGTATAGTACTTTGCGACGGTCTGGTAGCCATGCATGCCTCCTGAGTGGCTGACAGATGGGTGTTTGGAGGCGGTATCGATGACCAGGCCATAGCCATAGGTGAGCTTGTCCTCCTCCTTACTCGTGGCATGCAGCGTATACATCTGCTGGCGTGCCTGTGCACTGAGCAATTGTCCTTCATTGAGCGCCCGCAGCCAGCGGTATACATCAGTAACATTGGAATGGAGCCCACCTGCAGCAAAGAGCGAAGTGGGATCATCATATTCAGACCTGACGATATCTTTGCCGCGGAGAAAGTATCCCGATGCGCGGCCCTTGATGAGTGAGTTCACCTCTTCGTAGCCGGAATGCGCCAGCCCCAACGATTGAAACTGATGCTTTTGCAGGAAGGCATTGTAGCCCTGGCCAGAAAGCTGCTCGATGATTGCTCCCAACAGGACCCAGTTCGAGTTGCTGTAGCTGAGGCGATTGCCTGGAGCAAACTCCAATGGCCGATCGCGGAAGCTGGCGATGAGTTCCTGCACGCTGGTCTGACGCCCCATGAACTGCCGGAACTCAGGAGCAAAAACGTAATCGAAGATACCACTGCTGTTCGTGAGCAGGTGATGAAGCGTAATCTCGGAGGCATGCGGAAAATCAGGCATATAGGTAGCCAGGGAATCAGTCACCTGCAAACGACCCGCGTCCTGCAATTGCAGAATGGCAGTAGCGGTAAAAGGTTTGGTCAACGATCCAAGCTGGAAGATGGTAGCGGGAGCATTAGATGCACCAAGCTCATAGCTCGCCATACCATAAGCGCGGGAGAACACTATCTGATTGCCTTGAGCAACCAGCACAGCACCACTGAATTTATTGAGCCTGGCACAGGCTTGTATATAACTATCGAATTGTTTCTCTCTAGAAGGCGAAAAAGGCCACAGGTTGATCATGTCTTGTATCCCTTCTTAATATACATATAAGTATGTATGTTTGATGGATAAAAAAATTTAGCGTGTCAAGACGCCATTCAAGTAGGTGTCGGCAAGGCTAGCAGCGAGGCTTTTGAGCGAGAATGCCTTGCTGCTTTGCAACCAGACCAGGATCACGCCATTGATCAAAGCGTTGATGGAAAGAGCAGCAGTCTGTATATCCAGGTCAGCGCGTATTTCGCCGGAGGCAACGCCCTCACGCAGCAATTGTTCGATGCGGTGAGCAAACTTCATAGCCCCCTGGTATTTTTGCTCAAGGCCCTCACCTGCGCTATCCACAATACCGGGTTCTGACTTGAAAAGCGTCAGTTCAATAATTTGTTGCCAGATCTCATCCTCCTCTATGAATTCAAGCGAGCGGACAAGCATGCGGCGCAGCGTTTCAGCCGGAGAATAGCCTGCTGAAAAGATATCGTTGAGAACATCGAGAGGTCTGAGAGAGCCTTCCGCCAGCAACGTCCGGTACAGCTCAGCTTTGCCCCGAAAGTGCCAGTAAACGGCTCCTCGCGTAACGCCAGCTTCTCTAGCTATGTCTTCAAGCGTACTCGCTGCATAACCCTGTCTGCTGAACACCTGCAACGCGGCCCGCAATATGTTCTCGCGTGTGAGCGCAGTCTCTTCTTTCGTCTTACGAATAATTATTCTTCTTCCGCTTACCATATAAACATACAAACATGTATGTTTATATGGTAAGAGATAAATGGGATTTTGTCAAGGTTTTTGGAGCAGACTTGGGCTGTGAGTAAGGTTAGAATTGTTTACACATGTGAACACATTTTGAAAGACAGATTGACATACTTGATTGGCTATGTAAACTTTGAAGAAGTGGTTATAGGTGCGAGGAAAATCCTCAACGGATTTTCCTTGGGATGCAAAGGATAAGGAGCATATGAAATATCGTCAATACGGACAATTGCTTGCTGTATTCATGCTGTTACTGGTGGTAGCATGCAGCAATGAATCGGGTACCGTTTCATTGCATGCAACTCCCACTCCTGCGAAACGAGCAACTCCAACTTCCTTGCCGACTGTACCTGTTGTGCAGCAGTCTCTACCAAAGGGATTGTTTAAGCCGGGATATCCTGTCATGGACTGGGTATTTAACATAACCTGTAGCCAGGCAATCGACTCGTATAACAGCAGCCAGATGAAATCGGCTCTCGCGTATGATTCGTCTGCCTGGTTGTACCCGAGCGATGGGCACCTTGTTGAAGGTTGGCAGAACTGCGATAACGCTGCTCTCATACGCCAGGCGAGAAATCAAGGGTTACCTACACTTTTAACAGTAGGGGTGGATAGTCACTGGTCAGAGCAGGATCTTGCGCAGTACATTGAACAGGCAACTTCTCAGCCACAGGTTCCCTGTACTGCTCAAGCAGCTACCTTTATTTGTAATATTGTGAACTGGGCAGTTACCGGAGGATATACAGGTGTCATCATAGACTTTGAGTCGGTCAAAGGGAATTATCCAAACATTCGTATGAAGTTTGCAATGTACATGCAGGAACTCCAGGATGCGTTGCACCGGCAAGGATTACTATGCGGCATTACATTGATCCACAAAGTTGGTGACAGACCTGAAGAAGATCCTTCTTATCAAGGTAATACCTTTGAAGATTGGAAATTACTCAGCAAAATAGATTTTCTCATCATTATGGTGCTAGACTTTGATCTCTCGTTGCACAAACCAGGTCCACTTACATCGGTTGCCTGGGTAGAAAAACAACTAGATTACTTGTGGAAAACCATGCCACAGGCCCTGAGCAAGACAATTTTCGAATTTCCTTTATACGGCAGAGAATGGCAACAAGATGCCCATGGGAAGTGGCAGCCGGTTAACGATGAAACTTGCCAGCAGGTTAATGCTCAGAAAGCCTCGCACTCCTTATTGCCTGCGGTCAATACAGACTCTACGACCCCTGAAATTGCCTGGAATGACGAAAGTGGCAAGCGTCACGAAGTATGGTACGATACGGCTTCGTCTTTAGTGGCGATTATGGCGCAACTCCAGCAGAAAGCGAGAGGTTTGCTAAATGATCCTCATTACAAACTCCCAACATCGTTCTGGTATCGGGGAGCGGAATGCGCTGATTTCTTCGGGCCTCATAACGCTCTAGAGACGTTTTATAACAGTTAACGTCATATGCCTGTTTTTCTGAATCCTCGCTCCCTTGAAATGCGTCTTGCCTATTACCTCTTCCCTCATGCCGTC
>JACZCU010131850.1_pt1 | contig 12255 bp, 14 predicted proteins | sample 8641851 | NCBI WGS metagenome assembly JACZCU01 (sample SAMN15324605, study PRJNA640507) | soil metagenome | isolation source: monocropping sugarcane control | place: China: Luxin town, Laibin City, Guangxi Province | collected 2019-07-25 | depth 10cm m | reverse complement strand
GCCGGACTCCACCCTTTGTGTTGATGGGAACGCCAGGCCTGCTCCCGAAAAAATCCACTCGTGAAGACAAGAGGTGCTTCTACACTATATCTATGTTATAATATTGCCATGAAAAATTTATGGGCGCCCTGGCGTATGGCCTTTATCGAGCCAAAGACATCACAACCTCAAGAATGTATTTTTTGTACCCAACCGGCTGCTCACCGCGATGCAGAGTATCACATCCTCTACCGTGGCGAGCACTGCTTTATGATGCTGAACCGCTACCCATATAACAATGGGCATTTGATGATCGCTCCCTATCAACATGTCCCAAGCATCGAGCAACTGGATGTCGATACCCTGGCTGAATTGATGGCCCAGGCCCAACTTGCTCTACGTGCCCTGCGGCTCACTATGAACCCGGATGGCTTTAATATGGGTATCAACGAAGGCAAAGTAGCAGGGGCTGGTTTCGACGAGCATATGCACTTTCATATTGTACCCCGCTGGAATGGCGACACCAACTTCATGCCGGTGATTGCCGATATTAAGGTGATTCCAGAACACCTTGATATCGTCTATCAAAAATTGAAACAGGCTCTAGAGTCGTTGCGCTAACTCACGCCTGCAGCGCTTCGCAAGTAGTATCAGCGTGTTGAAAAATCCTCCTGAAGAGCTGGTAGAGAGAAGAGAGAGTCCGTGTAGGAATGACCAGACTTCTTCTCATAGGAGAAAGTCTGGGGTATGTCTCAGACTCATCGCATGCTGTACCTTAAAACGAGTTGAGCTTCTCGTGCGTGATGAGAGTAGTGAATGAAATGTTTCTTCCCTCATAGGGAACGGCTCTCTACTTGTTAGCGTGCGTTCGTGAAAGGAGCACAAGCCATGTCGTTAGTTAATATTCTCTGGGCTGTTGTCGTCATTCTCGTCGTCCTCTGGCTCCTGGGTTGGCTCGTCGGACATATCGGAGGCGGTCTGATCCATATCCTACTGGTGATAGCAGTCATTGTCCTGTTATACAACCTCTTTGTCGGAATGCGCCGAGGGGTGTAGGCCAGTGCTCTGATTGTCTGTAATGCAACCAGGTGATGAGGCAGTCACAGAGAAAACCAACAATCAAGGGGAGTTGATACGCCCTTTCGTCAACTCCCCCCTCCGCAGGGATCCCATAAGCCACGGCTCCTGTGCCATCCTCTGAGCAGACGCTCTTTCCCTTTTTCAGCAGCCTGGTATGTAATACGGCGGGTGTGCGGCCTCAGGCCGCACACCCGCCGTATTACATACTACTGAACGAGCCACCGGAGGTGGCGAGAAGTCCTGAAGAAGATCTGAATAGATACCGGTCAGGCGAAAGAATGGCTGACTTTGTCTAAGCAGGGTAAAGATGCTATAGTATTTGAAAAGTGCGTATCTCTTAGAGCGAGAAGGCTTCACAGTTATTGAAAGCTCATGGCACATGGAGATTGTGCTGCACGAAGCTCCACCTGCTCCTGCAACTATTGAGGGTATCACCATACGCCCCTTTATTCCAGGCTGGGATGATCGCGACGTCCATTACATCATACAAACAGCTTTCGACGACATTCCAGGCCATGTCTCTGAGGGTTTCGCAAGCTGGGCGCAGTGGGCATTTAAAAGCAACAGCTTCCTCTATGTCGCCAAGGCCGGTTCGGAGATGGCGGGTGCAATCCTGTGCAGGCGTCTCCCTAACATGGGCTGGATCAACCAGGTAGCAGTTCTACGGCCATGGCGGCGACGCGGCATCGGCTTACAACTTTTGCGCCACGCCTTCGCTGATTACTATCGTAGTGGCATACACAAAGTGAGCCTATCCGTCGATGAACACAACCCTACAGGCGCGCATCAACTTTACGAACAGGCTGGCATGTATAAAAGTCTGCAAGTAGATACTCTTCAGAAGGCGCTATAATGGAATAGGGGTTGTGGGAGCATGTGGCCGATGGACCACATGCTCCCACAACCCCTAAAACAGAAGCCGCGCCGCAGGCAGCGGCTAGTCCAAACGAACGAAGTAGTACTTACTCAATGTGCAACATACAAGGTAACTGCATCGAACGTGTCTCAAAATGAGACATGTTGTTTTGGCGTATATGAGTTAGCAGAAGGATTGAAACATAAGCATAAGAAGCATAGCAGGCAGGAACAGCATTAATCCTTTTCTGCCTCTTGATGTGGTGGAGCGTTTTCAATGAGTTCACCAGGAGGTACACCCAAAGCGTCAGCAATCCTTCCCAATGTATCGGTATTCACCACCTGATACGGATTGTTAAACATCCTTCGGATAATATTGTAGCTCACCTGTGCCTGTTGAGAGAGCTTATGCATAGAAACGCCCTTCTGTTGGGCTACTTCTTTCACGCGCAATCGTATCAACGCCGCTCTCCCTTGCTTTTATTTCTTCTTATGATACCAGCAGTATAGAACGTTGGGTATTATCCATCTAAGCATGAATACGCGTGTATGAAACTAGAGAGTGATATATATATATGTGTAACCCTATTGACTAATGAGTCTTATGCATGGTACTCTATAAATGACACAGGTAGTCAATATCTTACAGGAAAGGATTTTATGGATGTTCAGCGAGATTGCCCGTATCCGTGAACAAATCGCACTTGAGTACGAAGCAGCACAACGAGCATTGTATTTCCCCGCAATGGTCGCCCGCCATGACTTCATCAACAAGCGTATGGAGAATGTTGGTGAACTTCATCAGAAACTCTCCAGACATATCGGCATGGAAGAAGCCACCAAAACCGTCCTTGACATCCAGGTTGAAATTATTGGAAAGTGAAGAGAGATGCTTAACGAGAGTCCACAAATTCCCCAGGTTGCTATTTCCGTTGATGATTTGATTGCTATCGGTCAGATACTTGTCTCCTATTTTTGCACCGCTGAGAAACCGCATATTTTATTTGTTATGAGGTGAACCTTCTCTCTCTCTCTCCTACCTCGCAAAACTTTACCATGCTACAAATGGTTGAGGCACAAACAACTCAATCATTCGTAGCATTTCGGGTAAGGTGGCTCACTATTTCCCGTACGGATACCACCACGGCTTGGCTCCGCCTTCAAAGTCCCAGTGCACATGCTTGGTCTCGCGGAACTCGTCCAGTCCTTCTTCGCCCAGCTCGCGAGCACCACCGCTCATTTTGAAACCGCCGAAGGGACCGGCGTCGTTGTCGGTGAGGGGGTCATTGATCCATAGCGTACCGGCCTCGACTTCTTCGAAGAATCGTTTCGCCTTCAAGGGATCGTGCGTATAGAGGTTGGCTCCCAGGCCGTACTTGCTATCGTTAGCGAGGGCGATGGCTTCGTCGAAGGTGCGGTAAGTCATGATGGGAATGGTTGGGCCGAAGGTCTCTTCGCGCATGATATTCATGGAGTGAGCGAGATTGGTCAGCACTGTTGGCTCGTAGAAATAGCCACGGGTAAGCTGAGGCGGGCGCTTGCCTCCGGTGAGGATCTGCGCGCCCTGAACCTTCGCCTCTTCAACCTGAGCTTCGATCTTCGCCCGGTAGCGTTCGCCGATAATTGGTCCCATATCGGTATCAGGCTCAATGCCAGGCCCCAGGCGTAGCCCACGCGCGTACTCAGTGATGCGTTCAATAAACTCAGGTGCAATCGTCTCATGGACATAGACACGCTCGGTCGAGGTGCAGACCTGCCCGGCGTTGAGGAGCGCCGCCCAGGCCACGCCGGGTACAGCGACCTCCAGATTGGCATCTTCAGCGACAATAAAGGCATCTTTGCCGCCCAGTTCCAGGTGCAGCTTCTTCATCATCGGTGCCGCCACTTGCGCGATGCGCTGTCCGGTGGCCAGCGAACCGGTGAAAGCGATCACGCGCACCCGCGGATCGAGCACCAGCGGCTCGCCGCAGTCCGCACCATAGCCGCTAATGATGTTCACCACACCAGGTGGCAGGTGCGCAAAGAGTTCTGCGAAGAGCAGTGTAGAGAGCGGGGTCATCTCCGATGGTTTGAGCACCACAGTATTTCCGGCGGCCAGTGCCGGGGCAACCTTCCAGGCCATAAGCAGGATCGGATAGTTCCAGGGCACAATTGCTCCCACGACTCCATATGGCTCTTTAAGCACCATGGCAAGCTGGCTCTCTTCGATTGATGGAATGACTCGTCCTCTGCCATTGCGCCCAAGTTCGGCATAGTAACGGAAGCAGGCCGCCGACCAACCCATCTCGTCTCTGTTCTCAACCAGCGGCTTGCCGCCTTCCAGGGTCAGCATGCGCGCGAATTCTTCGGTACGCTCGGTCAGTTTTTGCGCGACCTCGTGCATGAGTTCGGCCTTCTGAGCGGCCGGCAGTTTCTTCCAGGCTGGGAAGGCGGCCTGGGCTGCGCTCACGGCGGCATCGACATCGGTGGCATTGGCCGCCGGAACAGTGTCGATGATTTCTTCGGTGGCCGGATTATGTACCTCGATAACATTCCCAGACGTTCCTGATGTATATTCGCCATTGATCCACATCTGATATGGCATACACATAAAACCTTTCTTGTGCTGTTGAAAATAGATTGCTGTATCTTGTATTCAAGCCTAGCAGGAGAGTGAGGGAAGCGTCAAGGGGAGCAAGGAGGTATAGGTATGGGTCATTTTTGCGAGTTGGGGGCTATGGTCGAGAGGGATCCATGGTCGAGGCAAGCTCAACCACTACTAACCGCGGGGACAGCGCTCCGCGTGTCTTAATGCGCAAACATATGAGGCACACCAATGATTCATTTTTGCTCAATCGCCGCCCCACTCTTTCTGGACCAGCGTAGCGAGGTCCAGTCAGTTAGTAGTGGTCGAGCTTGCCTCGACCATGAGTCTACCCCTAAAAAGAACCGCATCCATAAGACATATGGTAGAGGCACCAATAGGCCTTTTTTGACAAAATGGTATAACATGATAGATGAGTCATAGAAACAAATGCAATGAAATGAAATGATTAGGAGCGAGATGATAATGATACACGTTGGGGTTCTCCAGTCGGTACAGGTGGGTACGCCACAGCGCCATGGCACTGCCGGTGCAAGGAACGCCATGGAGCGTCTATGGAAAACGTCGTTCTACCGCGTGCCGAGCTCACAGCCGCGCTGGCTCTACACCACGCATCTCGACGGCAACGTGCAGGCAGACACAAAGCATCACGGCAGACCCGAGCAGGCAGTGCTTTTGTATGCCGCCGCGCACTATCCAGCCTGGCAGGCGGAACTGGGCCAGCAGGAGATTGGCCCCGGCGGTTTCGGTGAGAACTTCACCGTTGACGGGCTGAGCGAGGAAACGGCGTGCATTGGAGACACCTACGCCATCGGCGATGCGCGTATTCAAGTCACGGGTCCGCGCTATCCCTGCTGGAAGATCGAGCGACGCTGGGGTATCGCAGGGCTAACTGCACGCGTGGCGGAGACCGGGCGCACCGGCTGGTATTGCCGCGTGCTTCAAGAAGGTATGATCGAGCCAGGCACGCCCATCACACTCGTCGAGCGCCCCTATCCACAGTGGACGGTCGCACTAACCAACGACTTCAGCCACTCCCGCAACAAGGACGTGGAGACGGCACGCTCCCTCGCCGCCTGCCCACTTCTCAACAAATTCTGGCAGCGCCTGGTTGTCCAGCGTGCCATGGGGCAGGAGTGATGACCGGTATGATATATGCAATCTTAAAGACAAAGCCTCCGAGTAAGCGCGAGATTGCCAGTAAATCCCACTCCTCTGCTTCTGCCAGGCGGCTGATCATCGTGTTCACCGCTTCTGGCTGTTTTCCTCCTTGTGTCAACGTTACCAGCGGAAGCAGCCCCATTCGTCCTGCTTGCAGGAGCACGTCTGTGGGTATGAGCCAGACTCTGATCACCCGGTACGAAAAGCGGTGAACCTCCTCCCCTTCGCCATCGAGGAAGTGCCGGATGAACGGCGGCTCAGCGACATCTGCTTCCTCACGCAAAGAGATCACGTATGAGGAAACCGGCAAGCGATCATATTGACGTGACGCCAGGATATTATACTCTAGCAGGCGCACCTCTATCTCAGGATCATGATAGGTTTGTACCTCAAAATGTAATAGCCCTGTCTTTCCTCCTTTAGCAATTCTCAATAAGGCATCCGCAAAAATATGCTGGCTTTTTAACTCGATATCCAATGCTGTAACAAAAGTGGCCCCGCTTGCTAACCAGTTCACAAAATCCTCTGGATGCGCTTCGATCATCCGTTTGGTCATATTGTCCCATGGCCCCGCCATTGTTCATGTCCCCTCTCCCAATGTTAAGCCAAGTGTTACATATCGGATAGAAGCTGTCGAGGCCATCAAATACCACTTCTTGTTGGGTTAGATCTTCGGCGAAGTAAGAAACTAGTCATAGTAAATTGAATTCATTAGTAGAACCTCCAAGCGCTTGGGTATAATACGTAGGAATTGATAATGAGAAGCGTTTCATTGCTGCTATGTTGTAATTTTGTGAAAAAAGAGATACAGAGTTACATCACATAAGAAATCACACTTCATGCAAGAACAAACAACCACACCATCATTTTCCTGGCGCACCGAGCCAGAAATCGATACCGCCCGGCAACAATTCCTTGCCGAGCGCCTCGCCATTATCCCCGACATTCAGCGGGGCATTTATCCCTTCAAGGACGTTCAGTTGACCCGCGCTGATATCGAGTGGCTCTTGCTCACCCACGAAGGTGGACGCGGCCCGGTCGACTGGAGCGATGTGCCGCAAAGGGGGCGCCTGGGATTGGATCTCCGCGGTGCTGACCTTCGCCGCGTAAACCTGCGCCACGTACCGTTAGCACGCATGCGTAGCGGGCTCACGCGTGACGAGTGGAATCTCACCACCCTCGTGCAACGCCGCATGGCAGGCGTGCATTTGCAAGGAGCAGATCTCAGTGAGGCGCATCTGGAGGGAGCTATCCTCCAGGGAGCGCACCTGGAAGGCGCCACCCTTCGCGGGACGCACCTGGAAGAAGCCAATCTCTTTCGGGCCTCTCTGAAAGATGCCTATCTTCGCCGCGCTCATCTCGAGCAAGCCAAACTCCGGGGCACGCACCTGGAAGGCGCGTATCTTCCCGCGGCACGCTTACAGGGAGCCGATCTGCGCAATGCCTTTTTCGATAACACATCCAACCTGGAAAGCATCACCCTGAGTGACGAGAAGCTTGGGTGTGCCTTGCTCGCCGATGTCCAGTGGGGTGATGTCAATCTCTCTGTGGTGAATTGGCTGCACATAAAAATCCTGGGAGATGAAGACAAGGCACGTCAGCGGGAGATACATCTACCGGCAAGGACCGCGCGAGAAAAAAGCAAGCTGCTCGAAGACTATCACGAAGCCGTCCGGGCTCATCGTCAACTGGCTAATGCGCTGCGAGCGCAGGGGATGAACGAAGAGGCCATTCCTTTCGCCTATCGTGCGCAGAAGCTGCAAAGAACGGTGCTCTGGCGGCAGGTCGTATGGGGAAAAGCAGAAGCAGACGTGTTACAGGCCGGAGGGCAGAAGGGACTGTGGGAACAAGGACGGGAGGTGCGCTGGAGAGCGCTCAAATGTGGAGGGTTTCTCTTCTCGTGCTTTCTCGACGTGATAGCGGGCTATGGCTATAAGCCGGGGCGCAGCCTGGTCATCTATCTCCTCATGATTGCCAGCTTCGCTACCTGCTATTTTTTCTTTGGACATCTCCCGCCCCGGGAAGCGCTCATCTTTAGCGTCACCTCATTTCACGGGCGAGGCTTCCTCCCCGGCCCTTTTGCGCTCGATGATCCCGTAACGGCCCTCGCTGCCCTGGAAGCGGTCGTGGGCCTGTTCATCGAGATCAGCTTCATCGCCACATTCACGCAACGATTTTTTGGAAGATGAAAGGATCCTCCTATCATTCCTGATAGAGGAAGCATCATGCTAGAATATAATTATGTGACATATGGAATTTTGACATAAAGCGTTGACGACAGCATGAAAAACAAAGGAGGTGAGAATGGTACAGCATACTCTTCCCATTAACCTGATCTATCCCGAAAATGTCTCTCGCTTGAGACGAGCATGGACCTATACGACTGGAGATGCCATTGACTCCTCACCAGTGGTTCACGGTGAGGTCGTCTATGCCGGCTCACGGGACCACAACCTCTATGCCTTTGACGCCAGGACTGGCAAGAAACTCTGGAACTATACGACGGGAGGCGCTATCTACTCTACGCCCGTGGTGGCCAACGGGGTCGTCTATGTCGGCTCCCAGGATTACACGCTCTATGCCTTTGAAAGCGGGACGGGCGTTCTGTTGTGGAGCTATGCCGCGGGCGATGTTATCGAGTCCTCCCCCACTGTTGCTGATGGGGTTGTGTATGTCGGCTCGATTGATCATACACTCTATGCCCTTGACGCAGACACCGGCGATCTCCTCTGGAGTTACGTGACCGGGGAGGGTATCCAATCCTCCCCGGTGGTAACAGACGGGGTCGTCTACTTCGGCTCCTGGGACTACAACGTGTATGCCCTGGATGCCTCCACGGGTATGAGGGTATGGAGCTACACGACCGGAGGCAGAATCAGCTCCTCGCCCGCGATTGCCAATGGGATCGTTTACATTGGTTCGCAGGACGGTCTGCTCTATGCCCTCGATGTCGGCACAGGTGAGAAGCTGTGGAATTACCGGACAGGGAAGATCCTTCTCTCTTCGCCTGCAGTCGCCAATGGGGTCGTCTACATTGGTTCGCATCGTGGCGCCCTGCATGCTCTCGATGCCAGGACGGGCAGCGAACGATGGAGCTACGCCACAAAAGGGGCCATCGACTCCTCACCAGTGGTCGCAGATGAAGTGGTATATGTGGGCTCGCAGGACTACAAAGTGTACGCCCTTGCCGCCGTAACGGGCGAAAAACTCTGGAGCTACACTACTGAAGGCCCGATTGTCTCCGCGCCGGCAGTTGCCAACGAGATGCTCTATGTTAGCTCACAGGATGGAGTTTTGTATGCCTTCACCAGTGACCGGTTGTGGAGCTACACGACCGGTGGGAGCATTCAATCTACGCCAGCGGTGGCAGATGGGATCGTTTATGTTGGATCGCAGGACCATCGCGTGTATGCGCTCGATGTGCTCACCGGTGAGGAACTCTGGAACTACGTCACCGGGAACAGAGTCTACTCCTCACCCATCGTCGTCGATAAGAAAGTCTACATCGGCTCTAGTGATCACGCGCTTTATGCCCTGGCGGCCAGCACAGGAGCCAGGTTGTGGAGCTCTACTACCGCAGGAGGCATCCACTCAACGCCGGCGGTGGCCAATGGGATGGTCTTCGTTGGCTCACAAGACCACCGACTCTATGCGTTTGACATGAACACAGGTGAGAAGCTCTGGAACTACACCACTGGCGGGCATGTTAACACCTCGCCAGTGGTGGCTGAGGGCGTTGTCTACGTTGGCTCCCAGGATCACCTGCTCTATGCGCTGGACGCTTACAACGGCACCCAACAGTGGAGCTATGAGACGAACGGCGGAATCCAATCCTCACCGGTGGTGGCCGAAGGGGTCGTCTATGTCGGATCGCGCGATTACCTGCTCTATGCCCTGAATGCTAGCACAGGTGAAGTGCTTTGGACCTTCAGGACTGGAGGTAGCGTTGACTCCTCGCCAACAGTTAGCAACGGCATCGTCTATGTTGGATCGCATGACCACCGGCTGTATGCCCTGGATGCTAGCACAGGTGAAGAGTACTGGGACTACACCACCGGCGGGATTATTGATTCGTCGCCAAAGGTGGCCGAGGGTGTTGTCTATGTCGGATCGCGCGATCGCACACTCTATGCTTTTAGTGCTCATGAGGGCGAGAAGTTGTGGAGCTACACCACAGGGGACAGCATTATCTCCTCGCCCAGGCTGGCCAATGGGATGGTCTTCATTGGCTCCAATGATTATAACCTGTACGCGTTTAACCAAACATCTATCTCGTCAGAAGAAAAAAGGAGATGAACACTGTGAACAACGATACTGATAAGTGCGAACAATTGCGCGAGCTATACGACCGTCTTGCCTCTGAACTGAGGGTATTGAAAGAAAACGAAGCACAAGAGGAACGCGAGGGCGTAGCAAATCCTCTTGAGATGGTCAGCATTATTAAGAGTCTCCAAAAGACGCTCAATACAGTGGACATTGAACTGCAAAAGTGTAAAGAGTCAAACTAATCTGACATCCACTCATGACTCCTCGTCACCTCCGGTGGCTCGATGCGGATATGTTGCTGCGGGCTGTGTGACCAACGGTCACACAGCCCGCAGCAACATACCAGAATCTTGACTACTTCGCTACGTGGAGCAAAATCTCACCCTCGCTCGGCTGGGGTGGACCTGGCGTAATATCTGCTAAATTCTGCTTCGCCCAGTTGACCGAGAGCCGGTTGGATTCTGCCGCCGCATCTCGCGTCTCAAAGACGCTGATGCTTATGCCCTCGTCGTTGCCGAGGTCCACAAAGTCATACTCTATGAAGCCTGGCAAATTGCGGAGGGTAGGCAGCAGGCCGTCCCTGAGTCGTCGTGCCACTTCATTTATAGAACCAGGCTTTGTCTTACCTCGTCGGATGGCTACGTACATACTTTATTACTCCTTTCCCTCATTGTCACAAGGGTGCTGTAGCGGAAGACAAGCAAACTGTTTTCTCTTGCTAGTATGTACTCGCGCTGCAAACTCTGACATTGACGATGCGAGGCCGGGGTCTTGCAGTATCCTCACGTGAGTCGAATGTGATGCAACCCACGTGTCTCCGTCGCGATAGACCTCGTGCGGGCGTCTTGCAGTATCCTCACGTGGGTCGAATGTTATGCAGGTGTAGCAGGTGTAGCGGGTGTAGTGGGTCTTGTAGTACTCTCAAGTGGGTCGAATGTTTGTAAGCGGTGTAAGTGTAGTAAGAGTAGCAGGTGTAGTGGGTGTAGTGGGTTTTGCAGTACTCTCACGAAGATCGGATATGATGCAACCCGTTGCATAACATTTTCATAGTGGCGTAAGGAGGACTGCCTCCCACGCGCCCTCTGGCTCTGGTTGCGGCTCATCCTGCATTGGTTCGCTGAGCTCAATCAGGTTCCGTTCAAATGACGGTCAGGACGACGTTCCCGGTCTTCTGCTCCGTTTCGACGTACCGGGCCGCCTCGACCACGTCCTCCAGTGGGTAGCACCGATCGATGACCGCCCGGTACTTCCCCGCCTCGATGATCTCCTTGAGGAAGAGGACATCCTTCTTCGTGTATCGAGGTGGTATCTTGAACATCACTTTCTTGTCTCCTATCCGCGAGGTCCACAGCGCCAACATGAGATTCTGGAACCCGTCGGTCGCCAGGTAGATGCCGCCCTGCTTCAGTGAGCCTTTGCACCGCCTGAACGAGTGCTTGCCGACTGCGTCGAAGATGACGTCGTACGTCTCGCCGTTCTTGGTGAAGTCTTCCTGCAAGTAGTCGATGACCTCGTCGGCTCCGAGCGATCTCACGAGCTCGACGTTCTTCGTGTTGCACACCGCGGTGACGTGGGCGTCGAAGTACCTGGCCAGCTGCACCCCTGCGGTGCCGATGGATCCAGATGCGCCGTAGATGAGGATCCTCTGCCCCTTCCGGAGATCTGCTAGTCTCAGGCACCACAGTGCATTGAGTGCTCCGTCGCAAACCGCCGCAGCCTCCTCGAAGCTCATACCGGTCGGCTTGTGCGCGATTCGGGCGCTCTCCCGCATGCAGATGAACTCCGCGTGTGCCCCGAACCTGAACCCACTGTCGCCGAAGACGTGGTCACCGACCGCGAACTCGTTGACGGCTGCGCCAACTGCTTCGACCTCTCCCGCCAGTTCGCTGCCGAGGATCCGCTGCTTCGGTCGGCGGCTGCCCGAGATGAAGCGGCTGAGGAGCGTGACGGCCAGGCCGCTCCGTCGGTTGGCTTCACGAGTCGCGCAGTCTGCCCGGTTGACCGTCGTGGCGTGGATCTTGACGAGGACCTCGTCTTCTTTGGGTACTGGCCGCTCGACGTCTTCGAGTCGCAGAACGTCCGGAGCCCCGTACCGGTCGTAGACAACTGCTTTCATGAGTCTGCCTCCCTTCTCTCGTTTGGCTGCGGGTACCGGATCGGACTGCCGAACTTCCACTTCCGCCCGGCTCGATAGAGCTTTGCGGGCTTGCCGCCGGTCGAGCCGGGCTCGGTGCCCGGTCGGGATGACCCAACTGCTCTCGCCGAGGACGCTCCTTTCCTCGCAGAAAAAGAGCCAACTGCATGTTCCCCCTCAAGTATACCTGCCCCCT
>JACZCU010314136.1_pt1 | contig 12277 bp, 9 predicted proteins | sample 8641851 | NCBI WGS metagenome assembly JACZCU01 (sample SAMN15324605, study PRJNA640507) | soil metagenome | isolation source: monocropping sugarcane control | place: China: Luxin town, Laibin City, Guangxi Province | collected 2019-07-25 | depth 10cm m | reverse complement strand
CTCATGAAGATAATCACACTTGCATTTAGCAGAGCAGTCAAAGCAGCACCTGTCAAAACGAGCCGCACTGAGTCGCGTACCTGACGCATCGTCAGTATTACAATGCTACTGCCAATTAATCCTCCCGCCAGCGCAAGCCAGGGAACTACACTAAAAATTACTGCGAGATGCAAGATGGTGATTGCCGCCACTACAACTGTGGCACCAGCACTGACCCCCAGTAGTTCCGGTCCGGCAAGGGCATTCTGCAAGGCGTCCTGCAGCAGCCCTCCACTCAGGGCCAGCATAGCACCGGCGAGGATACTGAGTACCAGGCGCGGCAGACGTAGCTGTGCCACGACAATACGGGACAATGGCGCTCCGCCTCCACCGGCGATCACCCAGAGATCAGACAAGGAAAGATGCGGGGTACCTACGAGCAGGGTAAGTAGCCCAATGCCTCCAAGTAGTCCTCCACACCCTGCTACCAGCATAAGTATCTGTGTGCGCCTTTTGCGCCATGCGGGTACAGATGATGCCATCATGATAACGGGCTTGGGAACACGTCTGGGTAGAGCCTGTTCATCGCATCATCCAGTGCCAGGGCCAGCGAGCGAGTGCCTCGACCAAAAATGTAGAAACCGGGATTGACTTCATATACCTGTTTGTTTTTAACCGCCTTGAGGTTGCCCCAGACAGGATTGTCCGCCAGTTGTTTAGAGAGGGGCTGTGCCGCTGCCAGGGATGCGATGAACAGCACATCGGGATTAACGGCTAATATTTTTTCCAGGGAGTATGGTATCGCACCTGGCTCGTGATCACTGGCTTCTGGAGCACCAGGACCAGGAGCGGGCCATGGATAATTTGTGGCTTGCGCGAGCAGACCACCGAAGAGTGATCCCACAGTGAAAATATTGAAGTTGACATCCGAGCCATACATCAGGAGTGCCGATTTGTTCCCTGGTGACTCGGCTTTATAAGCAGCCAGCTTATGCAGGAAGTGTTGTGCCGCCTGGTTTGCCTGATCGCTCCTGCCTGTCAACCGACCGATATCTTTGAGATAGTTGATCGAGTCCATGTAGCTGGTGGGATTCATTATATACAGGGGCGCAATCGGCTGCAGCGCATCGCGCAAATTTTCATGGACATTTGCCAATCCGATAATCAGGTCTGGCGTGGCTTTGGCAATGTCCTCCACGTTGGGATCGAAAAAGGAACCTCCAATGGTCATCAAACCTTTGACACTGGCACCAAAAAAGTGGGGATCTTGTCCAAATGCATCGTTGACCGCTACAGGCTGGAGTCCTAATTCGGCGAGAATGTCTTCACAGATGGCAACCAGGCAGGCAATACGCGCAGGCTGCTTTGACAGAGTGATGGTCGTCTTGGTCGCATCGGTGAAGGTAAGATTACTGGTCTTCGAACCGTTAGCGGTAGTGGTAGCCACTGGCTGGCTGCCACAGGAAGCAAATAGCACCGTAACCAGTAGCACAACGAGAAGAGCGAAACTTTTAGACATCTAGATGTATTCCTAACTAATACTACTCTATGTTCGCACCTTTGGAAAGGAGATTGGAGGAAGGGACGCCATGTGATGTCAAGAAGGTGAAAAAGAAATCCTTTGGACCACGGCAGCGTTCCATGCCTGTTCTCCCATTATATATCTAGATGAGCATATGTGCCACCATGCCAAACGCTTCCGTCAACAGTTTTCGAAACCCCAATCCAATATTAGGTCTTCCGCATCTTCAGTGCTTGAAGAAGTACCAGGAGAGGAAAACTCGTGCTGATAACAGCATCCTTTTCCCCTTCACGTCCGGTTCAAGTTCATTTCAGCAAGATATTGTACACTGAATGACGTGCCTATATTGAGCGAACATTCGATGAACAGAACACTGAGGACGGCATGGATCAGAACGAGTTGGAAGAACCACGAGAAGATCTTGTAGTTGAGATCACAGACCTGGATAAGAGAGGTGATGAAGAGAGTTCATCACGCTCTCCGCGCTTATTCACGGGATCCTGGTTTCTTTCGCCCAGATATCGCAAGCAGAGGACGATTGTGACTGCCACTTTCGTTGCACTGGCGATCCTGATTATCCTGTTCAGTACTACCCCGATCAGGCAGATCATTACGCAAGTATTGCCAACGACCGAGCAGTCAACCTATTATTTCGGGTTGGATGCCAACCCACCCTGGGGACATCTGTCTGTCGATGGGAAGAGCGTTGCCCTGATGTCCACCGGAGCCTTTACGCTGTTTAGCTTACCACGCGGTCGGCATATATTGACCTGGCGTGCCGCTCCATTTCCACCACAGCAGTGTGTTCTCTCTGCGCCAGTGAATTCCGGAAGTGATACCTGCCAGCTCGCTGATGCCGCACCACATCTTTCGAGGAGTATCAGCGCATACATTCGTTTTCCGACCAATCTCAGTACGCTTTCGGCAGCGCAGCGCGCCGGGTTGATTCAGGCAGCGCAGGCGGTACTCAACAGCCAGCAGTCCAGTGAGACCGTCCAGACGGGAGAGTTGTATGCACGGACCGCGGAGGCTGCCGGGTCGAACACCCGATCATGTACCGTGTTGCAGGCCGCGGCATTTTGTTTCGCGACTGCTCACCAACCACTGAAGGCAACGCTGCTCTTGCAACTGGATACCGGCACATCGCCCGATGTGCCCTGCGCAGCAGGAGCATGTGACTCAGGCAGCCAGGGTTGCCGGTTCTTCTGTGATCTTCCTGCGTTTGTTGGATCCAACAGAACGCTGTCTCCGGCGATGTGGCAAGCGTCTGTGCTAGTGCATCTGCTCTGGCAGTTTGCCACCCTGGACGGACGGCTAGCGGAGGAGAATCAGGCCGATACGTTTATACTCGGGCAGCAAAATGACTTCGAGGTCCTCTTGAACATTACCTGGAACGGGAAACAGTGGAATGTGACACCAACCAGGCAGAACGTTTCTCTCGGCAATAATGACCCGGTATGTGATGCCGCTTTTGGAGATTTATATATTCTGGCATTTGCTTCAAATCCGCCTGATGTTGAAACGCAACTTGTGCCGGGGCCAACACCTGCCTCGGGTTGCCTGATCAAAAACACACTGCAATCAGGCCCGAATGCCCAACACACGCCGACAGCCGCACCACTTACAGTAGCCTATGTGATACAGCGTTTTGGAGTGTTGCTGGCGGTGAACGCCACAGCGCATCGTCTGTGGCCGTTCCTGCCCATTGCTGATGCTTATGCGCAGCAAGTAGCACAGCAGTTGATAATCAAGGGGAATAGCGGTCATTAATGACTTGCGCGAACGAATGCTAGCTTTTGTTCTTTCCTGGCTCCTTCTTCTCAGATAAGCGAGCTACAATCGCCATAATTGTTGTAAAGCATCCATTAAACGCCTTTGACGTTGATCTATGATGGTTGGTGTCCACTCCTTGTATTCCCGTACTTCGTTTGTGAGTACAAATGGTGTTGAAACATTATCGGCGAAAAAATACTTCTGCTTCTTCTCAAGAAAATCGAAGTTTTCAGCCTTCATGTTTTTTCCCCTTGATAGGAGAACCAGGTTGCCAAGACGATGTACGTACCTCTCACGCATCTCTTTCGAAGGAAATGTCTGCTGCCACTTGCTATCGAGGGAAGGGCGTTGTGGTAGTATATGCTCTATGCTGATCGTCTGATAATCGTACGAAGCGCCACTGTCGGAACGATAGGCATCCAGGCGCAAAAGAACGTAGCGACATACATAATGCAGGTGATAAATATCCCCATTTAGTATTCGACAAACCTCTTGACGCTCCCCAGGCGTCAATTGTAATGGAGAAGTGGGGGCAAACAAATCTTCATCTTTGTAGATTGCTTCCAAGAGCTGGCAATAACGATCAATTCGCTTATAGGGGGGAATTCGGCAAATCATGAAGCTTACAACAAGCCGTTCAAGATCTATAAGAAAGCGTACTACAAGGTTTTGCCGTTGGCGATGATTCTGCACGAAATAATAGAGAGCTGGAGCTATCCAAAAGCCATGATCAAGTTGATTGAGCCACCTGAACATGCCATTGATCTCTTTTGCATTCGCTTTGGCATTTGGAGTCGAGCCATATTGATAGTTGGCTTTCACGATGTTATTCAATGCATGAGCATATGGAAACAAAACAGTATCGATAAATTTTTGTGGTGTAGAAGGGGTCTGATCACGGCCAGGATAAACGTGCTCGTGAAATTCTTCGATCACTCCTCGATTCAATCTCTTTCTAGAGAATATCGTACGAAGATCATAAAAAAGAGTTTCAAATTGCTCAGTACCTAGCAATGTTTCTAGCTCTTCCCACTTTGTCGCGTAGTCATCTTGTTGCTCCAGGGGAATAGATGTGATGATTTCAGACTTCAAAATATCTGAGTAGGAGAGGTTCAAACCACGACTGTTCAAAACCGAAAAAATTCGATACACTGAGTCAAGATCAGGAGCGGAAACAGTTACAACTATCAAAAAGCAACGATTTACGATAAACAGTGTAAGAGACTCCAGCTGGCTTTGTGACAGCTTCCGCAGTTCTCTTATAAAGCCTATTGTATTATCTCGGACGTTCTTCTGACTATCTGGCAGGTGCGATTCTCGCAATTCTATTAATTCTTCAATACCATTCTCTTCCTGAATGTACTTCTGAAAGAACTGCGCATCTGCATCACGCAATCTCAGGCGATAACGACTCGGAGTTCCAGTGATGATATTTCCTTTCTCACAGAGAAAAGTCGTTAACCCTTCCGCGAAATCAGATTTTATTAAGCTGCGTATAGCCGCTAACAGCATCGTCAATGTGGTCAAACGCTGCTGTCCATCAATGATTTCCGCTTGTGGTTCATCGCCTTTGCTGAGTAAAATACTACCTAGAAAGTAAGGGGGAAGCTTGTCGTCTGTTTCCTTAAAGTTGTCCATAGCCCTGATTAAGTCTTGAAAAAGTTCCTCTGATTGCTCTGTGGTCCATGAATAAGGGCGTTGGTAGCGGGGAATGGTAAAGAAGAAGTCGTCACTGAAGATTTTTTTTAGCGGGAACTCTAACCCGCGAATCATCATTTTGCTCATAATACATTCCTGCTCTACTTTTATGTTGTAAAAGCAGTATAGCAGAGATAAACAGTCTGCCAATGGACGGGCTCCAGCCTTTACCAGGTCCTTTTTAAGGCAAGGAGTACTGCAACCAGAAAGAAAAGCAATACAACTTCCACCAAGAGTAGCAAGAGTAGGACAATATCAATACTTACATCTGACAATATCGTTTCATACAACAGAATGCTGCCCCCAATGCAGGACTTTTGTTTCATATAAATAGTAGAGTTTAATAATATAAATACTTGACAATGCACCAGCGAGGACGTATACTTTGTGCGGTTTTAGGGTATAAAAAAGGAGCTTACTATGGCGAAACTATCCGAGAAAGATCGCGAGAAGTTGCCGGACAGTGCTTTTGCATTTCCTCGTGAACGTAAAGAGCCGCTAGTTGATGAGTGGCACGTTCGGGAAGCGATCGCGCGCTTTGACCAGGTGGAGGGAGTGTCGAATAAAGAGCGTGATGAGGCATGGAGGCGTATTCAGCAGGCAGCTAAGCAGTTTGGTATCGAACTCCGCGAAAAAGATTGGCGTGAACTGTTCATACGCAATGGACGTCCTATTCCAAAGGAATGAGCGAGTGAGGAAGCGGGATTCCAACGTGTTCGTGGTTTCGTGGAGTCCCGCTTCTAAAGATCTACGGTTGCTCCTCCTCTGTCTGCAAAGTGACCACTGGTCGATCATCATCTGAGGCTGGCCTGGCTGATAGACCTGCCCATGGTATCTTGGCAGAGGTATCGATAACTGTCCCCAGTTCTCAGCTCCTGGGGCTAGCGAGTAGAGCCAGAAGTAAAAAATCGTTGCTGCACGCGTACAACGTTGGCAAGCAACGAAGGAACATCCGGGCGCGTCCCATACAATTGCTTACTTCTACGCTCCTGACCCGCGCTAATCCTTGTCATAGCGTTCTGAGCTGACCAGCCCTGGGCAAGCAAATGGGCTCCGAGAGCGCTGATAATTGGGGTCGCAAACGATGAGCCACACCAATCTGCCCAGCCCGTTGTATTTTGTTCACCCCCTGGGAAGAGTGGTGCAATATACACGCCGCGCATCGCTTCCGGCAATCCATACGCATCTATCGATGTAGCGCTATCACCACCATAGGTTGCGACGCCTGCAACCTGTGACGGCAAACTGGCTGCATTGGCAAAGGCTCCAGGAGCAAAACGACTATTGACAGCAGTCACCCCCAGCGTTGTTTCATAACGTGCTGGTGCGCGTGGCGGACGTGGCTGTTGCCCCTCGCGCTGGGCGGAGAAAGAGTCATTTCCCGCCGCGGCTACTATCAGCGCCCCATGCGCGTATAAGCTCTCAAAGAGCAAGCGCAAACCCTCCTCAATATGTGCAAGTATACGTACCGCGCCTGCTAGCTGCGTACTGGGCCATTGACGATGATTAAACCATACATACGGCAAGCGACGCATGTCCGGCATAATGGTCAGGCTGAGGTTGATGACCAGTTGGCGAATCGCGCCCGACACAAGTTCTTGTTCCAGATCGCTCAGCGCAGCAAAAATATTGTACAGATCACCGGCGCCGAAATCGTTGAGCACACGTATCAAGCGAATACGGGCACGCAACGCAATATCTCTCAATAGGCCAGACACAAAAAGACCATGATCGGCCATAGAGTAATAGCGCGCCTCACCCTGCGGATCTTTGCCAGTACGCACATCATTGGTGGTCGGATAGCGATTGTACTCAATCTCAAAAGAGCCATTGCCACTACTTAACTCAGATGCCAATCGTTGCAAGAGCCAGTTACGGCGCAATTCAGGCCGCATTGCAGCAGAAGAGAGCAGATCGGGATGGGGAGCAGTATCCAGAACTGCAATAACCACTTCTTGAGCGCCCGTGGGGTCCAGTGGTAACGCCTGGTCCATAAATGAGAGCCGCCAACCGGCCAGGCTCCGACCATCGGCGGGCAGCTCGAAGTTGGGAGCTGGACGCGGAGGAAGAGCGGGGCCCCCATCGGCGTACCACATGGGAGCAGCCGTCACCAACCAGTTAGGCATAGCAGAAACAAGAGATAGACCAGCCTGCGCTAGCCGCTCGAGCTGTCCTTGAATATATGAAAGCGCCATCGGAGCCGGGTCAACTACTGCAGGATCAGCATGGCGCGCATGAAAGAAGATAGCCGCCAATGGTTGCTGGCGATGGAGTCCAAAGATAAACACGCTGCGTCGTATAGGTGGCATAGCTGGTACCTCTAGCCAGCGGCCCGCACTACCATACGTCTCCAACATAAGCTCGTGAGGTGCCAGTAGCGCGTTTAGCTGGTTACGCACCTGCTCCGCCAGAGCATCGAGTGAATCATCAGCGGGACGGCGTGGCAGGCGAATGATCACCACCATTTCACCTGGTACCCAATAAAATACCCGGTCGGGCGTTCCCATCAACTCTTTTGAACTACGAGGCATCCATATATTCCCCCTATATATCATGTGGTTTTTTGGCAGGTGCTGCGCTGTTTGCCCGGACGCATAGCAGTAGCATAGGCTGAAGCGAAAATACCATCATCTCGCATTATAGCGGAAGAAACGGCTAGAAACAATCAGCAAGATGAATAGATGATTTTATGAACTCACCCCTTGACAAACATATCGTTTCGATATTATTATTTATATCGAAACGATAGTATCGTTTCGATATAAATTGAGGAGAAGTATCATGTCTCATGATCAGTCCGATTCTTCGATAGGAAGTGATGACGGAACATTGCCTATTGAGAATAAGTCAAGCTCTGTCACTGCGCGAAAAGCACTTATGTATGAACTCTTCGTGCTTGGAGAGTTGATGGATGGCTCACATTACGGCTATCTCCTCCGAGAAATTCTCGGCAGATTACTAGGGCCTTTTCGCCATATTAGTTGGGGTGTGCTCTACCCCCTTATCCGTCAATTGGAACGTGAAGGGCTTATTGTACGTGATGAAAAGACCGATGCCGGACGAAGCGAGAGCATCCAGGGTAACCAGCAACGCAAGCAGTATCGCATTACCGAGACTGGTCAGAGACGCTTCCTTGCCCTCATGCTGGAGACCGGCGACTATACCGCTGATTACCCTGAACTCTTTCTCATCAAATTGAACAACCTTGATCATCTTACTAACGAACAGCAACTTGTACTCCTCTGGCACTATCGAAAGTATCTTCAGTTTGAAAAGAAGTATCTCCAGGAAGGTCAAAGAAGCATTTCTGACGGAACACGCTTCATTCCAGAGGATCAGCGTGCGCACGTTTTTGATATTATTAGTTTCCGCCTGAGTGGTATTCAGGCTGAGATCGATTGGGTTGCTCGTAAGATTGCTCGCCTGGAAAGTGAAAAGGATTAAAAGATGGAAACAACAAACATCCGCCAGTTCTCTCGTCAACCGCTCTCCGCCTTTGGCAAACTCACCATTGCAGCACTCCTTGGAGGGGCCGTCTCAAGCGGTATACTCGCGCTCGCTATAGGATATCCAGACAACCTCGCATTACTTATCGTAACCGCGTGTCTGCTGTTAGCTGCGGGACTTGTCGTAACCAGGTTACGCTGGATGCCACTGCTGGTAGTACTCCTGAGCAGCATTTTCCTCTATCAAATATCCAACCAACCCTTTGTCATCTATCACCTGACTAATCCAAAGGGAGGAGGATTCTTCCCCTTTGTGTTGGATATACTCATCATTGCATTTGTGCTTGTGACGTTCGGAGCAAGTATCGGTGCAACGGTGCAGAACTACCGCCACGGTGAGCGAAAAGCTCCACGCTGGCTTTCATCTGCCCTGACCGGAGTAGCGGGGATAGTTATTGGCGCAATTTTCATCGCTGCCATCGGGCAAACAAGCGCACCTACAGGTACGACTTACACAAACGGGGTGCCGACTGTACATATGAGTGCAGGTAATTTTAGCCAACCTTCTGTCACTATTTCCAAGGGCTCGAAGCTCTTGCTGGTAGATGATGTGGCAGTGCCTCACATTCTTGCAAACGGCAGTTGGGAGAATGGTGTGCCCAAACCGGAGAAAGAGCCAGGCGCACCTACCGTCAATAATGTACAAGTCAATGGCAATAGTGTTGAGGTTGGACCATTTAGCACAGCGGGAACCTATCACATCTATTGTACGGTCCATCAAGGGATGAACCTGACGGTCATTGTCCAGTAGTGCGAGTAACGAACATGAGGGAAGCACAATATTGCAGAAGTGAACAACCTGAAATATACGGTAAATGTTGCGGAAGCCCAACGTCGGAGTGTGCAGACGGTTGCTTTGGTATTCGATAATGGTCTAACACATGCGCCCAAGCAGTTGACCCGCTGGGCGCAGGAACTACTGACCAGGTTGGAAGGCAGACTGACGATGCAGCGATATCCGCAAGGGGATGTCCTGGTATCGTGGACACACTTGAGAGGCTCTTTCGTCAGTAGCCTTCACGCACGAGATGATACATTTTCTATGCTCGCTTACTCCACAAAGCCAGTACCTCTAAAGTATCCTCAACTACCTGCTCAAGGGGAGCCAGGGCAACATATTCGTTCACGGAGTGTTCATTGACAACACCTGTAGAGAGCGTAAAAGCTTTAATCTCCGGGCGAAAACCACTGGTGTCGCTGCCAATGAAAGTTGGTTTCATCTGCAAAGTGGCTCCACGTTTGACAAGGACTTCACGATAGGTCTGCAGAAGCGGCTCATCCGAACTAAGCGCGTAACCGCTAGAATGTGTATTAAAGTTGACCTCTGCCTGGCCGCCAAAGCGCTGCGCCGATTGCTCAAAAGCATCCTGAATAGCTTGCTTGTACTGCTGCCGTCTCTCAGGTGCTTCGAAGCTGCGCAGCTCACCCTGGATTAAGACAGCATCTGGCACAGCATTGCGAGCGCTGCCGCCTGTGATACGTCCAATATTGATACGTGTCTGATCATTGGCAAGCGAGCCATGGGGATAATTAGCCGCCCGGAATATATCAATAGCATTCACTGTATGCGCCAGGTCCTTGCCCGGGTGCCCTGTGTGCCCACTGAGCTGCACATCAAACGCCTCGTAAGCCGCGCCCTCAGAAACAACCACTCCCGCCTCGAAGGCATTGTCGAAGACAATACCATCTGTTACATGCCAGGCAGTATCATCAAAGTTTGACGCACCACAAAGACCGGCCTCTTCTTGTACCGTGAAAACAATTACCAGGGGCGGGTGTGGCAGTCCCTGCTCAATAGTACGACTCACAACCTCCAGGATAATCGCGATACCAGCCGCATCGTCGGCCCCGAGATTCGTTGTGCCATCGCTATAAAGAACGCCATCACGTAGAATGGGCTGATGTCCAAGGCCAGGTAGCACACGATCCATGTGCGCATTGAGCAAAATCGGTCTACCTTCTCCAGGAAGCATCGCTACGAGGTTACCCGATCCATCAAGCTGCGAGCTAAGGCCAAGCGTGGCAAGATATTGAACCAGGTGCTCACGAATTTTCTCTTCGTGTCCCGACGTGCTAGGAATACGTATCAAATCAATAAGCGTTGTACAGAGGCACTCTGAATACATAGATGCAAGTCTCCTCAGTGCATATTCGGTTTATCTAAATTATAGCAAACTATCTACCCCTGAATCCTCCTAAATCGCATCCCCATTGGGCCAAACATTCCAGGCATTGCTTGTTCATCAGCATCTTCGGGAAGAAGGAGTGTATTCGCACTAAGCATCTGCTCGCGCAGCACATTTACCTGTTTAATCATTACCTCTTCCATCGTCTCTTCCTGTGGTTTAGCAATCCAGCGCATCATTGAGGAGAGGAATAGCTCTTTAAGATAGGCAAATGAGAAAGTATCGGTCAGTTCGCTAATTTTCGCAGTTCCCTCGCCGGAGAGGCGCAACTGTGGCTTCAAAGTGGCATTCCACATGGCAACATAAGCCCGACGCTCTGCTAATTCTGGCAGATCAAAAGGATACTTGCGATCAAAGCGGCTGGGGCGATCAAGGATAGAGGGATCCAGGCGCTCCGGGTGATTCGTTGTAGCAAGCGTCACAATACCGATGTTGGCGGCAAATCCATCTAACTCATTGAGGAAGAACGAACGGTTCTGCGGCGTTAGCTGTGCATCCAGGTCCTCTAACACCATGACGCATGGTGCCGTCCGGCGTGCGCGGTCAAATACCTGGTGAATAGCAAAGTCATCAGGGGCCCCATGGGGCATGCGAAAACTTTTCACATACAAGCATGGCTGCTCCATCGAGTTAATCAGAGCCTTTACAGCGTGTGTTTTGCCGTTACCTGCAGGGCCAACAAACAAAATACCTCGTTTCCAGGGAATACCATACTCGTCGTATGTCTCCCGTGCCGCGAAGAATTGTGTCAGGTCGTCCCGAATATCTTGCTTGAGGTTGCCCTTTAGAATCAGATTATCGAAGGTTGCACCCTTAATATCCTGGAAGAGGTGGGGATCCTTGTGCCAGTCACCATTGTCAAACACCAGCACTTCACCATGAATCTCCATATTCCATTGGCTGACCGTCGCAAAAAAATGCCTTGCCAGTTCCTCGTTATCAGCCAGAATCCAGTGATGATAATTCCACATCTGTCCATCGCCCCAGTTCATTATCAGAACGTCAAGCGTCTTACCCTCCCACTGCACTTCGAGCCAGGCATTCTTCACTCTATCCAGCGTTTCTCGTTCTATGTCTGACGTTTCCTCTACCGGGATCACGCCCGTCCCATTGGCAAATGCATGCATCATATGCGGACCAATAGGCCCCATGTGCATCATCGCCGGTTCTGGTGATCGCCAAAACGTCGTTACCTGATTATAAACAATGGTCTGCCTGACAAGTGTGCATAGCTGCGCTTGTGCATATGCCTCTACATCAAAATACCCCCTATCGCCCTCGATCAGCGCCTTGTCGGGATACGTTGTCGCCAGGTGTTGACTGATATGATACTCAATAGCAGCCGCTGGTAGGCAAAGTGCCTCACTGATAAACTGTTCTTTATTCATACGCTCTCCTGACATATCTGCTGCTTGTGTACGTGTTTGAACCCCTAATATTTACGCTTTATAGCTCAAAAAGTTCCTTCTGATGGTTTAGGGTAGCGAAGCCCTTTTTAGAATGACATATGCTTGATCTTGCACAGTCTTCCTAGTTAAATAGGGTCTCTATCCTTCTGGATGAAACGTAGGGCGCGCACCCTCTCCGGGGGAGAGGTAATGAGGGAATAATCG
>JACZCU010012241.1_pt1 | contig 12280 bp, 8 predicted proteins | sample 8641851 | NCBI WGS metagenome assembly JACZCU01 (sample SAMN15324605, study PRJNA640507) | soil metagenome | isolation source: monocropping sugarcane control | place: China: Luxin town, Laibin City, Guangxi Province | collected 2019-07-25 | depth 10cm m | reverse complement strand
GCGGACTTCGAGAATGGGGGAGGGAGGCCTCGGGCCTCGGGCCCCAGCCCTCAGGGTGTTTTTTGCCGAGGCCCGACGCCCGAGGCCCGAGGCCCCCCTCCCGACCATCGCTGCAATCAGCTCATCATCGCGCACCTCGTGCAAAGCCCCGGAGCGAACGCTCTTCCCATCCCGCAGCACCGTATACCGATCGGCGATCTCGCGGACTTCTTCGAGGAAGTGGCTGACGTAGACGATGGCGATGCCGCGCTCACGGAGGCGGCGGATGACGGCGAAGAGACGGTCGACGTCCGAGCGCTGGAGGCTGCTGGTCGGCTCGTCCATCAGGATGACGTCCGCGTTCACGGCGAGAGCCCGGCAGATCTCGATCACCTGCCGGTCGGCGAGCGAGAGGCTGCCGGCGCGCGCGCGGAGGTCGATGTCTTCGCGCGCGAACTCCGCGAGCAGCGGCGCCGCGCTGACGCCTTTCGTCCCGATGAGGATATTCTCTTCGACCGACAGGTGCGGAAAGATCATCAGCTCCTGGTGGATGTGCGCAACCTTCCCGTCCGACCGCACCTCGCCGCCGTCGGGCTTCAGCAGGCCGGAGATGATGTTGAGCAGCGTGCTCTTCCCAGCGCCGTTTTCGCCGATGAGCGCATGTACCTCGCCCGGCTGGAGCTCCAGATCGACGCCGTCGAGCGCCGTAGTTGCGCCGAAGCGTTTGGTGATGGCGTGAAGCCGCAGCATCACTTCAGGTATTGGTCGAGCGGCGGATGCAGCAGCGTCTGTGATTCCGGCGTATCGAGGTTCCCGGGCGTGATGAGAGTGACGCCGGTATCGACGCGCTTCTGAATCGGTTTGCCGAGAAGGTGGTCGACGAGGGTCTTCACGCCGAGGTCGCCCATGTGGAAGGGGTTCTGGACGACGATGCCGTCGAGTTTGTGGTCGCGCATCGCCTGGACGAAGATGTCGCTCGAGTCGAAGCCGATGAATTTGAGCTTGCCCGCTTTGCCGGCGTCTTCGAGCGCCAGGAGAGCGCCCGCGGTCGATGACTCGTTCGGGGTGAAGACGCCGTCGATCTCGTTGCCGTAACGGTTGAGCAGGTTCTCCATCGCGCTCTTCGCGGTGTCGCGCGTGGCGCCGGCGTACTGGTTCGACGAGATGAGCTGGATGCCCGGATGCTTCGCGATGGCGTCGGTGAATCCCTTCTCGCGTTGTTCGGTGCTGAAGACGCCTTCCTGATAGCGGAGCAGCAGCACCTTCCCTTTGCCGTTGAGAATGCGGTTCATCTCTTCGCCGGCCAGCTCGCCGCCGTGATGGTTGTCGGAGGCGACGAAGCTGATCGGGTCATTCGACTCGAGCGCCGAGTCGATGACGACCACCGGGATGCCGGCGCGCGTCGCCTCTTCGACCGGGCGGACGAGCGCGTTCTTGTCGAATGGCGCGAGAACGATGCCGCTGACGTGCTGCATGAAGAAGCCTTCGACGACCTGCACCTGCTGCTCGCGGTCGTCCTCGCGCAGCGGCCCCTTCCAGATGATCTTGACGTCGACGTGCTGCGCCGCGTAGTCGCGCGACGCCTTCACCGCGCCGGCGTGGATGCTCTTCCAGTACTCGTGCGTCGTCCCCTGCGGGATGACGGCGACGGTGAACGACTTGCCGTTCGCGGCCGGAGCGGTCGCTTCCTTCTTCGCACAGGCGATGAGGGACAGAACGATACCGAGGAGGAGAAAGCGTCTCATGGAGCTCCTTCGTTCGACACGGTGACTGCGAAGATGCGGATTTTATCGTTGTCGGGAAGCGCGAGCGTTCCGTCGACTCCGAGCGTGTACGCGAACAGATACGAGTATTGATAGGGGAGATTGCTTCCGTTCGCCGCGTGGGAGTGCGATGCGAACCATGCGATCGGAGCGGGCTTGATGAACGACGGCGTGAGGCCGGCGAATTCGGTCGACGTCCGCGTGCGCTGCGGTGCGTTGGGCGGGGCGTCCGGATACGGCGGGAGGTCGACCGTGCGCGTCTGCCACAGACGCGTGTCCCACTGGCCGATCTTCCCCGTCCAGTCTTCGACGGTGCCGAACGCCGTTTGCTGGTCGCCGTCGACCGACGCCGCGAGAACGTACGCGCGCGAGAAGCCTTTCGGAATCTCGATGTGCTCGCCATGAGGGATCAGCGCCTTCCCGTTCGTCCGGAACGCGATCGCGCCGAAGCTCACCGACCGCGGGAGCATCTCCGTCGCGAGCGACGGCATCGGCTGGTCGGTCGTCAATGCGATCGACTGCGACTGCACGCGCGCCACGTGGAAGTCAGGCGGTGCGAGCTTCAGCGCGAAGGTCCGGAGCTGGTACGGCGAGAGATCGATCGCGAGGCCGTCCTCGTCGATCTTCATGTTTCCGATCTTCCGCTCCTGCGCGTCGACTTCGCGCACCGCGGTGACCGGCGACGCGAACGCGATCCGAACGTCTCTCGCTGCCCTTCCGCCGATCTCGACGACGCGAACGATGATGTCATCGGTCATCTCCGCTTTCTTGAGCGCCATCACGCGCACGCTCGGCGTGCTGGTGCGGAGCAGCGAGAAGCGTTTGCCGAGGGGGCCTGCATGCTTCGTCGTCTTGAAGACCATCACCGGCTGGTCGAGCTGCATCGCCTGCCACTGCGTTCCATCCTGCCAGGTACCCTTGTGGCCGTAGATGGCGTAGGTGAACTCGTGGTGTCCCCAGTCCTGCGACGTCTGGTCGGCGTACGACGCGCCGTTGCCGGTGCCGAGGCCGGGGGTGTAGAGGAGCGTGAGGCGGAGCGTGGAGTCGTCGGGCTTGTCGGAGCCGTACTTCGCGCCGGTGAGGATGCTGACGCCGAAGTCGCCGCTCTTGTCGGTGAGGTCGATCCACTGGTGCGACGGGAACTCGAACTGGCGCGGCTCGTCGTTCCCGCGCTCGATCGTTCCGACTTCCCAGTTGTACGTCGCCTTCGGGTTCTTCGCGGTGAGCGGGAACGTCGCCTTGAGCGCGGCAGCGGGCGTCCTCCAGTCGATGGCGTTGTGGATCTCGATGCGGTTCGCGGCGTCGCCGAGCGGCGCGAGTGTGATCGTTTCGACGAAATGCGACCCTTCGGCGTCGCGCGTGATCTCGAGTCCGTTGTCGACGGCGCGGATCTTCGCCGGCCCGCCGACGAATCCGCGCGGCGGTTGTTTTTGATCGTCCCAGTCCATGTTCCACGCGGGCCAGTCGTGCGGCTTCTCGGTCTGGAAGGCGAGGCGGATCGGCGCCGAGAGGAGCTCGCGGCCGAGGGCCTTGTCGAAGATGCTGCTGATGTCGCCGTTCGCGTCGATCTTCACGCGATAGCGATGGTTCTCGATCGAATCCTCGGCGACTTTCACGTGCGCGGGGCGGGCAAGGTCAGAGTGGTAGACGGCGAATCCGACCGGCGGCACGGTCACCGTGCCCTCATGCCGCGGGATGTTCAGCGGGTTGTAGAGGATGACCGGGGTGCCGACGCCGCGCGTGTCCATCTGCGACGCGATTGCCTCGACCGCGTCCTTCAGCACCGCGTTGAACTGGTTCATGGCGATGACGTCGTCGTTCCACGAGTACTCGTACGCTTTCGGCGTCGCCGTTCCGGCCGCGATGTCGTGGAACTGCCCGCCCATGACGAGCGCCCACGCGTTGTTCAGCCGCTCGATCGGGTAGACCCTCGCGCCCAGCCACATCGCCGCGACGGATGCGCGCTCCGCGGCATCCGCGAGCAGCTCGTTGTCGTGGTTCCACCTCTTCTGATACGCCTCGGAGGTCAGCGATCCGGCCGAATGGTTGGTCAGTTCGAGGTCGCCCTTGTAGCGCGGCAAGTGTGACGTGTCTTTGATGTCGAGGAACATCTGATCGGCTTTCGAGGAGATGACGCGCAGACCGTTCTTCTCTGTCGCCATCTGCTCCGCCATCGCGACCGACGACTCGCTCGGTGAGCCGCCGGTGTCGCCGGTACCGTAGTAGTGGTAGTCGGCATACACACCGCTGACCTGTCCGTCGCGTTCCACGCGCTTCGGCCAGTCGATGAAGCGCTTCATGTTCGGCGGCGGCTCGCTCTTGGTGAGGTCGTAGCGGATGTCGCCGCCGTAATCGCCCGGATTGAGCGCCGCGATGACGCTCCGGCCGTCGGGTCCCTCCCAGATGCCGACGTTGAACGGGATCCCTACGATCGATCCCCACGTCAGCTTCTGCGTCGAGAAGCCGCGGATGCCTGCATGCGCCAGGAGCGACGGAAGCGAAGCGGGAAATCCGAAGCAGTCGGGGAGCATGTACTCCTCGCTGGCGACGCCGAACTCGCGGCGAAAGAACGTGTTGCCGTAGAGCACCTGCCGCAGTATCGATTCGGCCGAGGGGGAGTTGACGTCGCTCTCCTCCATGGAGGAGCCGGCGGGGAACCAGCGGCCCGCCTTCACGTACGCGCGCAGCCGCTCGTAGTCGGTGGGGTAGTACTCCTTCATCATCCGATAGCGATTCGCGCCGCTGAAGTTGAAGACGTAGTGCGGGTACTTCTCGAAAAGCGCGAAGTTCTCGCGCATCGTCTTCGGCAGAAACTCGCCGATCGTCTGCGGGTACTCCCATCTCCACTGGGTGTCGAGGTGGGCGTAGCCGACGAGGTAGAGGGTCGGCTGTTTGCTGAGGTCGGGCGTCTGCGCGAATGCGCCGAACGCGGAGAGTGCGAGGAACGCGAGAAGGATGCGCTGAGGCATGCTCGATAATAGTCACATCGGTCATGACCCTGGCGGCCCTCCTGGCGTTCCTCGCGGTTTCGGCGTCGATTCCGTCCGGCTACGTCGACGACGTGTCGTGCGGCTCGTGCCACGCGAACATCGTTCGTACCTACCAGCACGTCGGGATGTCGAAATCGTTCTACCGGCCGCGGCAGAGCGACGCGATCGAGGACTTCAAGAAGCTGCCGTTCCGCCACGCGCGCTCCGGCGACGTCATGGAACTCCGCTGGCGCGACGGGCGCCTCGTCTTCCGTCGCTGGCGCGTCGACGCGTCCGGCAAGCCGGTTCACCTCTTCGAGCAGCCGGTCGACTGGATCCTCGGCTCCGGTCATCACGCGCGCACGTACCTCTACCAGACGCCGAACGGGGAGCTGTATCAGCTGCCGCTCGCCTGGTACACGCGTGTAGGGGCCGGCTCTCAGCCGGCCCAGGGTCGGCTAAGAGCCGACCCCTACACAGGCGCAGCAGGCGAGTGGGCGATGGCGCCCGGCTTCGACCGGCCGGATCACGAAGGGGTGTTGCGGCGCGCGCGCGTCGAGTGCCTCTTCTGCCACAACGCGTATGCCGGCCTCCCGAAGAACGCGGTCAGCGGGTTCTGGCGCGATCAGACGTTCCCGGCGGCGTTGCCGGAAGGGATCGGCTGCCAGCGCTGCCATGGTCCGGGAGCGGAGCACGTGCGCAAGGCGTCGTCCGGAGCGAGCGACGCCGAGGTGCGCGCGGCGATCGTGAATCCGTCGCGGCTCGACCCGACGCTGCGCAACGATGTCTGCTACGAGTGCCACCTGCAGCCGTCGATCGCATTTCCCGGCATGCGCCGCTTCGGCCGCGACATCAACTCGTTCCGGCCGGGCGAGCCGCTGCCGTCATACGTCCTGCACCTCGACATCAAAGACGACGAGATCGCGCCGGCCGACCGCTTCGAGATCAACCACCACCCGTTCCGGCTCGAGCAGAGCCGCTGCTTCCGCGAGAGCGGCGGGAAGCTGTCGTGCCTGAGCTGCCACGATCCGCACAAGAGGACGGCGGACGTGAAGCCGGTCTGCATGTCATGTCACGCGAAGGCGCACCGCGCGTCGGAGGACTGCGTCTCGTGTCACATGCCGAAACACCGCACGCAGGACGTGGTGCACGTCGTGATGACGGATCACCGCATCGGGATCTATCCGAACCTTCCAGCGCTCGTCTCGCCGCGAGAAGAACGCGATCCGATCGTCGACGACATCATCGTCACCGACGGTTCCCGCGCGCCGGCGGATGCGGAGCTCTACCGCGTCGTCGCCGCGGTCCGCGCCGGATCAGCGTCCGGCGCGAAGAAGCTGGAGGAGATGCTCGCCGCGAATCCGTCCACCGCCGTCGAGCCGTACTTCGACCTCGCCGTCGTGCAACTCCGCGAGAAGCGGTACGACGCTGTCGAAAAGACCGTTCAGCTCATCCTCTCCCGCGTTCCCGACCAGCCGCTCGCGATCGAGTTCCTCGGCCTCGCCCGCGGCGCGGAGGGGAAGCGCGATGAGGCGATCGAGCTGCTGCGCAAGGCAGCGAAGCTCGACCCCGACCGCCCCGAGACGCAGTACAACCTCGGCGTGCAGCTCATGGCCAGCGGCCAGCGGGAGGAAGCGGCGAAAGCGTTCGAGCGCGCCGTCGCCGCCCGTCCCAACTTCGTGGCCGCCTGGATCCACCTCGGCGACCTGCGCGAGGGGAAGGACGCGCTCGCGGCCTACGAGCGCGCCCTGTCAATCGATCCGAATTCGAAGCGTTTACTTCCCCGGGGTCGGTGAACACGAATCGGCCGGCTTCTCGCTCGGATAGCCGTTCTTCGACATCCACCAGTAGTAGTAGTCGTTGGCGAACTTGCACTCGGCCGGCAGCGCGCCGGACCAGAGCTGGCTGCAGATCTGGTCGTGCTGCGGGCACTTCTCGGCCGAGGTCAGGATCACCGTCTGCGTCGTGAGGATCGGGCAGTTGCACGTCGCCAGCGTGTTCGGGTGCTTCGAGTCTCGCGTGCACGACGCGCCGTAGCACCACGCCCACGCCGTCTTCGGACTTGGACAGCTCACGGTGCGGCTGCCGTTGTTGAAGTTGTTCGAGTAGGTCGACGTCAGGTTCGTGGACCGCGTGCCGCAGTCATTTGGCCCCATGTTCCAGCCTGTCTGGATGACGCATTCGCAGGGCGCGTGACCGTTCGCCTCCTTCGCCTTGTCGCACGGCGCCTTGATGCAGAGCGCGTACGTCCCATTGCACATCGTCGCCGCTCCTTTGAAGTCGGCCGGCTTCTTCGGCTCTTCCGCGGCGGCGGCGGAGAGAGCGGTTGCGATCAGGATCACCAGATACAGCTTCTTCATTGCATCTCCATTCATTTCTTCGTCTTCGTGTGCGTCTTCACCGACGCGGTTGCCGACGATGCATTGCAATTCGGGCCGCTGCTGCCGAAGAGCGGAATCAGGCACGGGAAGATGTGGCTCACGTCGGTATTCGCGATCGACGTGCTCGACGACTGGTGGCAATCGAGGCAGTTGTTGCCGGGGTTCGACGTCCCCTCCCATTGCTGGTAGGTCTCCATCGTGCTGTTGGAGAGGTAGCTCGTGCCGATCTCGTTGCCGCCGACGGGAAACGGCGTGGTCGGGGGCGCGCCATCGAAGGTCCACGTCGTGCCGAGCTGGTAGTAGTTCTTGCGAACGTCGCCGCTGATGAGCTGCCCGAGGATGTTGTTGTCGATGGAGATGACCTCGGTGTTCGCAACGGCGGGCGTCGGGTCGTTCTGGTTCGGAACGCCGACCGGCGCGACGCCGAACGGATTTTGGCGCAAGGTGTCGCTCGGGCTGATCGTCTGGCCCGACTGCGCCGTGATGGCCGGGGCCTTCAGGTAATTGGCGTGCGCCACGTTGAACGGCCCGCTCGAGCCGGAGGCCGAGAGCAGCCATGTGCCGGAGGTGTTCTGCGGCACCGTGACGGTGTTCTGCGACGTGTTCAGGTACTGATACTGCGCGTTCGGCGAGTTGCCGAAGTGCTCGAACGTCCCCCAGAGCATCTCGGGGTGACCGTTGCTGCTGCCGACGACATGAACGCCGAGCAGCGCGAGCGTCACCGGCTTGACGCTGGTTTGCGGCCAGCTCTGGTTGTTCGAGGTGTTGTAGACGGGGATCGTCGCCGGCATCGTGATGTAGTCGTTTGGGTCCGGCAGGGTCGACGCATCGACCCACGACATCTTCACCTCGATCGCCAAGGCGTTCGCGTCAGGGAACGTGACGCCGTATTTGGCCGCGTACGCGATGATCTGGTTGAGATCCGACTGCGAGGTGGGGAACTGGTTGTTCGTGTTGATCTGGCCGTTCGCCACGCCGGTGAGGAACCAGGCGTACACGTCGTTGACGGCGATCGTGTAGTAGAGGACGGCGTTGCTCTGCGCCAGGAGCACCGCGCCGATGGAGCCCGCCTGCTCGGGCGAGACGTCGAGCGCCGTACCGGTCGAGTCGACGAAGACCGCCGCCTTGGCCGAGGTGAAGAAGCGCTGCGCCACTTTCGCGCCCTGCAGCTTCGCGCTCAGCACCGGCTTCGGCTGCGGAATGACCTGTCCCGCCGCGTCGAAGAAGGTCACATGGCGGTTCTCGTCGACCGTCACCCTCGAGACCTCGGTCGGCTTGCCGGCGCGCGAGAGCACCAGCGGCCTTCCTTTCGCCGACTTCTGCGCCTCGACGACTTCATACGTCCTCCCCTTGCGGTCGATCACGACCGGCAATCCGTGCGGTCCGCGTTTCGCCGGCCGCAACGCCGCGGCGAGTCTCTTCATCACCTTCGCGCCGGTGAGCTTCGGCAGTTTCGTCGAGGGCGCCTTCAGCGCGTTCGTCGCGGTGCCGGCGGGCGGAAAGAACGGCGGGAGGATGAACTGCGGGACGAAGTTGAAGTTGTTCCCGTTCTGCACGACGCCGTAGAAGACGGGCGACTGGAACACCCGCCCGTTCCCGCCGTAGATCGACGACGACGGTGAGGTCATCCAGAGAAACATCTGCGCCGACCAGAGATAGAAGTTGCAGTTGGTCGAGGTGTTGAGATTCAGGCTGTTCGCGGGATTGACCGCGCCGTTGAGCGAGATCGACCCCGACGCGAACCACGACGAGATGTTCGTCGCTGGACACTGCTGGTACGCATCCGATGGAATGTTTTGCGCGAGGACCGAGCCGGTACAGACGACCAGCAGCGCGAGGAGTAGTGGGCGGGTAAGTCGCAAAGCTTCCTCCTTTTCGGCGATTGGTTGGGACCACCTCCAATATGAAGCGAAAGCGGAGAGAATGCAATAAGGCAACTCGTCTAAAAATCGTCCGAGGACTTCTTCCGGTATCCTCTGCTCACCCGCATGACCACCGGCCTCCGGCGCGACCTCGGCACGATCGAGTCGTACGCGACTCTGCTCGGCATCCTGATCGGTGCCGGGATCTTCAAGGTGACCGGCGAGGCGTGGCAGCTCACCGGTCCGAGCGTGATCCTCGGCTACGTCGTGTTGGCGCCCGCCGTCCTCGCCACGTCGGCGGCTTACTCCGTCTTTCTCTCGACGCCGCTCGGACGCGAGCCTGGGGGCGAGTACACGAACATCTCGCGAACGTTCGGCGGATACGGCCTCGCGTACATCGGCGCGTGGCTGAAGATCATTTCGTACACCGGCGCGCTCGCGTACCTCGCCCGAGCGTTCGCCGACTACGCACAGCAGTTGGTCAGCGTCAACGCGACGCTGCTCGCGGTCGGCGCGCTGGCGTTCTTCTACGCGATCCACGTCGCGGGCGTCCGGTGGTTCGGACGCTTGCAGGTCTGGATGTGCGTCATCCTCGGCGTCTCGCTGGTCGTGCTCATCGGGCCGGGGCTGTTCGCCATCCATCGCGCGTACTACGTCCCGTTCTTCACGCACGGCCTCCGCGGATTTGCGGCGAGCCTGCCGCCGCTCTTCTTCGCGTATGCTGGCTTCGAGTCGCTGGCGCAAACGGCCGGGGAGGTGAGCGACAGCACGCGCCGACTGCCGCGCGTGTTCGTGCGCGGAATCACCATCACGATGGTCATCTTCTTCCTGATGTCGCTGGTCGGCCTCGGTACGCTCGCGCCCGAACGACTTCGCCTGTCGACCGCACCGATGGCCGAAGCGGCGGCGGGATATCTGTCAGTCGGCGGCGCTGCGATCGTGACGATCGGCGCGCTCATGGCGCTCACCACGTCGGTGAACGCGACGATGCTGGTGCCGTCACGCATTGCCATCGTTCTCGCGAACGACCGGCTGGCGCCGCAATGGATCGGGGGCGTTTCGCGCCGCACCGGGACGCCGATCGCGGGACTGACGCTGACGCTCGCCGGCGCGCTCACGCTGCTGCTGACGAATCAGATCGGGCTGGCGCTCAACATCGCCGTCTACGCGCTCGTCCTGCTCTACCTGCTGCACAGCATCGCGCTGCTGTTGCTGCCGCGGCTGAACCCGGAGCTGTTCGCGCTCGTGACGGTCTCGATGCCGCTGTGGCTGCAGCGGACGCTCGCGATTCTGTCGATCGTCTGCATGGCGGCGCTGCTGATTCTGATCTCCGTTGCCACCATCGAGCTGCTGCTGTTCTGGACGGCGATCGGCGCGGCACTTTACCTCTGGTCACGCCGTGTAGCGAACCGCCGGGCTGCCGGCGGGATAGAACACGCCGAGGAGGCGGAGCTCGCCTGAGCCCGTGTTCTCGACGCAGTGACGTTGCCGCATCGGGAGGAAGATGCAGGAGCCGGCGGCGATCGGCGTCGACGACTCGCCGGCGTGCATGACGCCCTCGCCCGCGAGGATGCAAATCACTTCCTCGTAGAGGTGAAAGTGATCGGGCGCGCGTCCCGGCGGAATCGCGCCGACGAATTGCGTGACCTCGGCCTGCACGAGCTCCGCGTACCAGCGATCGGCGGTCTGTTGACGCGGCTGATCGGCGAGTCTGAGGCGCTCCACTTTCCGCCCAGATGATGCTGGTGTGAGCGAGCTGACGTACGTGGCGCGATCGTTCAGCGTGAGCGAAGCACCGGCGGGGATGTAGATCCCTTCGTCGCTTGCAAGGTCGTAGAGGACTTCGTCATGCGAGTCGTTGGTGAAGGTGTGCTCACCGTCGAGCTCGATCACGCGCAGCGACAGCTGGCTTTCGAAGTGCCGCCAGATGCGCAGCGCGCCGGCGACTTCCGGCTCGCCTTCGCGCATCTTCGTGACGCGGCAGCTACCCTCGAGCTCGACCGACATGGCGTACATTATCGTCGTGAGCACGCAGGAAGACGGCATCCGCGCCACGAACCAGGACTTCATCCGCTACGACCAGGTGGAGAAGCGCCAGAGCTATCACCTCGCCGAAACAGCGGGGGAGGATCAGTTCGACGACGAGTTCGTCATCCGCACCTGCGACATGCGCTCCCCCACGTTCGCGCGCGACCTCGGCGCGGCTTTACGTGAGATCGGCTTCGCGATTCTCTCCGGCCACGGCGTCGATCCGTCGCTCTACGACCAGGCGGAGACGAAGATCGAGGAGATGTTCGGCCGCCTCACGCTGGAGGACAAGCTGCGCTACCGGGCGCAACGGCACGGCTCGGTCAACCAGGGCTACTTCCCGATCAAAGAGACGAGCAACATGCATCCCGACCTCGTCGAGGGATGGGTCTTCTGCCGCCGCGCTTTCGAGGGCGGCGATTTCTGGCCGCTCGTCGAGTACCGCGAGTTCTTCCGGCAGATCGTCGCGGAGCACGAACGGCTGATCCTCCCGGTGATGCAGGCGATGCTGCAGTCCCTCGGCTGCGATCCGCACCTCTACGACGCGAAGCTCGCCGGCACGAACTTCGGCCTGCGTCTCAATTACTACCCGCCGATGTCCGCCCAGGACGACGCCTCTGGCGCCGCGAGACTCCTGGGCCACGAAGACGTCGATCTCTTCACATTTCTCCCCGCGCCCCGCACGGAAGGGCTGCAGATCCTCAACCGGCGGAACATGAAGTGGGTCCGCGTCGCTGCCCCGCGCGGAACGATCATCCTCAACACCGGCGAATACATGCAGCGGATCAGCAACGACCTCTTTCCGTCGACGACGCATCGCGTGAGCAAACCGCGCGACGCCTCGCGCCGGAACGCTCCCCGTGTCTCGTTCCCGATGGCGGTCTACGTCTGGGAAGACGAGCTGCTCGAAGTGCTCCCCTGCATTCCAGAGCCGAAGTACCCGCCGGTGAAGGCGATCGAGTTCCACACGAGCATCACCAGCAAGTTTTACGGGGACGGGTACGCGGTGAAAGGGTAGCCGCACGCGTCAAAACAGCTTCCGCACCTGTCAAAAGGGCTTCCGCACGTGTCAAAACGCCTTCCGCACGCGTCAGGACGGCTTCCGCACACGTTAGAACGGCTTCCGGACGCGTCAAAACGGCTTCCGCACCCATCAAAAGGGCTTCCGCACGTGTCAAAACGCCTTCCGCACGCGTCAGAACGCCTTCCGCACCTGTCAGGACGGTAGACTGCACGGCATGAGGACCGTTCGTCTTTGTCTCGCCCTCGTCTGCGCGTTTGGGTCGCTGGTCGCAATC
>JACZCU010057868.1_pt1 | contig 12281 bp, 13 predicted proteins | sample 8641851 | NCBI WGS metagenome assembly JACZCU01 (sample SAMN15324605, study PRJNA640507) | soil metagenome | isolation source: monocropping sugarcane control | place: China: Luxin town, Laibin City, Guangxi Province | collected 2019-07-25 | depth 10cm m | reverse complement strand
TTGATGGTGACCTTCTTGAAGGTGCGGAAGACGGCCTGACGCGTGGTCTTGCCCCCGCCGGCCTTGCACGCCTTCGAGATCGCCGTCATCGCGATCTGGGCAGCCCCGTAAGCCGGTGGCCCGAAGGAGCCGACGGCCTTGTTGGGATTGTCCTTCTTCCAGCCGGCGATGAGCTTCGCGTCAGCCGGGATCCCGGTGATGTCCGGCGCGAAGTTCGAGACGTACGAGCCGGCCTGCTTGAACTGCGACGAGTCGTTCGAGCCGTCGCCGCCGAACACCTTCGCCTTCTTGCCCTGCTCGATCAGCTGCTGGGCGAACGTCTGCGCGTCCCCCGGCTTCTGCGTCGGGAAGAAGACGATGTCCGCGTCACCAGGGACCTTTGTCACGTACGCCGAGTAGTCGGTCGTCGTGTTCGGGGCGGAGAGGCGGACCGTGCTGACGCCCTTCGCCTTCAGCACCGAGTCGACGGCCGAGGCGAGGCCCAGGGAGTACGGCTCCTGGAAGTCCATGATCACGACCTTCTTGACGTGCAGGCTCGAGACCATGAAGTTCGCGTCCGACGGGCCCTGGATGTAGTCGCCGGGCACGTCACGGAAGAACGCATTCGAACCGTCGAACGTGCCGCCGACCGTCTTCGTCAACGTCGTCCGTGTGGCGGACGGCGAGATGTGGGCGATCTTCGCCGCGGCGTACGCCTTCGTCGATGCCGCAACCGCGCCGGAGGTCGACGGGCCGAGCAACGCGAGGACGCTGGGGGTCCCGATGTACTTCTGCGCAAGCGTCTGCGCCGGGGCCGGGCCTTGCTCAACCGGCGTGTCGCCGCCGACGAGCTTCACCTTCAGCCCGAGGCCGGGGGCGAGCGTCTTCACGGCGTACTTCGCCCAGCTCATCTGCTCGGCGCCGAGGAAGCCGGCGCCGCCGGTCAGCGGCGTGACGAACGGAAGCGTGATCGTCTTCGAGCAGTTGAAACTGGCCAGAGAGCGGGCCGACGCGGTCTGGCTGCCCTGCGCGCTGGCAGCGACGACCGACGTAGCGAGCACCGCCAACGCGAGGACGAAAGCCTTCTTCATCTAGTAGTCCTCCTTGCCTTCGGGGCAGGTTGTTGCGGGGGGTCAAGCGCTGGAGCAGCGATCATGTTCCGTCGCGCTTTCGGTGTCAATGATCAAATCTCGATCAAACGCGTAAGGTTTCCCCGTGGACTACGCGCTTCAGCCCGACGAGCAGCCGGACGGCCGCCGCTTCGAGGTGGGCGTGTTCACCCAGCGGCTCATGAGGCTCGACGGCGACCTCGGCGGGCACGACGCGGACGAGCTCGTGTTCGTGCTCTCGGGCGCCGGCAGCGCCCGGATCGACGGCGACGCGCGCCCGCTGCGGCCCGGAATCTCCCTGTTCGTCCCAGCCGGCGAGTCGTGGGCGGCCAAGGGCGATGCCGAGGCGATCTCGGTGCTCGTCCACGAGCCCGACCCGTCCGACGGGCACGCGGTCGTCGACTGCGACGAGGTCGAGAAGGGCACGGCGACCGCGGGCCGCGAGTTCGTGCTCGGCGCACCGTGCGCGTCGGCGACGCAGTTCATCGGGCTGATCCCACCCGGCCGCGCCCCCGACCACTTCCACTACTACGACGAGGTGATCTACGTGCTCGAGGGCGAGGGCTATCTCGACATCAGCGGTGAGCAGGCGCCGATCCGGCCCGGCACGTGCATCCACCTGCCGAAGACGCTCGTGCACAGCCTCGCGAACACGGGAGACGCCGAGATGCGCGTCCTCGGCGTGTTCCGCCCCGCGGGCTCGCCGGCCGAGGCGTACTACCCCGACGGGACGCGGGCAGGAATGTAGTGCCACGGATCGAGCGCAGCGCCACCGTCGTCTGGGAAGGGAACGTCGCACGCGGCGGGGGCCACATCACCGCGCACACGGGTGCGTTCACGGAGCTCCCCTACTCGTTGCCGACCCGCATCGCCGCGAAGGCGGAGAAGACGAGCCCGGAGGAACTGCTCGCCGCTGCGCACGCGGGGTGCCTGACGATGGGGATCGCCACCGAGCTGACGGAGGCGGGGACGCCGCCCGTGCACCTCGAGCTGACGTGCCGCATCGTGATGGACGAGGTCGAAGGCCAGGGCCACCAGATCGTCGCGTCGCAGGTGACGATCGGCGGCGCCGACGACATCCCCGACGACCTGCTCGAGCGCGCCGACGCCGGCTGCCCGTTCTCGACGCTGCTGAAGAACGCAGGCGTCGAGGTCACCATCACTCGTCTCTGATTTCCTCGGAGTGCTCGCCGAGCTCCGGCGGCCTGCACCGGACCGTCGCCGGCGTCTCCGACAGGTGCGCGGGAAAGGCGACCGTGCGCACCCCGTCCGTCTCGTCGACGACGGCGAGCCCGAGCGTGTCGGCGAGCGAGAACGCCTCGCCGATCGTCTGCACCGGCCCGGCCGGGACGCCCGCGGCGGCGAGCTGCTCGGCCCAGTCCGCGCGCGACTTCGCCGCGAGCGCCGTCTCGAGCCGCTCGCGCAACTCGTCGCGGTTCGCGATGCGGAGCTCGTTCGTCGCGAAGCGCTCCTCTTCGCCGAGGCCGAGCACGTCGCGTAGCCGCCGGAACTGCGCGTCGTTGCCGGCGCAGATCATCAGCTCCCCGTCGGAAGCGCGGTAGGTCGCAAAGGGCTCGATCGAAGGATGCACGTTGCCGAGCGCGAGGGGCACTGCACCGCTTGCGAGGTAGCCGGTCGACTGGTTCGCAAGCAGCGCGAGGCTCGCGTGCAGCAGGTCGATCGTGACGCGCTGCCCTCGGCCGCTGTCGCGGCGCGCGTAGAGCGCGGTGAGCACGGCGATGGTCGCGTACAGCGCAGCGACGACGTCGGTGACCGCGACTCCCGTCTTCGACGGCGTCCCCGCCGGCCCGGTGACGGACATGAGGCCGGACAGCGCCTGCACGAGGGGGTCGTAGCCGGGAAGCGTGGCGCCCGCTCCTTCGCCGAAGCCGCTGATCTCGCAGTGCACGACGCCGGGGTTCGCCGCCGAGATGCGTTCGTAGTCGAGGCCGAACCGCTGCAGCGTCCCGGGCAGGAAGTTCGACACGACGACATCGGCGCGCTCGCAGAGCCGGCGCGCGAGCTCGAGCTCGTGCTCGTCCTTCAGGTCGAGCGCGACCGAGCGCTTGTTGCGGTTCGCGGTGTGGTGGTAGGCGGCGCGGCCCTGCGCGTCCTGCGGTGGCTTCCACCGTCGCGTGTCGTCGCCGAGCGGCGACTCGATCTTGATCACGTCGGCGCCCAGGTCGCCGAGCGTCATCGCGACGAGCGGGCCGGCGAGCACGCGCGACAGGTCGACGACGCGGATGCCGGCGAGCGGCTCTGCCACGGCTACAACCGGCGCGCGCCGACGTAGCCGTCGCCGAAGTCGGCGAGCGCGGTGATCTTCACGACGTCCCCGGTCTGCGGCGCATGCACGAACTGCCCGTTGCCGATGTAGATGCCGACGTGGTCGAGCGCGTCGAAGAAGACGAGGTCGCCGGGCTGCAACTGGCTGCGGTCGACGGGCGATCCGAGCTGGTACTGAGCGGCGGCGTAGTGCGGGAGCGAGATACCGAGCTGCGCGTAGACGTACATGACGAGACCCGAGCAGTCGAAGCCCGTCGCGGGCGACGCGCCTCCCCAGAGGTACGGGATGCCGAGGTAGCGCAGCGCGATCGTCGCCGCCTCCGGATGGCCCGGCCCGGCAGGGATCGTCGGGACCGGCGGCGCGGTCGGCGTCGTCGTCGTCGGTGCCGTCGTCACAGGCGTGACCGTCGGCGCCACGACGGGAGGCGGAGCAGCCGCGGTCGTCGTCGGTGCCGTCGCGGCCTTCGCGCGCGCCGCCGCTTCGGCTGCAGCGGCCTGCTGGGCCTTGAGCGCGCGCTCCTCCGCCGCGAGGCGGGCGCGTGCCTCGGCGCGAAGCCTTGCCTGCCGCGCGGCCTCGGCCGCCGCCTTCTCCGCCTCGAGTTGCGCGACCTCGGACTCCACGCCGGCGAGCAGCCGCTTCCGTTCGTCGAGCATCGAGCCGATGCGCTGTCGCTCGCGGTCACGCTGCTGGAAGGCGACGCTCCGACGCTCCACCGTCGCAGCCGCGGCCCGCTCCGCCAGCGCGTACCGGTCGCGGGCAGCAGTCAGCTGGTCGGTCAGCTTCTTGTCGGCGTCGGCGATCGAGCGCGCCGCGTCGATGCGGTCGATGAGGTCCGAGACGCTCGTGCTGCCGAGAACGATCCCGAGTGTCGTGTTCTCGTCGTCGTTGCTCTCGTACAGCGCCCGCAGACGCGCGGCGACGCGGGCGACGGCAACACGACGCTGCTTCTCGGCGGTGCGTAGGCGACGGCGGTCGACGACGAGCTCGCGCTTCGTGACGACGAGCTGGTACCGCGCCCCGTTCCACGCCTCGACGCTCGCCTCGAAGCTCTGGTTCAGCTTGTTCACCTGCGCGAGCACGGCCTCGGCCTGCGCTTTCTTGGCCTTCAGCTTGTCGTCTGGTGAGGCCGCCGAGAGGTCGCCGGCGAGCAACGCGGCCCCCAGCACCACACACGTTGCGGCAAGTGTCGTCCTCGCGATCCCCACGTAGCTCGTCCTTGGCTCCGCGACACGCTAGTCCTTCTCGAAACTGCCCGCAGCTAGTTTTCGCGAGGTGATCACCCCCGACGACGTCAGCCGGATCACGATCTTCGCCGAGCTCGGCGAGGACGACCGCGCCCAGCTCGCGCGCGCGGCAGCCGACATCGCGCTCTCCACAGGCGAGTATGCGGCGCAGCAGGGCGCGGAGCGGGCGCTCTTCGGCCTGCTCGACGGGCGCATCGAGGTCGTCCAGATCGTCGACGGAGTCGAGCGCATCGTCGGCGGGCGCGAGCCGGGCGACATCTTCGGCGAAGTGCCGATCACGCTCGGGACCGTGTTCCCCGTCGGGTTCCGGGCGAGCGAGCCGTCACGCGTGATGCGCGTCGAGCCGCGCAACTTCCACACCGTCGCTGCGAACGCACCGAACGTCCAGCTCGAGGTCGGCCGCCTCGCCGGGCACCGGATGAGCGGGCCGCTCGGGCTGCAAGGCCTCGCCTCCGATCCGGTCCCGGCACGCGCGATCGTGATCGGCGAGCGATCCGACGCCGCCACGACCGAGCTGCGCCACTTCCTCGACCGCAACCAGGTCACGTTCGAGTGGCTGACGTCGGAGACCCCGAACATCGACGAGCGTTGGGGCGGTCACGCACCGGTGCGCGAGGACTGGCCGGCCGTGCGTGTGATCGGCGGCAAGACCGTCATCCGTCCGCAGCTTCGACGACTCGCGGAGCTGCTCGACCTCGGGACCGAGCCCGACGAGGCGACCTATGACGTCGTGATCGTCGGCGCCGGCCCGGCGGGGCTCGCAGCCGCCGTCTACGGCGCGTCCGAAGGCCTGTCGACGATCGTCGTCGAGCGTGAAGCGCCGGGCGGACAGGCTGGAACGTCGTCGCGGATCGAGAACTACCTGGGCTTTCCCGCCGGCGTGTCCGGCGACGAGCTCGCGGGGCGGGCGCTGCAGCAGGCGAGAAGGCTCGGCGCCGAGATCCTGGTGACGCGGTCGATCTCCCGCATCGACGCGGAGCGGCATCACGTCCACCTCGACGGTGGGGATGTGCTGCACGGGCGCACGGTCGTGCTCGCGTGCGGCGTGTCGTGGCGCAGGCTCGACATCCCCGGGTTCGACGAACTGAAGGGACGCGGTGTCTATTACGGTGCGTCCCCGAGCGACGCGGCGGCGACACACGGACAGGACGTGCATGTGATCGGCGCCGGGAACTCGGGCGGACAGGCAGCGATGTTCTTCTCCAACCACGCGCGGAGCGTGACGATCGTCTGCCGCGGTGACTCGCTCGAGAAAAGCATGTCGAGCTATCTGATCCGCCAGCTGGCGACGCGCGCGAACATCACGGCGCGGTTCCGGAGCCAGATCGTCGGCGCGTACGGTGACGGCGCGATCGAGGAGATCGCCATCGAAGATCAAGCGCGCGGGACCGTCGAGCGCATGCCGTCGGGCGGCGTCTACATCTTCATCGGCGCCGACGCGGAGACGGGATGGCTGCCGCCGGAGATCGCCCTCGACAACCGCGGATTCGTCGTCACCGGCGCCGACGTGCCGGAAGGTGAGTGGCCGCGCGAACGCGATCCGTACCTGCTCGAGACGAGCGTTCCCGGGATCTTCGCGTGCGGCGACGTGCGCTCGGGATTGGTGAAGCGCGTCGCGGCCGCTGTCGGCGAGGGCAGCATGGCGATCGCGTTCATCCACCAGTACCTGCGCGACGAGCAGCGGGCCGCGACGACGGCGTAGCGGCGATCGGTCAGACCGCAGCGACCTCCTGCGTGCAGAACGCGCAGCGGCGGGCGCCGATCGGGATCTTGCTCAGGCAGTGGGGGCAGTCACGCATGGTCTCGTCGACCGGCGGATCTGACTTGTAGCGCGCGAGGAGCGCGCCGACCGGCTTGACGACGAAGAAGAAGACGACAGCGGCGATGACGATGAACGAGATCAGCGAGTTGATGAACGAGCCGTAGAGGAACCGGCTCCCGTTGATCTTGAACGTGAGGGTCGAGAAGTCCGGCTGGCCTCCGATCGCGGCGATCAGCGGCGTGATCAGGTCGGAGACGAGCGCAGTCACGACTGCGCCGAAGGCAACGCCGATGACGATGCCCACGGCCATGTCGACGAGATTGCCGCGCAGCAGAAACTCCCTGAAGTCCTTCAACGTGACCTCCCTCGACGATTGACGGGGAGATACTCTCAGCCGCGCTCGCCGAATGCGACCGCGATGCGGCACGGCGCAGCCTCGTCCAGGCAGTCGTGCGTCGTGCAGCGCGCCGTGGCGGCCGGCCCCGTGACTGCCGCGACGAGCCCGCGCCACATGCCCGTGTCGAGTGCGCGCGCGTCGCCGTCCGAGACGACGACGGGACGGAGCGGGCAGGTCGCGGAGACGATCACCGCCTCGGCGTCGCTCACGGACTCGACCGCGGCGTGGAAGCCGAGGCGGCCGAGGCCGCGGCAGAGCCGCTCGAGCGACGCGCGGGCGCCGGCGCCCGGCCGAAGTCGCGCCGCCTGCGCGAGCTCGAGTCCGAACGTGTACCCGACGTGGTCGAGTTGCCTCGCGCGGCCGCGCTGAGGGAGCGCGTCGAGCAGCCGGGCGACGAGGGTCTCGTAGTGGCGGCGCGGGAACTCGACCGCGTGCGTCTCGGGAGCCGCCGCGTAGATCTTCGCGGGCCGCCCCGCTCCCGGCCCGACGCGCCCACTCCGCCGCTCGAACCCGACCGTCGCGAGGCCCGCATCGACGAGTCGCTCGAGGCGCCACCGCGCGACGCTCCTGGAAACTTCGAGCCGTTCTGCGACGTCGTCCGCCGTCAGTGGTTTCGGCGCAGCGCGCACGAGCAGAACGGTGGTGCGGAGCGCCGGATCGCCGAGTGCGTCGAGCCTGTCCACCAGCCTGACGCTACCACTCGTTCCGCACGAAGTCCGTTCTATTTGTAAGCTTTTTCAATATAGAGCGAGACCCTCGAGCAAGGAGGCTGGCGATGGAGTGGGCGGCGTTGATCACCTGGGTGCTGACTGCGGGCGGCGGGTTCGTCCTGCTGTCGATCTGGCTGGCCCGCGGCGGGATGAAGTCGCAGGCGGCAGGCAACCGCATCAAGCCGCCGCTGATCATGAGCCACTTCCTACTCGCGGCGACCGGGCTCGTCCTGTGGATCATCTACGTGATCAACGACTCGAGCGCGCTCGCGTGGATCGCGTTCATCCTGTTGCTCGTCGTCGCGCTCCTCGGCTTCACGATGTTCGGAATCTGGCTGCGCCGCCGGCAAGCGGGCGCCGGAGGTGCGACGCCCGACACGCCGGCCGAGCAGCACTTCCCGGTAGCGATCGTCGGACTGCACGGCCTGCTCGCAGCCACGACGCTCGTCCTCGTGTTCCTCGCGGCGGCCGGCGTCGGCAGCTGACGATGAAGGTCAGCTACCTGCTCAAGGGGCCGCCCGGTCACCCGCTGCATCCGCCGCTCACCGACGTCACGATCGGCACCTACACGTTCGCCACCATCGCGGCATTCCTCAACATCGTGGGGCTCGTCGGGAAGAATGCGACGAGCGGTTGGTGGATCGCGCTTGTCGTGGGTCTCTGCTCGACCGCGCTCACCGCCACGACCGGGTTCATCGACTGGATCGAGATCGAATGGGGCAGCACGGTGTGGAAGAAGGCCACCTGGCACCTGTCGGTGATGCTGGCCGCGTCCGGAGCGTTCCTCGCCGCGACGCTGGTCGGCCACGCGTGCTACACGAGTGGAAGCGTCGGAGCCGGCGCGTTCATCCTCACCCTGGTGGGCTTCGGATTGCTCACGCTCGGCGGCTGGCTCGGCGGATCAATCGTGTTCGTGCACGGGATGCGGGTGATCGCCGAGGACTGAGCGCTACATGAGTCGCGCGCAGCGGTCGGCGAGCGCCATGATCGCGAGCGCCGGGTTCGCCGAGCCCTGCGTCGGCAGCACTGATCCGTCGACGACGAAGAGATTGTCGATGCCCCACACGCGATGCGAGGAGTCGACGACCGAGTCGTCGGGCGAGAAGCCCATGCGCGCGCCGCCGACGAGGTGCGCGTAGCGGTCGATCGTCAGCATGTCCATCGCTCCTGCGGCCTCCCAGATGCCCTCCAGCACGTCTTTCGCGTAGGAAACGATCGCGCGGTCGTTGTCGCACTGCGTGTAGCTGAAGCGCGCGACCGGCACGCCGAAGGCGTCCTTCTCGTCTGCGAGCGTGACCCGGTTGTCCGGGAGCGGCAGGAACTCGGCGAGGATCCCGAGCACCGACCAGTGGTTGTAGTCGCGCATGTACTCGCGCAGCGACTGCCCCCAGTGACCCTCCGCCAGGACGTGCTCGGCCCAGCCGATCGGCAGCGGCGAGATGGTCTGAATCGAGAAGCCGCGCGCGAAGCCGCGTCGTTCGTCGGTCTCGTAGAACTGCTCCGACGTGATCTCCGGCGGCGGCGCCTTGTACATGCGGAGCAGCTCCGGGAATCGCCCGGCGATCTGCGGGGCACCCTGCACCATCACGTAGCGACCGACGTGATCGGACGCATTGCCGAGCCCCGTCGGATGCCGCCGGCACACGGAGTTGAGAAGCAGCCGCGGCGTCTCGATCGCGTAGCCGCACACCGCGACGGCCGCGGCGCGCTGGAAACGCTCGGCGCCGTCACGGATGTAGCGAACGCCGCTCGCGCGCCCGTTGCCGTCGTCGATCTCGATCCGTGTGACGAACGAGTCGGCTCTGACCTCGCATCCGTGCTCGATCGCGTCGGGAAGATGCGTGACGAGCGGCGAGGCCTTGGCGTTCACCTTGCACCCCTCGAGACAGAAGCCGCGGTAGATGCAGTGCGGCCGGTTCCCGAACCTGCCGTTCGTGATCGCAACCGGCCCCATGTGCATCTCGATCCCCTGCCTCCGCGCGCCCTCCCACGCGACGAGCGCGGCGCCGGCCACCGGGTGTGGCTTGTGCGGGTAGCCATGCGGATCGCCCCAGGGCCAGTACTCGCCCGCAACCGGCAGCTCGAGCTCGACCCGCTCGAACGACGGCTTCAACTCCGCATACGAGATCGGCCAGTCGGCGGCGACCCCGTCGCGTGAGCGCACCTCGAAGTCGGATGGATGGAGCCGGGGCACGTAGCCCGCGAAGTGCGTCATCGAGCCCCCGACGCCGACGCCCGAGTTGTTCTTGCCGAGCTCGATCGGGTCGCCGCCCGAGATGATGCGGTTGTCGGTCCAGTAGAGGCCCGCCTGCCCGGCGCCCTTCTCGTCGCTGACCCAGTCCCGGTCGGGATCCCAGAACGGCCCCTTCTCGAGCACCACCACCTTCCACCCGCGGCGGGCGAGACGCTGCGCGAGCACGCTGCCGCCGGCGCCCGCGCCGACCACCGCCAGGTCGACCGCGTCCTCGTCGCGGTACTGCGCCATCCGGTCGAGGTTCTGCAGGCCGCGCTTGTGTGGATGCAGCAAGACGGCCGAGTCGTTGTCGGCCGGGAGGCCGCTCAATCGAGGCCCCACTTCTTCGCGTCGCGCACCGGGTCGTAGTGCACCGACTCGGCCCCCTCCCACGGCTCCCGCTCGCCGAGATGCGGTGAGCCGAACGCCGCGTAGCCGCGCGGATACGCAGGTCCGCCGAAACCGATCTCGTTCCACGCCCACGGGTGCGAGTAGAACGCCTGCACGATGTACCGCATGACGACGCCGAACGCGCGAGCGACGTTCAGCTCGCGCCACGCGCCGTCGCGGAGCTCCGCTTTCGAGAAACGGTGCACGATCCGGACACGCATCTCCTCGGATGCCTCAGCGAAGCTGCCGCCTGCCTCCTCGTCGAGCCCGCGCGCGACGATGCGCCACACCTCTCCGTCTCCCGGCAAATCGTCGTGCTGCCAGCCGTCTCCGACGCCGCTCGTGAGCTTCTCGTCGATGTACGACAGAACGGGGATGCGCGGCTCCCCGTCCTGCGCCGTCGCGATGTCGCAGAACGCCTTCAGCGTCCGCGCTTCCGGCTCTGAGAAGAACCGGATCTTCGGGACGTTCTCGACGCGGTCGAGGACGACACGCCGGGTCACTTCGTCCCAGTGGTCGACCTGCGTGAGCACGTCGTAGTGCGGATAGCGGCCGACCATCTGCGGGGTCGTGCCTTCCACCTGCTCGAGGCGGTGCGGGTTGGGATGCGCCTGGTCGCGGAGCGCCATTTATCTCTCGCGGCGCACGACGGCTGCGGCCAGGCCGAGCGCGCCGACGAGACAGAGCGAGCCGGGCGCGAGCAGCGGCGGTCCCATCGTCAGGTTGTACTGCAGCTCGCCGAAACCGCCGGGCCGCTTGCGAACTCCCTGGACGTGCGTGACCATCCCGACGAGCCCGTCGAGGAAGTACAGCCCCGAGACGAGCGGCAGGACCGTCTTTGCCGCGCGCTCGGATGCAACGCCGGCGATCCCCGCCGCCGTCAGCGGGGGCGTCAGCAGGAGCGGCGTCCACATCCACCTGTCGCCGAACGAACCCTTCAGGTGCTCGAAGTAGATCTCCAGCCCGAGCGCGGGTGCCGACAGCGCCGTCGTGGCCGCAAGCAGGCGCTGGGTACGGCCGTCGCGCAGGTTGCGCAGCGCGCGGCCGATCACGCCGCCCACCTCCGCGCGTCGACGCGCTTCAGCTCGAGCCCGTTGCCGACGCGCGACCGGTCGGGCACGAGCGCGCCGTCGACCGGCGTCAGCACACCGTCGAAGAGCATCGACTCGATACGGACGTGGTCGTGGAAGTACTCGAGATGGCGCAGCCGGTCGACGCCGCAGAACGCGTGCGCGGAGAGCTGCGGTGCGCAGTGGCCCGAGAGATCGAGCCCGTGCGCCGACGCGAGGCCGTTCACGCGCAGAAGACCGCTGATGCCGCCGCAGCGTGTGACATCCGCCTGCAGGCAGTCGACGCTTCCGACGAGGTTCCGGAAGTCTGCAAGCACGTACGCGTACTCCCCGGCGGCGACCTCGAGGCTGCTGCGGTCGCGGACGCGACGCAGCGCGGCGAAGTCCGCGGACGAGACCGGCTCCTCGAACCAGCGAACGTCCCACTCCTCGACGAAGCGGTCTGCCCAGCGGATCGCGTCCTTCGCGCCGAACGCGCCGTTCGCGTCGACCATCAGCTCGGCGTCGCCGATCGCCTTCCGTGCGACATCGAGCCGCTGCGGATCGCGCGCGGGATCGCGGCCGAGCTTCATCTTCACGCGTGGCAGGCCCTGCTCGACCCACCCGCCGAGCTGGTCGGCGAGCCGTTCGTCGGAGTAGGAGCAGAAGCCGCCGCTCCCGTACACCGGAACACGGTCGTGCGCCGCGGGAAGCAGCGTCGCGAGCGGCACGTCGAGCAGGCGCGCCCGGAGATCCCACAGCGCGAGGTCGACCGCCGACAGCGCGCAGAAGGCGATCCCCGGCCGGCCCGCGTTCCGCAGCGCCGCGCCGAGGTCGAGCCACAGCCGGCCGAGGTCGTCGAGGCTCCGGCCGGCAACGGTCGGCCCGAGCAGGCTCGTCACGACACTCTGCGCCGCCTCGGCCGCATACGTCCAGCCGAGGCCACGCCGCCCCCCGCCGACGGCCTCGACGACGACGACCGTCGTCGAGGCCCACTCGAGCGTCCCGTCCGACTCCGGCGCGTCGGTCGGGATGGTGAAGCAGCACGTCTCGAGCCGATCGACGTTCACCGGCCGGGCAGGAACTCGAGGATCTTCTGCTTGAACGACTCGGTGATCAGC
>JACZCU010158620.1_pt1 | contig 12295 bp, 8 predicted proteins | sample 8641851 | NCBI WGS metagenome assembly JACZCU01 (sample SAMN15324605, study PRJNA640507) | soil metagenome | isolation source: monocropping sugarcane control | place: China: Luxin town, Laibin City, Guangxi Province | collected 2019-07-25 | depth 10cm m | reverse complement strand
GGTGATTGCTGAAGCACTCGTCCGACTTCGCGACCACGATCCAAAGCTGCTTCGCGGCATTCCGGATGCCAACGAAGCCATCCGCCTCGGCGAAGCGGTCCGCCACAAATATGACAAAATCGACTACGGCATCCTCTGGCGGGCCACGAGAAATGAATTGCCGGCAATGCTCAGCAATGTCGAGGCAGTGTTGAATAGCTTGCAATAAGAGATCTGCTTTCGCCAATGAATAACTACCGGCCTCCATCGCGCGACGTTCACCAATACTGCGAGAAACGCGGCTTCTCTCAGCATGTCTGCGAGGGGGGCTTTGACTACTTGGTCCATCGCTGGACAAAAATCGTCTCGGCAGTGGAAAGCGGGTATCGCCTTTCTTTTTATGAGTATTTGAATGATCTGGACGCGAGGAAAATCATCGACGAACTGGCGACACATGCGAGCGAAGCCGAGTGGAGGGATGTTGAAGCGATCCTGCCAGCGCTCGATACGCGATTTCTGGCCGCGACCCTCCCGACGGGCGTCTGCATCTGCGGTGAACATCGTGCCATGCAGCACGGATAGCCGTTCAAACAACATGGGAAGTCTTCACGCGCTTCTGGGACGATTTCTGCTATTCATCTTCGGATGACGTCGAGATTTTTCCGCCTTCCGGGGATTGGATTCTGCTCTATCATCGCTGGGAGCTGTTCGAGTGGGGGCGCGACATGATGCGGTGAACTTAATCGGCATCGAGGTGACGGTGCGGTGAGCAACTTAGTATCGAAGCGAAGCCCATAGAAGAATTTTAATTCGGAAAGCTTTGAAATTGTGTAGGTGTCACTCCGGAGGAGGTATTCCGAGGTGAAAGTGCGTCAATCCAGCCGACAACGCCGTAAAGGCCAGTGGCATCCGCTACTCGTAAAGCTGATCGAATTCGCGGTTGCTCACCCGAAGCTCGCCCGCAAGCTTGTGGCCGAGCATCCGGAAGCGCTCAATCTCCGAACAGGGCTGGGCGAGACGGCGCTGCATTATCTGACTGTTGAGAATTACGCGGAAGCGGTGCAACTCCTGATCGAACTCGGTGCCGATGTGAATGTCCGCAACAATTCTGGCAGATCAGCATTGCAGGAGGCGATTCTGATGGGGGCGAACCGAACCATCGAAGTGCTGCGAAGGTCGGGGGCTGTCGATTAAAAGTGTGTCTTGCGTGACCGCGAATTGATGCCTTTGAATTTCCATCTCCAATGTCTGCACACGACCGAATCATTAATGGTGATCTGATCACCACGCGTTTTGGCGAATGGCCATCATTTCATGACGCGGAGGTCATTTCGGTTCTTCTCGGTGGACATCGTCCGGAAAAGCCTTTTTGCGAAACGCTCATCCACAGTTGGATCACGACCGACCAAGTCGATGCGGGCGCGTATTACGTGCGAGAGAAGCACACGCTTGTGACATTCAGTTTCGAGGACCTGATTACGTCAGAGTTGATGGACTTCAATAGTCAGAACTGCCTGCTGGAGTTGTCGATTAAAGAAGAGCTAATGGGAGGCGAGATCGTTCTTCGGGTCGACTTCCCCACAAGCTTCGGTTTGGAGGGTACCATCAAATGCAGGCGCATTGTCGTGAAAAGCGTTGAGCCGTGCGACGCAAATGGTCGAACATTGCAGCCATGACGAGAAGACTCCACACGGCTGATCTGTGGATTCGAGAATAACGACCGAAACCCGCTCGCACGGCTCGATAGGAGCCTAAGCTCGTCGGGGTCGTCAAATTCTTCGGTGCAGTTCGTCAGCAAACTGCTGGTCTTCTGTCGCCCGTCGTTCGATCTCATCCCGGTTATCCTGGTAATAGGACAGGTCGGCATGAACATCGGCGAGCCTCAGGCTCGGATAACGTTCGATGATCTCATCGGGCAAATAGCCGGCTTGCGCGAGTGAAGCGATATCGAAAACCCGGATTCTAGTTCCGACAATGCATGCTTGCCCCCGCAGACGCCCGGCGTCGCGGAGATATGTTGTTTCAAGCCAGTTGTCGGAGCAGAGCCCATTGCGGAAAGTGTAGCTTGATCCTCACCCGGCGGGGAATCTTGAGCCCTGAGTTTGTCAGAACTTTTCTCCCTAAGAAGTGCCTTGCGGTTGGCCGGCTTCGCATTTCTACGTGCGGTTAATCCTCATCATATCGACATATATACATGGTACATTTGGAACACGTGTTCCACTGAGCTCAGCATTACGCTGTAAATTATAAGTATTTAATTGCAAAGAATTTACGAAGAAGCCGACATGGAAATGGGACATTTGGAACACGAAAAAATTGTTCCACTGTTCCATTTCGTCCCCACGCATACCAAGGGTCAGAAAGCAGGGACGTTGAAGCCAGCTCCATTCACCAGCGCGCGGCGCGCGCGCCGCGCTGGGGTGGCGCGCCGCGCGAGGTCTGGAGGCGTAAGTCGTTGATTTCGGATGGATTGCGTTCGGTGAATGGTCTTGAAAAGGCGCGCGGCGCGCAAGTGTCGCGCCGCGCGCGCGGGGCCGAATCGCTCAATATTGCTCCTCAGGGCCTAATGCGATTCCCCCGTCTTCTTGTAATCCCGCCAGAGCCAGCGGAGGGAGTCGGGGAGGATGGAGCCGCCGTGTTTACCGGAATGGCGGCCGTCTCCGAAGACGGCCTGGTAGTCGTACCCGGCGAACTTCAACGCGGCGGCCATCTGCTGCGCGGAGATGAACCAGTTGCCGAACTGGTTATCGAGATCGTTGGAGCCATCCTGCATGAACATGCGGATCGGCTTGGGGTGGCCCTTGGTCTTGCGGATCATGAACGGGTAATTGTGGCCGCCGCGGATGTCGTCGAAGCTTCCGACGTGGCTGAGGACTTTGCGAAAGGCGTCGGGCCGATTCCAGGCGACGGTGAAGGCGCAGATCCCGCCGGAGCTGATCCCGCCGATCGCGCGGCCGTCGGGGTCGTCGGTGAGCTTATAGGTTTTGCTAACTTCCGGGAGAATCTCTTCGATGAGGAAGCGGGCATATTGATCGGAGAGCGTGTCGTATTCAAAGCTGCGATTGGAAATGGGCCTGCCGCCGGGCGTGGCGGGGGACTTCATTCCGGGGTTGATGAAGATGCCGATGGTCACCGGCATCTGTCCCGCCGCGATCAGATTGTCAAAGACGATCGGCACGCGGAAGTCGCCTTTCTCATTCACATATGAACCCCCATCCTGGAATACCATCACGCAGGCGGGCGTCTTGCCATCGTATTGCGCGGGCACATAGACCCAGTAATCGCGCGTGGTGCCGGGGAAGATTTTGGAATTGTTCCAGGAAGACTTGGTGACCTTTCCCTGCGGCACGCCTTCCTTGCGCATCGAATCGGGACCAAGTTTGTAATCATCGATCGCGAAAGCCGACGCACAGCAAAGTGTCAGGCAAAGCATCGCCATTCCAATCCATCGCATCATGGGAATCTCCAGGAGGAATCTGAAGCGGCGATTGCCCAAAGAGTGTGTGCCGCTCAGCAAGCAGATACTTCATCAACACGCGGTATGTTGGATGAAAGAATCAGGTTCAAATTGGATCCAAAACGAAATTGGCCCTTGTGGGGTATAGGCTTGCAGAGTTGGACGTCCATCAGGAAATCGCGGCGCAAGGATCGACAAGAAAAGCGCGCGACGATAAGGTTTCCGCTCCTGATTTGAATTCAGAGCGAATTGAATGCAGCTTCAAAATAATTTTTGAGGAGATGTGCATGCGGGATGGCCAAAGGCCCGGGGGGTTGCGGCGCTGGATCGCCTATACATCGGCGGCGCTCGCGTTAACGTTTGCAAGTACAGTTGTCAGTGCAGCCGATGCGCCATCGCAGGGCGCAGCGCCGGTCGTCGCGGGTTATTCGCGATTGAAGGATGAAGCGAAAGCCGACCTGCAGACGCAAGGCGAAGTGCTGCTGGGCGAGCTCAATTGCCTGAACTGTCATGCCGCTCCCAATCAGAAGCGCATCCTCACGCGCGGCGCGCCGGATTTGAGCCAAGCCGGCAAGCGGATGACGCCGCAGTTCATCGAAGATTACCTGACGCATCTCCATCAGACCAAGCCCGGCACGGCAATGCCCGACCTGTTCCATTCCTCTGATGCCGGCGCGAAGCAGGGGGCCGTCGAATTTTTGACGAATTATCTGGTTTCTCTTGGCGGACCGATTGCACCGTCCAAGATGCAGGGGAACCCATCGATTGTTGAAGAAGGGCGCAAGCTCTTTCATTCGATCGGCTGTGTCGCCTGTCATGCTCCGGAGAAGACGCCCAACACGCTGGTGCCGTCGTTTCCGCTCGCTGACTTAGCTGAGAAGACGACGCCGGATGAACTGGTCGAATTCCTGATGGATCCGTTGAAAGTCCGGCCCGACAGTCGGATGCCCAACTTCCATCTCACGCGAGACGAAGCGAGTTCGATTGCCGTCTACCTGCTTCGCGGCCAGCTCGATAATCCGCAAAGCAAGACTGCCACGCCGATGGCGATTCATGGGGTCAAATATACTTATTACGAGCAGGGAACCGACAACGCCGCGATCGAGAATATCGATAAGCTGATTCCCAAGGCCGATGGCACGCTCTCGAACTTCTCCCTTAGCATTCCCGGCCGGCGGAACGATAATTTCATCGTCAAGTTTTCCAGCACGCTCCATATCGCGCGGGCCGGCCGATATACCTTCAGCACCAATTCCGACGACGGCTCGCGCCTCTATATCGATAAGCAACTGGTCGTGAACAACGATGGCGTCCATCCCGCTACGCGAAAGGGTGGGGCGATTGAGCTGACCGAGGGCGATCACGAAATCGTTGTCACCTATTTCCAGGGCGGCAATGAAGCCGTGCTGAACGTCGGCTGGCGCGGGCCTGGTGGACAGCGCGGCCCCATTCCTTCGACACTGCTGACGGTGCTGGGCGGAAAGCCGATGATTCCGCTGAATAATCGCGAGTTCACCGTCGAACCCGCGAAAGCGGCAATGGGCGCGCGAATGTTCACGCTCATCGGATGCGCGAATTGCCACCAGATCGCGGGTGAGCAATCGGCCCGACAGATTAAGCCACTTGCCGAGCTGAATGCCGATGCACCGAACGGGTGCCTCGGGGCGACTCCTGCTAAGGAAGCGGCTCAATATGACCTGAGCGACGATCAGCGGGCCGCTCTGAAAGAGGCGGTGAAGAATGCCGCCAAGTTGGATCAGCCGCTTGATCCGAAAGATCAGGTTCTGCACGAAATGGCGGCCTTCAACTGCCTCGCATGCCACGTCCGTGGAAACGTTGGCGGAACGACCAAGGACCGTGCCGAATATTTCGTGATGACCTCCGAGTTCGACATGGGCGATGAAGGACGCTTGCCACCTCGTCTGACGGGCGTCGGCGCCAAGCTCCTGTCCAGCGCGATCGAGAAGATCGTTTTCGAGAACAAGCTTCACATTCGTCCAGTCCTGGCGACACGCATGCCGAGCTTCAGCAAGGACAAGGCCGGCGGCATCGTCGATGCTTTGGCCAAGGCCGATGCGCCGACTAAAGAGCGCGATGTGCAATTCACCGCGGCGTCTGCCCAGGATGGCCGAACGCTGGTCGGCACGCGCGGACTCGGCTGCGTCAATTGCCACGGCCTGCTTGGCGTGAAGTCGCTGGGCATGCCCGCGCCGGAGCTGACGCTCGAACATGAGCGGCTTCGTCCGACATGGTTCCACGAGTTGCTCGTCAATCCGCCCGCCAAGAACCCGGCTACGCGTATGCCTCAGTTTTGGCCCGAAGGTCAGGTCGCCTTTGCGAATCTGGCCGGGGGAACGATGGATTCGCAGATCGACGCGATCTGGAATTATCTTTCGCTGGGCGATTCCATGACATTGCCCGCGGGCCTTCAGCCCAGCAGCGATGAATTGATTCCCATCGATCAGCCCATTGTTGTGCGGAACATGATGGCCGGTGCAGGCAACCGCAGCATCCTGGTTGGCTTCCCGGAAGGGGTTCATGTTGCCTTCGATGGCGACGTCGTGCGGATGGCTGTCGGCTGGAAGGGCCGCTTCTTCGACATGAAGGGCTGGTGGGAAGGGCGAGGAGGCCAGCATCTCAGCCCGCTCGGCCATGACCTGCTCAAGATGCCGGCTGGCCCCGCGATTGCGATTCTTAACAGTCCTAATGATCCCTGGCCCATCATTCATCCCGGTGATCGTCACGTCGGCGGGAAGTTCAAGGGCTATGTGCTGGACAAGCAGGAACGGCCGACGTTCCACTACATCCTCAAGGACAATCTCGATATTCACGAACAGCCGCTGCCGCACCTGACGGCTAATGGGCCGCAGCTCATTCGCAGCTTCCATGTGTCGGCCAGGGAGCCGGTGCAGAAAGCTTACTTCCTTGCGGCCGAGGGATCGAAGATCGAAAGCAAGGGTCCCAGCGATTGGGTCGTCGATGGCAAACTGACCATCACGCTCAAGAGTCAGAGCGGCACCGGTCAACCGATCGTTCGCCAGAGCAATGGCTCAAGCGAATTGCTCGTTCCGCTCACGTTTGCTGATAACAAGCCTGCCGATTTCACCGTGGAGATGACATGGTAAAGCATTTTTCATCGCTACTGGCCTGTGCACTGATTGCCGGCCTGCTCGCGTGGACGAGCTCCGCACAGGCCGCCCCGCGCCGCGAGCCGGTCGATCAATCGCCGATGGCGGCTTATTACAAGATCGTCCAGGTTCCCATTCCCGATGACATCGTCCTCGAGTGCGGCGGGCTGGAAGTACTTCCCGACAAGAAGATCGCCGTCGGCACCCGCCGGGGCGATGTGTATGTCGTCGAAGGAATTTACGACGAAAACCCGCGCCATGTGAAATTCACGAAATGGGCGACGGGCCTGCATGAGATTCTGGGACTGGCCTTCAATAAGAAAGACGGCTGCCTCTACGCAATCCAGCGCGGCGAAGTGACCAAGCTGCAGGACTCCGATGGCCGGGGTCATGCCAACGTCTATGAAACAATCTGCGATGACTGGGGCCTATCCGGCGACTACCACGAATATGCCTTCATGAGCAAATTCGATAATGACGGCAACCTCTGGGTGCTGCTCACGCTCACCGGCTCATTCACCAGCGACGCCCAGTTCCGCGGCTGGTGCATGCGGATTACGCCGGACGGAAAGATGATCCCCACCTGCAGCGGCATCCGCTCGCCGGGTGGAATGGGAATCAACGAAAAGGGCGAGGTTTTCTACGCGGAGAATCAAGGGCCATGGAATGGCGGATGTGCTCTGCGCTATCTAAAGCCCGGCAGCTTTCAAGGTCATCCAATTGGGAACAAATGGTATCCCGATGCGCCGAACATGGGCCCTCGGCCGCCTGATCCGACATCCAATAGCCGGCGATACATCGAAGCGGCGAAAGATCCGCTGCTCGTTCCGCCGGCCATCATCCAGCCTTATGAAAAGGTCGGCCAGGCCCAGAGCGGAATCGTCTTTGACCTGAGCCAGGGCAAGTTCGGCCCCTTTGCTGGTCAGGCCTTTTCTTCCGACCAGCATCACAGCAACATCGCCCGCTACATCCTTCAGGAAGTGGACGGCCAGTATCAGGGCGCCTGCATTCCTTTCCGGACCGGCTTTGGCAGCGGCATTGTGCCGATGGTGCAGGGCGAAGATGGCTCGCTGATCGTCGGCGGCACCAATCGCGGCTGGGGCTCGGTTGGGCCCAAGCCATTTGCCCTCGAGCGGCTCGTCTGGACCGGCAAGGTGCCATTTGAAATCAAGGACATGAAGCTGACGAGCGACGGGTTCGATCTGACCTTCACGCAGCCGCTCGATACCGGCGCCGCCAGCAATCCCGCCAGTTACAACCTGTCCACCTTCCGCTACATCTATCGCCAGGAATATGGAAGCCCGGAGGTCGATCAGACCAAGCCGACGATCAAATCGGTCCAGGTCAGCGAGGACCGGACGAAGGTGCATATTGCTGTGGATGGGCTGCAGATTGGCGCGATTCACGAACTGCATCTGCCAGGGGTGCGCAATGCGGATAACCAACCGTTGCTCAATCCGGTGGCATATTACACGCTGTGGAAATTCATCGATAAGAAGTAGCGGGAACGTTGAAGCGCGTTTTTTCCAAATAGACGCCCGTCGCCGCCGATAACTATCCGATACTCGCTTGCGCCTTCGCGAACCCGTGCGCGCGTCCGTTCGCGAAGGCGCAAGCGATGTGGGCGGCGTACTTACTGAAATCGCGAGATACATTTCTTTCGCATCGTTCCGACGTTCAATTGCCGCTCAGCTTGTGACACCCCCGCTCCGCGCATAGAATTCCGCGCTTTGCTTTTGCGTCAAACCGTACGGGTTCTTTTATCTTTCGAGAACCTGCTCGACTTGTCGCTTCCTCTAACATTACATGAATCATGGCTATTTTGAATGATCCCCTCGGTGCCGTCTCCAAGCTCTCCACTCGCGGCGGAGAGGTTCGCATCTATCGTCTCAATAAGCTTTCGGAGATGGGCGTCGGCGATGTCGATCATCTGCCGATTTCCATCAAGGTACTTCTGGAAAGCTGCCTGCGGAACCTGGACAACTTTCAGGTGACGCAGAAAGATGTGATGGGGCTGGCGGCCTACAACCCAACGCGCCTCGGGCAAGATGAGCTGCCTTTCAAAGTGGCGCGGGTGATTCTGCAGGATTTCACCGGCGTTCCCGCAGTCGTGGACCTGGCAGCCATGCGGTCGGCCATGAAGCGCGCGGGTGGCGATCCGCAGAAGATCAACCCGCTGGTGCCCGTCGATCTGGTCATCGATCACTCGGTCCAGGTGGACGACTACGGCAGCCCATTTGCGCTCTTCAACAACGTCAAGAAAGAGTTCGAACGCAACCGCGAGCGATACGAATTCTTGAAGTGGGGCCAGAAGGCGTTCCGGAATTTCAACGTGGTGCCGCCCTCGCAGGGCATCGTCCATCAGGTGAATCTCGAATACCTGGCGAACGTCGTGAGCGTGAAGGACGGCGTCGCGCTTCCCGACAGCCTCGTCGGAACCGACAGCCATACGACAATGATCAACGGCCTGGGTGTCGTCGGCTGGGGCGTCGGCGGAATCGAGGCCGAGGCCTGCATGCTCGGGCAGCCGATCTATATGGTCACGCCCCCGGTCGTGGGCTTTAAGCTCAAGGGTGAGTTGCCCGAAGGCGCGACCGCCACCGACCTGGTGCTGGTGATCACGCAGATTCTGCGAAGCCATGGCGTGGTCGAGAAGTTCGTCGAATTCCACGGCGAAGGGCTCGATAACATGACCGTTGCCGACCGTGCGACCATCGCCAATATGGCGCCCGAATACGGCGCGACGATCGGCTTTTTCCCGGTCGATGATCGGACGCTCGAATACTTGCGCCTGACCGGACGAAACGCCGAACATGTGGACCTGGTCGAACGCTTCTGCAAGGAGCAGGGGCTGTGGCGCAACAAGCGCATCGAGCCAAAGTTCAGCGAGAATCTCGAGCTGGATCTGAGCACAGTGGTGCCGAGCGTGGCCGGCCCGCGCCGTCCGCAGGACCGCGTCGAGCTGCGCTCCCTCAAGCAGCAGTTTGAAAGCGCGCTAGTGGATGTCTTCAAGAAAAACGTCGGGCAGGCGGCGACGCCGAGGCTCGATCGCTGGTCTGCTGAGGCGGGCGTCGGCGCCTGGCACAGCAGCGTCAGCGAAGCAAATAAATATGCGATGGCTGTCGCGGATCAGCATGATTCCGATGCGCACGAAGCCGAAGTCGCGACGAAGATCAAAGCTGAGCGGGATGCAGCATTCGCATCGCTCAACGACCAATGGGTCAAGCTCACGCACGGCGACGTCGTCATCGCCGCCATCACCAGTTGCACCAATACGTCCAACCCATCGGTGATGATCGCTGCGGGATTGGTGGCCAAGAAGGCGGTCGAAAAAGGTTTGAAAGTTCCGCCTTACGTGAAGACCAGCCTCGCGCCGGGGAGCCGGGTGGTCACCGATTATCTGGATAAGGCGGGCTTGACGCCGTACTTGAATCAATTGGGATTCAATACAGTTGGCTATGGCTGCACGACCTGCATCGGAAACAGCGGCCCATTGCCGGCTCCCATTGCCGAGGCGGTGGAGAAGAGCGATCTGGTTGTCGGCGCGGTGCTTTCAGGCAATCGCAATTTCGAAGGGCGCATCAATCCGCACGTGAAAGCCAATTACCTGGCAAGCCCGCCGCTGGTGGTGGCGTTTGCGCTGGCTGGCTCGGTCGATGTGAACTTGATGGATGAGCCGATCGGTCGGAACGATAAGGGCAAAGAGATTTATCTTCGCGACATCTGGCCGACACGCACCGAAGTGAACGCGGCCATCGCCAAATCCGTTTCACCTGAGCTTTTCCGCAAGGAATACTCGAATGTCGCCGAGGGCAACCCGCAGTGGAACGAGATTCCCGTTCACGGCGGCGAGCTATTCGAATGGAACCCCAAGAGCACTTATGTGCAGGAGCCGCCGTTCTTCACGGACCTGAGCGCGCAGCCGCGGCCCATCGCGCCGATCCGCGATGCAAAGGTTCTGGTGATGGTTGGCGATTCGGTCACCACCGACCACATTTCGCCCGCCGGCTCGATCAAGAAGGACAGCCCGGCTGGAAAATATCTGATTGAAAATGGCGTGTCCGCAGAAGACTTCAACAGCTATGGCGCTCGGCGCGGAAATGACCGCGTCATGACCCGCGGCACCTTTGCCAATATCCGTCTCAAAAATCTGCTCGCTCCGGGAACCGAAGGCGGCGTCACCACCCACCTGCCCACCGGCCAGGTCATGTCGATCTACGAAGCCTCAATGCTCTATCAGAAGGCGGGCACGCCTTTGATCGTGCTGGCGGGCAAGGACTACGGCATGGGCTCCAGCCGCGACTGGGCCGCCAAGGGCGTCTATCTGCTGGGTGTGAAGGCGGCTATTGCCGACAGCTTCGAGCGCATCCATCGCAGCAATCTGGTCGGTATGGGTGTTCTGCCGCTGCAATTCAAGCCGGGGCAGACGCGCGCCTCACTGGGGATCAGTGGTCAAGGCAGTTTCGATATTGAAGTCGGAAATGATTTGAAACCGCTTCAGGACGTGAAAGTGCGCGTGAAGGAAGCGGGGCGGACGATCGAGTTCACCGCAACGTGCCGAATCGATACGCCGGTCGAGATCGAATACTACCGCAACGGCGGGATCCTTCAGACGGTGTTGCGGAAGATGCTGCAGCAGAAGGCGAGTTGAGGGCGAGCTTTACTTATGCGTTTTCTTTGCGCCAAGAACGCCAAGGAGCCAAGAGCGCCAAGAAAACAATTCTATTTCTTTCTTCTTGGCGTCCTTGGCTCCTTGGCGTTCTTGCCGCGAAAGATCCGCACCCCTCGCACTGGCGCGCAGTTTACGGAGGCGAGTCAGCCTGATTATCGTCCAGCTTCAGCCGCCGGCCCGCTTCTTCCCACGCATCGACATATTTGGTGGGCTTGCGCGGCTCCGTCTGGCGAGGGAAGAAAAATCGGCCGATGCGAAAGGTCAGCAACAGGCCAAGCAGCAACACCAAAAGCAGCAGCACCATGACCAGCCGCGAGTGCGCCACGAGGATTCGCCGCTGCTCCGGCGTCACGCCAGCCCGGTGCTCGGCAATCAGCGTCGGCATCAAGTAAAACCGCGTGACAATCAACAGCAAAACTGCAAACCCGACCAGATAGAGCAGGACCGCCCACAGCGTCCGCCCGGATCGAAATGTGCGGGGTTTGCCAAGCATCAGGTGTTGCTGCAACAAGCCATTATTCGCCGCGTCCAGCGATCAGGGAATTGACAAATCACGGAAGCGCCGCGTTCTTGGTCCCGCCCGTCTTTTCGACCAGGCGGATTCCATCGATGATCATTTTCTTGTCGATCGCCTTGCACATGTCATAGATGGTCAAGGCGGCGACGCTCACGGCGGTCAGCGCTTCCATTTCGACGCCGGTCTTGGCGGTGATGCGTGCGACGGCATGAATTCGAAGCCGCACCGGCACATCCGCCTGAGGTTCGAGCTCGGGAACATCGAATCCGACTTCCACGCTTTCGAGCGGCAGGGGATGACAGAGCGGGATCAATTCGCCACATCGCTTGGCGGCAAGAATGCCGGCAATGCGGGCGGTGCCGAGCACCTCGCCTTTGGGCACGGTTTCCTCGGCGATGGCACGAAGCGTTTGCGACGAAATCGTGATGAACCCCTCGGCAATCGCCTGGCGGGCCGTCGTCGGCTTGTGGCCGACATCCACCATCCGTGCGCGCCCCTGCTCGTCCAGATGCGTCAGTTTCTGCTGCGACATGAGCGAGAGT
>JACZCU010319019.1_pt1 | contig 12306 bp, 11 predicted proteins | sample 8641851 | NCBI WGS metagenome assembly JACZCU01 (sample SAMN15324605, study PRJNA640507) | soil metagenome | isolation source: monocropping sugarcane control | place: China: Luxin town, Laibin City, Guangxi Province | collected 2019-07-25 | depth 10cm m | reverse complement strand
TAGACCCCCCCCGCTCCACTGACTTTGGCATAACCCTCGCGATTGCTCCAGGCTGTATGCCTGAACGGCGCAGTGAAACAAGGCCCGATGCGCCGGAGCGGAGATCGTTCCCACGACCTCCGCTCTGGCTCAACCTTCTCCTCTTACTCCTCGGCATTGGCGGTGTGATCTACGCCCGCCATCACCGAGAAACCGTCTCCAAAACCTTCGCGAACATCATCGCGGAAGAAGCGCGAACGCCCGGCGACATCCGCAAAGCAAAAGAAGAGCTCGCGGAAATGGACCTCACGCGCGGCAACCTCGAGAAAGAGCTCGAGGGACGCATGAAGTTCGTGTCCAGCCTCAAGTCCGAGAACTTCTTCCTCTCGATCGACACCCGGGCGCGCAAGCTCCGATTCATGTACGGCGACACCGTGCTTCGCGAAGCCGACGTGACGATCGGCGAATCCAAAACCATCACCACGCCGGGCAAGACCTGGACGTTCATGCCGGTGAAAGGCGCATTCGTCGTCGAAGGTAAAGCAGCTGACTACGCGTGGCGCGTGCCCGAGTGGATCTACGCGATGCACAACGAGCCCGTGCCCGAGGCTCGACCGACGATCGCCGGCGGACTCGGCAAGTACGTGATCTTCCTCGGCAACGGCTACGTCATTCACTCGCCGCCGATTGCCGACTCGCCGCTGCAAGGCCCGAAGCCCGGCTCGTACATGGTCGCGGATGATCTCTTCCCCGCGATCTGGCCGCGCATTCAATCGGGCAAGACACCGGTTTACATCTACTAGGAGACCCGCATGCCTCGCTGGATTGGATTACTCGGATCGTGGGCGCTGCTGGTGCTCGGCCTCGGCATCCTCGGCTACGCCGTCGCCGCCGAAGCGATCACCATCACCGATGCACGCAAACTGAAGCGCGTCGAGATGGTCGATCGCGCGATCGAGCGTCAGGTCAAAGAGCAACTGGAACAGTTACAGAAAACGATGTCGCAGCGATCGACGCAGGTCTCGTCGCTGCAATCGGAGATGGCCAACGCCGAGAAGTCGATCGAAGATCTGCACGACAGCAACTTCGTCATAACCGTCTCGACCGAGGAGAATCGCGTCTACGCGCGGCGCGGCGGTGAGCTCGTGTTCGAAGCGATCTGCTCGACCGGCAGCAACGCGACGCTGGACACCGGCAGCGGCACGAAAGTCTTTCGCACGCCGATCGGACGCTTTCGCATTCAGTCGAAGGAAGAGAATCCGATGTGGGTTCCGCCGGACTGGCATTTCATCGAGCTGGCGCGCAAGGAAGGACTCAGCGTCGTGCGTCTGCAACGCGGACAATCGCTCGGCGATCTCACGGTCCGAGGAAACAGCGTTTACTCCGGCGGGTACGAACTGCCGCAGGGCGAAGTGATCGTTCGCGGCGGCGCAGTCGTGATCCCGCCGATCGGCACGAAGCAGCGCCAGTTCCCCGACGTGTTAGGCACGAACCGCCTCAACCTCGGCGACGGCTACGCACTGCACGGCACCCAAGCCGTCGACAAACTCGGACAAAACGTCTCGCACGGCTGCGTGCGACTGCACAACGACGACATCGCAAGGTTGTATTCGATGGCGAGTGTTGGCGATGAGGTGATCATTTATTGATTGGTTGTTGGTTGTTGGTTGTTGGTTGTTGGTTGTCGGTTGTTGGGGAGACGGCTTCGCCGAGAATCACGTGGATGGGTGGTGGCCTCCCACCAACCAACAACCGACAACCGACTACCATTAATCATGCACCCCTGGCGGTCGCGCCTCGAGCGCTGGTTCACTCCGATGGCGCGCGCGTGTCCGCTGTCGCCGAATGCCGTTTCGATCATCGCGCTGCTGCTGAATGTCGTTGCAGCGGCGCTGCTCTACTCGCGTCATTTTGTTCTCGCGATTCTTTTCATCGCCATCGGCGGACTCGCGGATGCATTCGACGGCATCGTCGCGCGCGTGCAGAACAAGAGCTCGCGCTACGGCGATTTTCTCGATCACTTCTGCGATCGCGTCAGCGATCTGCTGCTCATCACCGGCTGGATGCTCGGCAATGACGTGCGTGTCGAGATCGTGATCGCGATACTCATCGTCGTCATGCTCAACGGCTACATCGGCACGCAGATCGAAGCGACGTGGCACGAGCGCAATTACGAATCCGTCGGCCGCGGCGAGTTCGTACTCGCATTGATCGTCTTCCCGATCGTCTCGCACATCCTGTACACGAATGCATGGAACGTCGTCGCGCTGTACTTACGCGTGACTGAGTGGATGTCGCTGCTGCTCTTCGCATTCGCGGTTCTCGGAATCGTGCAGCGATTCAAGCTCGCGTCGCGCCTGGAGCGCGAATCGTGATCAAGCGGCATCCGGTCACTGGCGAGCCGATTCTCTTCGCGCCCACACGCGCTGCACGTCCGCATGCATTCGTCGACGATGCGACGGTCGAGCGCTGTCCGTTCTGTCCCGGCCACGAAAGCGATACGCCGCCGGAGATCGCGAGCATCGGTGAACCGTGGCGCGTGCGCGTCTTTCCAAACAAATATCCGCCGATCGACGGCGCGGAAGTGATCGTCGAATCGCCGCGGCACGACGCGTTGTTCGAAGAGATCGAACCGCTCGATGACGTCCTCGCGATGTACGCGGAGCGATTGCGTGCACACGCAAACGCGCCGTACACCGCGCTCTTTCGCAATGATGGCGCGCGTGCAGGATCATCGATTCCGCACACGCACGCGCAACTCGTTCCGTTGCCATTCATCCCACCGCGCATCGAGCGCGCGATGCAGCACGTTTGCGCCCTGTGCAACATCGACGGAGAGATCCTCGGCGAGAACGAATCGTTCGTGTGGCTCGTTCCGAACGCGTCGTGGATGCCGTATCAGCAATGGATCGTCGCGAAGCAGCACGTCGCATCACTGCTCGATGTGAATCTCTCGCACCTCGCGCCGATGCTGCGTTTTGCGTCTCGCGCAACTCGAAAACTTGGCGATTTCAACGTCGTGTTGATGAACGTTCCGCGCGGTCACTTCTTCATCGAGATCCTGCCGCGCGTCACGAACTTCGCCGGACTCGAGCTCGGCACCGGCACGTTTGTTGAGATCATGGACGCAGCCGCCGCGGCCCGGCGGCTCAGATCAGAATGATTCCGCTTCGAGACGACAATCCTCGCCGCACTGTTCCGTACGTGACGTATCTGCTCGTCGCACTCAACGTCTTCGCGTTTTTCTGGGAGCTGTCTCTCGGAGCGAATCTCGAGCGCGCGCTGTTCACGATCGCATTTATCCCCGCGAAGTTCTGGGTGCCCGGTCACTGGAGCTACGACCTCCTCACGATCGTGGTGTCGATGTTTCTGCACGGGAGTCTGCTGCACGTCGGCAGCAACATGCTTTACCTCTGGATCTTCGGCGACAACATCGAAGATCGCCTCGGCCACCTTCGCTATCTCGTCTTCTATCTGCTGTGCGGATTCGGCGCGACGTTCGCGCATGCGTTCTTCAGCAGCGGCTCGCGCATTCCTGCAATCGGCGCATCGGGCGCGATCGCCGGTGTGCTCGGTGCGTACATCGTGCTCTATCCGAAAGCGCGCGTGCTCACGCTGATCCCGATCTTCTTCTTCATCATGTTCCGCGAGCTGCCGGCGATTCTCATCCTCGGCTTGTGGTTCGTGCTGCAGCTCTTCAGCGGTGTCGGCTCGTTAGGCGTGCAGGACGCGCAGGACATGGGCGGCGTCGCGTATTTCGCGCACATCGGCGGCTTCGTCATCGGCGTGATTCTCATCGCGATCCTCGGCGGAATGCGCGGTCCGCGACGACGCGAGCCGCCTCCGCCCTGGTGGATGGAAAACGGTTACCGATAACAGTTATTTGGCCCGAGTTGCGCAATGCAGTTCGCCGGAGGAAACCAGCGATGCGAACTACATTGCTTGCTGTACTCGCGCTCGCCTTCGCCGCCACCGCATCCGCGGCGGACAACACCGGAGCAACGTGGCGATGCGAATCGACAGATGGGAAGTACGCTGAGTGCCGCGTGCTCGGCACAGGACGGCTGATGGTCGCGCGACAGATCAGCGACACGCAGTGCGTCGAAGGAAAAACGTGGGGCCGGCGCAACGGTCTCGTTTGGGTGAGCGGCGGCTGCCGCGCCGATTTTGCGATGGTCGCGGACACGCCGATGGATCTGGCCGGCACGAAGCTCGTGTGCGAATCGCTCAACAACATCAAGCACACCTGCCGCGCGAACACGATGCATGGCGTCACGATCAGCAAACGCCTCAGCGCGAATGCGTGCGTGCGCGGCAAGTCGTGGGGCACGAACAACGAGGGCATCTGGGTCGACAACGGATGTCGCGCGGAGTTCACGATTCACGACGGCGGCAGTCCTTCGCAGAATGCGTTCGCGCGCTCGTTGCGATGTCAATCGATGAACAACGGCCGGACGATTTGTCCCACGGATACTTCGTATGGCGTGCAGCTCGCGCAGCAGATCAGTAAGAACAACTGCGAGCTCGGCCGCGACTGGGGCTGGGATCAGAAGGGCGTATGGGTCGATCACGGTTGCCGCGCGGACTTCCGCGTCGGCGGCTATCGCACCGGCACGAACAGCTCGATGATCTCGTCCTCGCCAGGCAATGCGCCGACGCTGCGATGCGAATCGATGAACGGCGGACGCTCGTACTGTCGTGCGAATACGTCGTATGGCGTGACGCTGCGGCAGCGACTCAGCGACAGCGCGTGCGTACGCGGCGATAGCTGGGGCTACGACGAGAACGGCATCTGGGTGGATAAAGGATGCCGCGCGGACTTCGTTCTCGACGCAAATCGCTAGCCGGCACGGCCGGCACCGCTTGTCGCTTCGCCGAGGCACGTGCGGTCACTTCGTCGGTACGGTCGTCGCAGAACACAAAGATTGCGACGGCCGAATCTACGAAGCAGCCGTACGTGCCGAAGCGGAGCAATCGGCGCAGCCGGTCGTACCGGCTCATCGCCAGTTTTTCGTGGCCGGCCACAACTCGCGCAAGTCGCCCTTCAACCCGCGGCCGTGAAAGATCGGCGCGTTCTCTTCCGGCATCGCATACGGGTGATCTCGTTTTCCCACGATCGCGAGCGATTGCCACATCTCTGGACTCGCATCATCGTCGATGACAATCACCGACTCGCCGGTGTACTCGCGCGGTCCCCACAAGTAGTAATTCTGATGACCGCAGATCGCTGGCGGTAAGCCGTACTTCGGGCCATAGAAATCGATCGCGCCCGCTTCGCCGTAGTTCGACGCGTAGATCGCAGTCTTCTTTCGCAACTCCGGCGGCAGCGAGTTGTAGTAACGCGCAACTTCGCGAACCATCTCTTCCCAACCGAATTGATCGGAGAAGAGTTGTGGCATCTCCGATGTGTGCGAGACCTCGGTCTTGGTGGGCTTCACGTCGAGGGCGCGTTGATATGCGAGATAGCGCTCGGGCGAAAGAATCGGCAACGCGAGCGGCGCCGCAATCAAGCCGCCGATGATCACGAGCGCGAATGCGGGAACGAAGCGCCAGCGTCGCGTGCTGCACCGCACCGCACCTGCCGCGAACAACATCGGATAAATCGGCGCGACGTAATAATCCTTCGCTTCAAGCGCGATGAACGTCACGAGCACGACGACGTAGATCCATGCGAGCACGCGATAGCGCGCGTTCGCAAACAACGTGACGAGACCGATGATCCACAGCGGCGCGCTGAACGGATCGAGCATCATCGCCTGCTGAATCACGAATGGGATCGGCGCGAGAACGACGTTCTTGCCCGACTCCTTCACGTTGCGCAGCAGCTCGAGCGTCGGATAGTCGTGCTGAATCTGCCAGAGAAGATTCGGCAGGAAGATGAGAATCGCGATCGCGCCGCCGAGGTAGATCCATGGCTTCGCGAGCGAGCGTCGCATCGGCGTGAGAATCAGCGCGACCGCGACCGCGAATCCGAGGAAGAGCATCGAGTGCTTGTTCTCGAGACCGAGTCCTGCAAGCACACCAAACAAGAGCCACCACTTCTCGCTCGCGCCGTTCGCGATCTCGACGATCACGAGAATGCATCCGAGCCACAGCAGATGCTCGAAGACGTTCATCGAGAGAATCGAATCAATGCCGAGGTAGATCGGTGCGAAGAGAACCGCGGTGCATGCGAGCGCCTGCGCGATGCGATTGCCGCCGAGTCGTGCGGTGAGCACGCCGGTGAGCATCACGTGCAATGCGCCGGCGATCGTCGCCAGCAAACGGAAGCCGCGCAACGATGGCCCGAGCCACTCACCGATGCGCGCGTAAAGCGCGATCAGCGGTGGATGATCGACGTAGCCCCAGGCGAGATGACGGCCGCACGCGATGAAATACAGCTCATCGCGGAAGTAGCCGTACGAACCGCTCGCGTAAAGATGAATCGCGAACTTGATCGCGGCGAATGCGAGAACGACACGCCATGCGATGCGGGATTGCACGCCTGTGACTACGGGACGCAATCAGAACGGTTTCAGAGCTTCTCGAGATGCTCCGCCGCCGTGCGCAATCCTTCGCTCGTTCGCACCTCGGCGAAAGCATCGCGCCAGATGCTCGACACGCGTTGCACATTGCGCTCGCGCACCCCGAACAACACTTCGCGCAACGCCTCCGCCTCGGATGGCGTGAGCTCCGGACGCGCGACCTCGCGCTCGAGCAGTGACTGCACGGCGCGAAGATGCTCCTCTTCGCTCGTCGACGGCGTCGTACCCGGCGATGTCACCGCCGGAATCTTCATCGTCGTCGGACGCTCGGACGTCAGCTCGCGCGGTTGCGTGTGCGCGGTGCCGGTCATGTCCACCGCACCGGGAAGTTCCTTCAACTGCGGGCTGAACTTGCCCATCATGAAGAACAGCTCTTTCTCGTTCTGGAAATTGCCGACGAGACGCGCCGTCTTCGCGAGCTCGAGATGCTCCGATTCCTGCAGCATGATGAATGCGCGCGCGCGATCTTCGAGCGAGATGCGCTTCGCATGAACCTTCCACGCGGTGAGCGTGCCCTGAATGAAACACGCCTGTCCCGCGCGAATGCTCACGGCTTCGACGTTCACGTTCTCTTCAATGCGAATCGAACCGTTGGTCGACTCGATCTCCGAGTAGATGCCGGAGTTCTGGATGACGAGATTGCCCGGGGTCTTGATCGACAGTTGTCCGTGCGCGTTGACGCGAATCTCCGTCCCGCGCGGAATGATCATCGTTGGAAAATTCGATTGATCGCCGGCTGCACTCATCCCGCCCTCCTTCTCCCTGCCCCACTCTTCGGCGCATCCGTGCGGCCCGCGAATGCGGCCGGCAGCGGATCGAAATTCTGATACTCGTTCGTCGTGCGCTTGCGCATCAGCAACAGCGCTTCGTTGCTCCACTGATGATTGAGGATGTAGATGCGCGGATCGACCGGCGTATACGAGCCGGGTGATTCGAGATCGCTGCGCACCTCGTAGTGCAGATGCGAGTTCGTGCTCCAGCCCGTGCTGCCCACGGTCGCGATCACATCGCCTTGCGTGACGGTTTGTCCCGCGCGCACTTTGACGGTGTCGAGGTGACCGTAGATCGTGATGAAGCGATCCGCATGCTTGATCGTCACGACATTGCCGAAGCGCCACCACGCGACGGATTGCGACAGCGGATAGCGACCCGCGTACGTCACGATGCCGTCGGCAGTTGCGTAAACCGCGGTGCCGGTTGGCGCGGAGAGATCGAGACCTTTGTGGAAGTCGGCCGCGCGCGTGAACGGCGAGACGCGATTGCCGAACGGCGACGTGAGCACGAATTGATCGGAAGGAACCGGAAGGATCGAAGGCGTGTGACGAACGATGAGTTGATTCTCGGCTTCGTAACGCGCGAGCAAATCAATCTGCGCCTGCAGCCGCTGCATCGCGTGTTTCAACGCGGCCTCGCGACGACGCGCGTCGTCGAGCGGATCTTCGTCTTTCGTCGAGCGCGTCGAGAATCCGCCCTGCCCGAGCGTGCGCTCGAGGCCATACACGGTGATGAGTTTCTCGACGCGAATGCGCTGCTCTTCGAGCGAGCGTTCGAGGGACGTCATCTGCACGACGTTCTCGCGCAAACGCTCGCGTTGAATGTCACGCTCCTGGCGCTGCTCGAAAAGAAAGTTCGATTTGTAAACGCGGCGGATCACCGTTGGCGCGGCAGCCATCGAACCGATGACGCCCGCGAGAATGATCGAAAGAAGAACGATCCCCAGCACGACGCGACGGCGGTCGAAGAAGAAGTACCGCACGCGCCGGCGAATGTCGCTCGGGTGAATTTGGATTTCGATCATGGCGATCCGGAGTCCGCGCTGGACAGCGCGCGGGTCGCCGAGTTTAGCACACGATAGTGCACACGACTTTGTGCTACTCGGCTGCGACGTCGATCACGGCAGAGCCGGGTTGCTCGAGTTTGCTCGATTTTTTCGCGGTCAGACGCTTCACGACCATCGGCAGAAGAATCATCGTGATCATCAATCCGCAGACGACGAGCAGACGCTTGAACGCATCGCCTTCCGTCATCGAGCCGTTGAACAACGCGTCCGCGCAATACGTGAAGACGAACATCGACGGAATGATGCCGATGAGCGTCGACCAGAAGTAATCGCGAAAGCGCGCTCCCGCAACGCCCGCGCCGTAGTTCAACACCGCGAACGGAATGCCCGGAACGTTGCGCGCGATGAGCAGCGACTTGAACCCCGCGTGATCGAGTTGCTTCGTGACCGCGCGGCCGACCGCACCGAATCGCGCGAGCAATCCCTCGCCGATGAAACGACCCATGAAGTACGACGCGCACGCGCCGAGGACGCCACCGGCGAGTGAGTAGATTCCGCCAGCGAGCCAGCCCCAAACGAAACCGGCGGCGATCACGAACACCGACGCGGGCAGCGCCACGACGCATCCCGCGGCGAAGACGATGACGAACACGATCGGCGCATACCACGCACCACGCGCCTGCTCGACCGCGACGCGAATGTTGTCGCGCGTGAGATGTTCGCGCAGCGGCGAGAACCAGATCCCCGCGACGATCGCCGCGAGAATCAGCAGCGCTGCGATGCGAAACAACGTTCGCCGGTTCAGGCGAGACTCTCCACGATCATCGATTTCACGATCCACGGGAACCGCAAAGCGCGTGTGGTGATTTCCGCCGCGGCCCTGCTCGCTAACGACGCACGCGAATCACGAGGAACGGATTCAACGGCGAACGTGCAAGCCATCGGAATGGCGCGTGTCTCATCGCGCGGAAGAAACGTTCCATTGCGGGAGCGAACAACCGGCCGTACCAGTGACGCGACGTCTGACGAAATTGCAGACGCCGATACGGACTCAGCGCATTCACTCGCGCACGTGGCGCGATGGCGTTGACGTATCGCCGCACTTCAGCGAACGACGGAAGGAAACCTTCGTTCAAGCGATGCCAGCGCGGGCGTCCGGGCGCATCCGCGTGCCAGAAATCAATCGGAAAGCGCCCGTTCGGCGCATCGAGAATCAACACGCCATCAGGCGCGAGCACGCGAAGCAACTCGCGCACGAATGCAGCCCGCTGGATTTCTTTGTCCGCGCAGGGACGAACGGAGTAGCGCGGCACGCCGATCTCTTCGACGCCGATGTGCTCGATCACACCCGATGCGATGACGGCATCGAAGTATCCGTCTGCGAACGGCAACGACAGCGAGCTCGCCACGACCAGACGCTCGCGCCAGCGTCGTTCGCGCCATTGCCACTTACGCAGTGCGGAGAGATCGTTGCCCCACGCTTCAAATCCGAGATCGGACAGGATGTCGACGGAGATCCCGTTGCCGCATCCGGAATCCAGCACGCGACCTGCCCCTTCGCTTCGCAGCAACGGACCGTAGTAATCCTCAATCCGCCGTCGCGAGCCATCAATCTCTTGCTCGAGTCCTTCCAAATGCGACGCGCTCAATTGATCGGAAGGGTCGAATTGATCGTAGTAATGGCCGCCGGAGAAATCTGCGATCCCGTTCTCGACTGGCCAGCGATGCGATTGCGGACACACCAACGCTGTCGCTGATTCGCTGAGAGCGGCGCCGCAGGATGGGCAGATCAAGTCGGTCATCGGGAGGAAAGAATGCCACGACGCGCTCGAGAGACAGGCGACTCAAATCGTCGCCCGTCTCGAAGCGTCTAACTGCGCGGAACCGACTTAGATGGCGAGGCTCTCGACGATCATGGCGATACCCTGTCCGCCGCCGATGCACGCGGACGCGAGACCGTAGCGCTGCTTGCGGCGGCGCAGCTCGTACAGAAGCGTGAGCACGAGTCGCGTGCCCGATGCGCCGAGCGGATGACCGAGCGCGATCGCGCCGCCATTCACGTTCAACTTCGATTGATCGATGTTGAGCTCTTTCGCAACGGCGAGGATCTGTCCGGCGAACGCTTCGTTGATCTCGATGAGGTCAAGATCGTTCATCGAGAGTCCCGCTTTCTTCAGCGCGATCTGCGTTGCTGGAACGGGACCGATGCCCATGATCTCGGGATCGCATCCCGCGATGCCCCACGACACGATGCGGCCAAGCGGCGCCTTGCTCTTTTCTTTCGCTTTGTCCGCGGTCGTGAGCACGAGCATCGCCGCGCCATCGACGATGCCGGATGCATTACCAGCGGTAACGAAACCATCCTTCGCAAATGCGGGCTTCAGCTTCGCGAGAACTTCCTTCGTCGTGTCCGGACGCATGTGATCGTCGTCCGTGAAGAGCTCTCCTTTACGTCCGACTGGAACAGCAACGATCTCTTCTTTCAAACGATCGACGGCCGCGGCCGCGCGTTGCTGACTGCGCAGCGCGAATTCATCCTGCTCTTCACGCGAGATCTCGTATTTGCGCGCGAGATTGTCGGACGTCTGCGCCATGTATAGACCGGCGTAGGTGTCGAGCAGCGCAACCATCAGGGAGTCTTCGAGCGCGCCCTGTCCGAGCTTCAGGCCTTTGCGCGCGTTGCGCACGACGAACGGCGCCTGGGACATGTTCTCCATGCCGCCGGCGAGCACGCTCGTCGCTTCGTCGAGTTGAATTTGTTCGGCGGCATTCACGAGTGACTGAATGCCGGATCCGCAGAGACGATTCACGGTCAGCGCGGGAACGCTCTTCGGCACACCTGCTTTGAGTCCAACGTGACGCGCGCCGTAAATCGCATCGCCGGACGTTTGCAGCGCGTTGCCGACGATGACGTGGTCCATCTCGTCGCCCGCAAAACCGCTGCGCTCGAGAGCCGCTTTCGAAGCGATGACCGCGAGGTCGATCGCGCTGATGTCGCTGAAGTGTCCGTTGTACTCCGCCATCGGCGTGCGTGCGCCGTCGACGATCACGATGTCTTTCACTGGTCGATGACTCCTTCTATCGCGGGGTCTAAACGTGAGGCGGCGGGATGATATGCCTTCCTCCACAGCAGTGCGATCGCCACGATCTCGGCCAGCGTCGCCCATACGCTTCCTTCGATGCCGAAGTGTCCTCCGGTGATCCAGATCGCGCCATCGCCACGTGTCACGAGTACCGTTCGCAATGCTTCGTAGCCGCTGACTTCATGACCGAGAATCGGTCCGGTCATGAGGTTCCACCCGAGATGCAGTCCGATCGGAAACCAGAGGCGCTGATACGCGAAATACGCGAGGCCGAGGAGCACGCCGCCGAGAAAGATATTCGCGAGTGCGAGCCAGCCGATGGATGGATTGCCGAGGTGTAGAGCGGCGAAGAGTACGGCGCCGAAGAGGATCGCGAATGTGCGATTCCACGTGCTGAGTTTCTGAAAGACGTATCCCCGGAAGAGCAGCTCTTCATGAACTGCGGCTGGAAGGAACGTCACCACGAGCTCGCGCCATGGGAATCCGGGACCGCGCACGTGTCGCACGTTGCTCGTAAGGACGATGAGAAGCGCCGCGCTGCCGATGAGCAGCATCGCCCACCACGACCCGAGAAGAAACTCACGGATCGCGAGACGAGGTGAGACGAACAGTCCGAGTGGCCACTTGCCGCGTTCGAGAATCGCAATTGTCGCGAACGTCGAGATGCTCGCCGCGATCAAACCGGACCAGTAGACGTACGGCAGATGCAGCCACGAGATGACGATGAATGTGGCGAGGTAAAAGCAGACGAACAGGAGCAGTGGCGCGATCAGGCGATCGGCCGCGAGTGCCCATCGTCCTAACGTTCGTACCGGCGTGTGTTGCGGCTCGGTGCTGATGGCGCGTCTCCCAAAAAAGAAAGAGAGGGCCGCAGCCCCCCCCGGTCGGCGTGTGGATCCCGGAACCCTTACTGACCCGATGCCCAAGGCGCGCCGGCGGC
>JACZCU010154397.1_pt1 | contig 12329 bp, 11 predicted proteins | sample 8641851 | NCBI WGS metagenome assembly JACZCU01 (sample SAMN15324605, study PRJNA640507) | soil metagenome | isolation source: monocropping sugarcane control | place: China: Luxin town, Laibin City, Guangxi Province | collected 2019-07-25 | depth 10cm m | reverse complement strand
ATTGCTCGATGGCGCGCGCGAACGTGAGCTGTACGAGCTTTTTGAAGTGGCGTCCCGCCTCGCGCATCGAGTCGCGGAACTGCTTGAGGTCGGCCACGACGTCACGCGCGGAGCGGTATCGCGCGCTGAGGTCTTTCGCGAGGCAACGGCTGACGATCCGCTGTAGTTGTGCGGGAACGCGTTCATCGATCGTCCGCATCGGCGGAGGATCGATGGCGAGGACCTGCCGCACCACGTCCGCGAGCGCGGAGCCGGCGAACGCGCGGCGGCCGGTGAGCGCCTCGTACGCCACCGCGCCGAACGCGAAAATGTCGGACCGCCCATCGAGCGGCTCGCCGCGGACCTGCTCCGGCGACATGTAGTTCGGCGTTCCGACGATGACGCCGGGCCGCGTCGCCGGCGCCGTCAGCGTCGACGTGTCGGAGCCGATCTTCACCTCCATGAGCTTCGCGAGACCGAAGTCGAGGATCTTCGCGTAACCGTCCGCGGTGATCATGATGTTGTCGGGCTTGAGGTCGCGATGGACGATGTCGGCTTCGTGCGCCTTCGCGAGCCCCTCGGCGATCTGGATGAGCCACTCGACGATGTCGGCGATATCGCGCTGCCGAGCCGTGCGCGCGCGGAGCGTCTCGCCGGCGATGTACTCCATGGCGATGTAGCTGCGGGAGCTCGCTTCACCGATCTCGTAGATCGTGAGGATGTGCGGATGATTGAGGGCCGACGCCGCCTGCGCCTCGACGCGCAGACGGGCGAGCGCGCCGGCGTCGGCGGTCGCCTCGTCGGGAAGGATCTTGATCGCGACGTCGCGACTGAGGCGCGGATCGCGCGCCCGATAGACTTCCCCCATGCCGCCGGCCCCGAGTCGCGCAAGGATCTCGTAGGCACCAAAGTGCGACCCGGTCTCTAGCGGCATCCGGTCATTGTAGGCCGCGCCGGAGGATCTTTCCCGGCAGCGCGCCCGTCATCTTGCCGTCGTGCAGGACCGGCGTGCCGTTGACGATCACGTTCGAAATGCCGACGGCGAAGTGGTGCGGGTCTTCGTACGTCGAGGTGTCGCGGATCGTCTTCGGATCGAAGACGACGACGTCGGCGCGCATGCCTTGCGCGATCCGGCCGCGGTCTTTGAGGCCAGCACGGGACGCGGCGAGCGAGGTCATCTTCCGGACCGCTTCTTCGAGCGTGAAGAGGTGCTCGTCGCGGACGTAGTGGCCGAGGATGCGGGGGAAGGTGCCGTAAGCGCGGGGATGCGCTCCTTGCTGGCGCGCAACGCCGACGACCGCGCCGGAGTCGGAGCCGACCGCAACCCACGGCTGCTTCATCGCGGTCATGAGGTCGGACTCGAGCAGGTTGAAGAAGATCGCAATCGGTGAGGCGTTGCTCCCTTCGAACAGGCGCAGTGCCGCCTCGGCGGGCGTGGTGTTCATCTCGCGCGCGATCACGTCGAGCCGCTTCCGCTCGTACTGCTTCATCGTCGTCGGCTCGGGAATGCCGCGGATGAGGATCGTCGAGCCGTCTCCCACTCGGATCTCGCTCGCGATCCGCGCGCGGGTCGCGGGATCCTTCAATCGCGCCACGAACTGCAGATAGCCGCCCTGCAGTGCCCAGGCAGGTACCGTCGATTGCAGGTCGGTCGAGGTCGCGGTGTACGGATAGATCTGCGAGGCGACGTCGAGACCCGACGTGCGCGCGCGGTCAATGCGGTCGACCACTTCCTGCATGTGGCCGCGCATCGCGCCGCCGGTCTTGAGGTGGAAGATGTTGACGGGGACGTGCGCCTCGCGGCCGATGCGGAAGGCCTCGTCGAGCGCGGCGTCGATGTTGTTCGCCTCGTTGCGAAGGTGCGTCCAATAGCTGCCGCCGTATTTGCCGGCGACGCGCGCGAGCGCGATCAGCTCGTCGGTCGTGGCGAAACGGCCGGGCGGATAGATCAGGGCCGTCGAGAGGCCGATGGCGCCGTCGCGCATCGCCTGATCGGTGATCGCCTCCATCTTCTTCAGCTCGTCCGGCGTCGGCGCGCGGTCGGCGTCGCCCATGACGATCTCGCGCGAGTTCGCGGCGCCGACGTAAAACGCGAAGTTGATCGCGGAGCCGCGCTTCTCGATCTGCCGCATGTAGTCCGCGAGGGTGCGCCACGTCGCGTCAGGGAAGCCCGGTGGCTTCGTGCGATTGACTTCGGCGGCCATCGCGTCGTTGATCGGGCCGGGGGAGTGCCCCTCTCCCGTCACCTCGGTCGTGACGCCCTGGCGGATTTTCGATTCCAGATTCGGGTCGATGAGAACCGCGCCTTCGGAGTGGCCGAGGAGGTCGATGAAGCCCGGGGCGATGACCTGGTTCGTCGCGTCGATCGTCGTCTTCGCCGTGGCGTGCGAGAGATCGCCGACTGCCGCGATGACGCCGTCCTTGATCGCAACGTCCGCTCGTTGCCGAGCACGGCCGGTTCCGTCGATCACGTCGCCGTGAACGATCAGGACATCGTACTGGCGGATGACGGATGCCGCTTGACGGCTGACGGAAGGAGCCGCGCAGGTAAGCGCGAGAAAAAGGACTCCGGCAAAGCGCACGCGGCGCTACCGTGCAATCGCGGTGCGCGGTTGCGCGATGGCGTTCACGCTGACGGCGTCGTCGTAGACGAAGAACAGCTCGTTCTTGCGAACGAAGGCGTTGCGCAGGAGCGAGATGTACGGTCCCTGCGACTTGTAGGTCTGCAGGATCGTGTCCTTCCGTTTCGCGACCGCCGGTGTCAGGCCATACGTGGCCCAAGTGAGCGAGCGCATGCTTATCGGCGGGTTGAGCGCGCGCTTCGGCGAGCGGACGAGCGAGCGCTGGATGCGGCCGTTGTGCACGAGGTAGGCGAGGCGTCGCGGGTGGACGTCGAGATCCGCGGTCGCGATGTCGACGATCTCGGCCGCCGCGGCATGGTCTTCGTGGCCGTCGAACGGCACGGGGGCGATGATCGTCGTCGGCTTCGCGATCTCGATGACCTGCTCCACGTCGGCCATCAGCGCCGCGAACGAGTACGGTGATCCGGGAGACATCGCGTCCTCGTAGGGGACCGCTTTCTTCTTTGTCGCTCTCGAGCTGATCACGGACTCGCGGTTGTCGAGGATGTCCTTCAGGCCGCGGTCGGGGTAGCCGAGGATGAAGTAGTGATCCGGCGCGACGCCGAGGAGCTTCATTGCCGTATGCGCCTCGGCGATGCGGGTGCGGCCGACCGAAAGGTAGCTCGACGCGGTCGGGCCGAGGGTCTTGTTCACGAGGAGGACCGAGAATTTGTTGCAGTCGCCGGCGGTGAGGAACGCGACGTACACCTCGGCGCCGTTCGTGATGGCGTCGAGCGCGTAACCGCCGGCGCCGATGATCTCATCGTCGATGTGGGGGGCGATGATCAGAACGCGGTCGCGCGGTGTCGGCGCGGTTACGCGCGGATAGGTTTCCAAACTCGCCTCCGAATGTGCAGGGCCGAACAACAGGCCGAGCAACACCATTAGTCCCGGAACGAACATTCTACTTCGCTACATGCAACCAGTAGCGGAGATCGAGTGTGACGGCGCGGCCGTCGAACGGATCCTCGCGGTGGCCGGTCACCTGCGTGTACTCGACGCCCGCGCGCAGATGGTTCGTGATCTGGTGCAGGACGCTGAGTGTCCAGGAGCGGCCGTGCTCGTCGTACGTCTCGGGAACGACGCGCGCGCGATCGAGCATGTTGAAGATGTCGTAACGCGCGGAGAACCGGTTCTTGCCGAACACGTGGGAGAGGAGGACGTACCCTGACGCGACGTCGGCCTCGACCACGGGCCGCGGACGGAACCCCATCGCCGTCTTCCCCCACATGTACTCTGCGGCGAGCGTGGTCGTGTCGACGTTCCCGAGCTGCGCGGAGGCGATGTAGAAGCGGGTGGCCCAGGCGTACTCGTTACCCCACCGCGCGCGGTCGCCGCGGTTGTTCACTTCCGTGAGTTGGATGACGCCTTTGTCCGGCACACTGAAGCGGATCCGTCCCGAGTAGCCGGTCTTGCCGTCGAGGTCCTTCTCGAACGGTCGCGTGCCGGGCATCTGGAACACGAACTGCGGCGGCACCGTGAGCGGCAGCGTCTCGTCGTACACCGAGAGACGGCTGCCGATGTCCCAACCGCGCCAGGCGAGGAGGGTTCCCATCGTGTCGTTGTCTTTGAACGCGGTCGCGCCGAGAGTCAACATGTTGACTTTGTACGTCGCGTCGATACCGACCGGCCGGAACTCCTCGCCGATCCAGCTGTTCAGCGCCGAGTAGTTGATCGTGTACGGCGAGTTCCAGAGAAGGTCGGTGTTCTCGCGCGACGTGCCGAGGAAGAACTGTCCGCCGCGCAGTGTGAGGCCGCCGATGTGCGCGTCGACGTAGGCCTCGACAAGGCCCGCGCGCTTCCCGCCGTAACCGGAGGGCTCATTGCGCGCGATGCCTTGCGCGTGGACGCCGAAGTGGACCGACGGGTTCCAGTCGGCGCCGACCTGCGCGATTCCGAAGTGTTCACTGTCGCTCGCGGGAAGACGTCCGGTGCCGCCTTCGAGCCACGTCTCCGGGCCGCTGGCGTGCACGTGGCGGGCGGTGAAGAAGCCGTCGAGAGTGAACGTCTCGGCGTTTGCGGCAGTTGCAACGAATAGCAGGGCAAAGGCTAAGCGGCGCACGCCGAGATTCTACGGGATTCGAGGGTCTCTCCAGAGGCCGACGACGCGATTCCGGTAATCGATCCCGATCAGGAATTTCGAAAGGAGACGATTGCCGAGCCGCGGCTGACCGACGGCGGCGTAGTGGACGTCGACCATACCGAAATCATTCGCGCCGACAAGGACATGCGCCCGGCCGCGGCTTTCCTTCGCGGCAGGCAACGTGAGGGTGTCGGGACTCGCCGTGTCGACAATCGCGCTCATCCGCTTGCCGTCGACCGTGACGTCGACCGCGGGCTCGGCCTTGAAACGAAACAGTGTCATGTACGCCGGATGAATGCCGCTCTTCTGGTAGGTCAGCAATCCTGAGCGGTAGTCGATCGTCACGGCGTGCTGCGCGAACGCATCCGCACCGACCAGCGCATCGCCCGTTCCATGCAGATCCATGAAGAGCGGCGTCAACGGAAGTGTCGCGCGCTCGCCGAGCGTTAGCGCATAGGTGGAGCTGCGAGCGACGGCGCGCGGATCGAGCACGGTCCGCGGCGTCGCGGAGCCGAAGAAGAAGCGCCCCGGATGGCCGTTGATCTTCGCCGACGGAAGGAAGAGAAGGTTGTTGTGGATGATGAAGGAGAGATTCACCTCGTCGGGCGGCGGCGCGTTGTGCCAGGGCAAGGCGCTACTGCACGCCGCGCAAACGACGAGCGCGATCAGCAATCTTGCTCTCCGAACCGATTCCGATAACATGCGCGCCGCCTCAAAGCTGCAACATCTGAACCGCAAAGGACTCACCTGATGCTTCCCGAATTCAAGAACGAACCGCTCACCGATTTCTCCAAAGCCGAGAACCGCTCCGCGATGGAGGCGGCTCTCGCGAAAGTGAAAAGCGAATTTGGACGCGAGCACCCGCTCGTGATCGGCGGCAATCACATCACAGGTCTCAAGACGTTTGATTCCACGAACCCCGCGCACAAGGACCAGGTCCTCGGCAAGTTCCAGAAGGGGACGCGCGATCACGTCGAGCAGGCGATCGACGCCGCATGGAAGGCGTTCGACGACTGGAAGCGGCAACCGGTCGACGTCCGCGCCGGCCTGCTCGTCCGCGCCGCGAAGCTGATGCGGGAACGGAAGCACGAGTTCTCGGCGACGATGATCTACGAGGTCGGGAAGACGTGGCCGGAAGCGGACGCCGACACCGCCGAGGCGATCGATTTCCTCGAGTTCTACGCGCGTGAGGCGTACCGGTACGGCGGCGAGCAGCCGATCACGAAGATCGACTCGGAGGACAACGCGCTCGTCTACATCCCGCTCGGCGTCGGCGCGGTCATTCCGCCGTGGAACTTCCCGCTCGCGATCATGAGCGGCATGACGACGGCGGCCGCGGTCTCTGGGAACTGCGTGATCCTGAAGCCGTCGTCCGACTCGCCGTGGATTGCGGCGCGGTTCATCGCGCTGCTCGAAGAGGCAGGACTCCCGCCGGGCGTGGTCAACTTCGTCTCCGGCTCCGGCGGTGAGGTCGGCGATCCGCTCGTGCTGCATCCGCGCATCCGCTTCATCTCGTTCACCGGGTCGAAAGAAGTGGGCCTGCACATCAACGAAGAAGCGGCGAAGGTGCAGAAGGGGCAGCTCTGGATCAAGCGCGTCGTCGCCGAGATGGGCGGCAAGGACGCGATCATCGTCGACCGCGAGACGTCGAACCTCGACGAGGCGGCGGCCGCGGTCGTGGCGTCGGCGTTCGGATTCCAGGGACAGAAGTGCAGCGCTTGCTCGCGCGTGATCGTCGACGAGGCGATTTACGACAAGCTCGTGCCGATGATCGCTGAGAAGACGAAGGCGCTGAAGATCGGGCCTCCCGAGGCGGCGGAGTCGCAGATTGGTCCGGTCGTCAACAAGAAGGCGATGCAGAAGATCAAGGAGTACATCGAGCGCGGCAAGGGCGAAGGGCGTCTCGTGGCGGGCGGCAACGTGCGCGACGAGGAGGGCTACTTCATCGAGCCGACCGTCATCGCCGACGTCGACCCGAAGGCGACGATTTCGCAGGAGGAGATCTTCGGCCCCGTCCTCGCGGTGTCGAAAGCGAAGGACTTCGATGACGCGCTGCGGATCGCGAATGACACCGAATTCGGCCTCACGGGCGCCGTCTTTACCGACAACGAGCAGAAGCTCGAGCGCGCGCGCGAGGAGTTCTTCGTCGGCAACCTCTATCTGAACCGGAAGTGCACCGGCGCGCTCGTCGGCGTACATCCGTTCGGCGGCTTCAACATGTCGGGTACCGATTCGAAAGCGGGCGGCCGCGATTACCTCGGCCTCTTCCTGCAGGCGAAAGCGATCTCGCGGAAGATCAAGCCGGGGCAGTCGAAGCGCGAGGGTGTTGGAGAGTGAGGTCCGAGTGAGGTGCGGCGCGGTCGTCGCGAGCCTCGCGCTGCTGGCGGCATGCGCCACGACTCACGATGACACGCGCCCCATTCCTGCGGCGTGGCTGAACGCGCCGTCGACGCCGCAATACCGCGAGCCCTCATACGGGCCTAGCGCGCCGCGCTCGCCGGTGCTGCACATCGTGAAGACGAGCGAAGGGGCGGCGCTGGCGAACGGCGATAAAGTCCTGACGCCGTACTACGTCGCCATCGACTCGTTCGACGTGGCGCCCGAGAGCGATCTCGCGGTCTTCAGCGCCAAGCGGCGCGACAACTTCGACATCGGCCTCGTCGCGACGGCCGGTAGCCAGGTGAACTGGGTGCCCGCCGATCCGCGCGACGAGGTGGCGGTGCAGTGGGCGCCGCGCGGAAACAAGGTCAGCTACATCATCCGCGCCGTGTCCGGCGACGTGATCCGGAGCGTGCACGTCCACACCGCCGCGCAGGTGGCGTCGGCGTTCCCGTACGGCCGCGTCTACTCGTATGCGTGGGAGCCGCGCGCGGAGCGGTATGCCGTCGCGTGGAGCGCCATCGATACCTCCGATGGGATCGAGGAGATGACGTACGCCGGTGCGGACCGCAGGTGGCTCAAGCCGCCGGCGGTCCATCTCGACGTCGCGATCGAGCCGGTCGCGGGTGCCGTGGTGATGCGGCCGCAGGCATTGCACTACAGCGAGCGCCTTCCGCTGGTCGTCTGGCGGACCTCCGAGCTCTATCAGTGGGACGACGCTCGGGGGCGGCTGCAGCAGTCGTCGCGTGTCGCAGTGGCGGTGATCGACCGCGATCCCGACGAGAAGTTCTGGTCCGCGATTCAGGCGATTCCGTGGGTCGACAGCACGCGCGTCTGGGTCGTCGGCGCGGTAGTCGGTGCGGGGGGCCCGGCTCATGCAACTTCGATCGCCGGCGGCACAGATCTGCCCGCCGGCCACTACCGCGTGCGCGACAACCTCGTTGTCGTCCCGCCTGATGTCATAAAATCGTTTGCCGCCGGTAGCATCGCCGATCAACTGAAGGGGAATCCCGCCACGAATGGCAGCAGCCGATGAACAGAGGAAATCGACGGTCCGCGAGTACTACGAAGCGCTCCTGATCGCCGTCATCTTCGTCAACTTCGCCCGCATCTTCGTCTTTCAGGCCTTCAAGATCCCGACGGGATCGATGGAGGACAACCTCAAAGTCGGCGATCACATCATCGTCAACAAGTTCATCTACGGCCCGGGACCGACGCTCGGCGGCCTGCTGCCGCTGCGCGACATCAAACGGGACGACATCATCGTTTTCCGTTACCCGCTCCAGCCCGACACCGATTTCGTGAAACGCGTGATCGGCATGCCGGGCGACACGGTCCAGATCCGCGACAAGGTCGTCTCCGTCAACGGCGCGCCTCTCAGCGAGCCGTACGTGCTCCACGATGATCCGCAGATCTATCCGCTGCAGCCGGCGCTGCCGGAGCCGTACCGGTCGCGCGACCAGTTCGGGCCGTTCAAGGTGCCGGAGGGGCAGTACTTCGCGATGGGCGACAACCGCGACCGCTCCAGCGACTCGCGTTACTGGGGCACCGTCCCGCGCACGATGATCAAGGGACGTGCGTTCATGGTGTACTGGTCGTTCCGCGGCCAGCCGCCGCCGCCCGACGCCCCGCCGTCCGATCGCGTGAAGGAGCTGTTCGGTGTGGTTCTTCACTTCTTCACCCGCACGCGATGGGACCGCACGTTCCTCATCGTCGACAGCCACTATCACTACCACCCGGAACCCGACAGCGAGACCTCGACGTCGTTCAGTCCATGACAGAAGAGAACAACAGCGGTGCGGCGGCGGTCGAAGACAACGCACCGCCGCCGACAGTGATCGATCGGAGCGATCATCCGATCTCGCGCCGCCGCATCCCTGAAAATGTCCTGAAGGTTCTCTACCGGCTGCACCGCAGCGGATACCGCGCCTATCTCTGCGGCGGGAGCGTTCGCGATCTGCTCATGAATCGCGAGCCGAAGGATTTCGACGTCGCGACGGACGCCCATCCGATGGAGGTGCGCCGCCTCTTCCGCAACAGCCGCATCATCGGCCGGCGCTTCCGCCTGGTGCACATCATCTTTCAGGACCAGACGGTGGAAGTCGCGACGTTCCGGCGTGAGCCGGAGCGGAGCGAGGGGAGCGAGGAGTACCTGATCACGGACGACAACACGTTCGGCTCGCCGCTCCAGGACGCCCGGCGCCGCGACTTCACGATCAACGCGCTCTTCTACAACATCGCCGATTTTTCGGTGATCGACTATGTCGGCGGGATCGAGGACCTCGACGGCAAGCGGGTTCGCGTCATCGGCGATCCCGACGTCCGCTTCCGCGAAGACCCGGTGCGGATGATGCGCGCGATCGAATTCGCGGCGCGCCTCGGCTTCGCGATCGATCCGGCGACGTACGACGCGATCATCACGCACAAGAACGAGATCCTGAAGGCGTCGCCGCCGCGCGTCTCCGAGGAGATCCTGGAACTGCTGCGGCGCGGCTGGTCGAATGGCGCCATCCGGCTGATGGTGCAGACGGGGTTGCTCGAGCCGCTGCTCCCCGAGGTCTACCGCGCGATCGCCGGCGAGAAGAACCCGTACTTCTGGAAGATGCTCGAAGTGCTCGACCGCACCGTCGAGGCGGGGCGGAAAGTCTCCGACGCCGTGTCGCTCAGCGTCCTTTTCCTGCCGTGGATCATCGAGGAGTTGGAGCGGGAGGAATCTCGTCGCGAGACGCGAATGCGAATTGGCGAAGTGATCGTTTTCATCCGCGACTCGATCCAGCCGCTCTGCACGCGTATGGCGCTCGCCGCAGGGACGCGGCACCACATCGAGCAGACGCTCGAGACGCTTTGGCGGCTCCTCGAGCCGCCGAACGAGCGCCGCGCGATGTTCCGCTTCGTCTTCCGCGAGCCGTTCAACGACGCGCTCGCGCTTCTCGAGCTCTACGCCCTCTCGTCAGGGAAGTACGTCGAGCAGTTCAAGCAGTGGCGCGCCTTCGCCGACCGTGTGCACCGCGCGAACGAAGAGGCAGCGCCGCCGCCGCGAAAGCGGCGACGTCACCGCAGACGCAGCTAGCCGATTCCGGCGCCAAAGCGGCCGTTCACGTCGCGCATGAACGACTCCGTGCGCTTTCCCTGCGGTCCCTCGAACTGGATCATGGTGCGAACGAGTGCGGGCGTCTTGGCGCCGAGATTCGCGTCCGCGGCTTGTGCCTGAGCCCAGAAGTCGACGGTCTCGGTGGCGCCGGGCGCGATCGTCTTCTTGTAGTTGCGCCCGATCGGCTGAATCACGAACGGCCCCTCAGGCGTGGAGAGGGTGATGTGGCGCAGGGTGACGGCGTCCTTCGTGTTGTTCGTGATGGAAATCGCGTACTTGATGTCGAGCGGCGCGACCGGCGTGCGGTCGTTCGCTGACGTCGGCATCGCCATGTTGGCGGCCGTCTGCTCGACCTTCACGTCGAAATCGGTCGTCGTGTCGGCCTGCGTGTCGCCTGCCGCGACCAGGGTGACGCCAGCGCCGTCGTTGGCCGAGGCCATGTTGCCGGCGCAGCCGGCGAGGAGCAGGAGAGCCGCGATTCCAGCGAGTGTCTTCATGCTTTTACCGTCCGTGTGAAGCTTTCGACGCGCAGCCCGGCCGGCGTGTCGAGAAACATGGTCATCCGGATCGAGACGGGCGGATGCTTGCGGCGGTCGGCTTGAAACACCCACGCCGCGACCCAGCAGTCGACCGACTCGGTCTTTCCGGGCGCGATCACCTTGTCGAAGTGGCGGGTGGCGAGGTGCGCGAAGATGTCGGAGCTGGTGGAGTCGACGTCGATCCGCTCCAGCTTCACCGGCTGCTCGGTCTTGTTCTGGATCCAGATCCGGTAGTCGACGTCCGCGACGGAGGTCGCGCGATTCATCCGCGAATCGGCCTTTTTCACATCGACCTTGAAGTCAGGCGTCTCGTTGACGACCGGCCGTGTTGCGCAGCCGGCGAGGGCGAGCAAGAGAGCGATTGGAGCGGCAATCTTCACGACCGGTCTCCGTTTCCCGTCACACCGAGGATGACTTTTCGTGTGAGACGTTCGGATCGCGAACGACCCGCCGATTCGGTGCGGATGTAGAGCGTCAGCGCATTCTGTGCGTCGTGAAACATCTGCGGATCCGGATCGCCCCGCAGCATGAAGCTTCGGATATCGAATACCGCCGAGCTTTGCGGCGGAATCGAGGTGTTGAATCCACGTGACATGGCTGCGATGGAGTTGTCGAGGCGGTCCAGGCCGAGGCACTGCAGCGTGGCCAGACTGCCGCCGCCGATGAAATATGGCCTGTCGAAAGTGATCTCGGTGACCTTCATCGATTGATCCGTCCGATTGCTGATGGTGATCGCGAACTGGACGGGCGCGTGATGACTGTTCACGGAGAAAACGACCGGATTGGTGATCTGCGTGATCGTCGCGTCGATGTCGGACGTCGTGTCGACGGGGCACCCCGCCCTTTGTGTTCCGCAAGCCGCGAGCAGAAGAACCAGGGGAACTAGGTAGCGAGCGCGCATGAACTGCCTACCTCCGCGTTGTGTACGACCCGGGAGCCGGAGCGTCGAACCTGCGCGCCGAGTGCCAGCGTTTTCCCATACCAGTGAGCGCCGGATTGCGCCTTCGTGTCCTAAACAAGGGATTCGTGTCCTCGCGAGCTATCATTTTCTCCAGTGCCCGAGGATCCAATTTACTTCGACCACCACGCCACGACACCGTGCGACCCGCGTGTCGTCGAGCGGATGTTGCCGTTCTTTTCCGACGTTTTCGGTAACCCGGCGTCGCTCACGCACGTGCAGGGGAGGCGTGCCGCGAACGCGGTCGAGGATGCGCGGATCGCGATCGCACGCTTTTTCCGCGCCCAGCCGAACCAGATCTACTTCACGGCGGGGGCGACCGAATCGAACAACATCGCGCTCAACCTCCTATCGCCCGGCGATCACCTGATCACGAGCGCCGTCGAGCACCGCTCGATCCTCGCGCCGGCCGAGAGGCTGGCGAAACACGGGACCGAGGTGACGATCCTCGCGCCCGACCGCGAGGGCTTGATCAGCCCCGAAGCTCTCGTCGACGCGCTTCGCCCGAACACGCGCCTCGTCTCGATCGAGGCAGCGAACGGCGAGATCGGAACGCTCCAGCCGGTCGACGCCTTCGCCGCGATCTGCCGCGAGCGCGGCATTCTGTTTCACAGCGACGTCACGCAGGCGGCGGGAAAGATCGCGCTCGATCTCTCGCGGCTCGATCTCGCTTCGCTCT
>JACZCU010165998.1_pt1 | contig 12336 bp, 6 predicted proteins | sample 8641851 | NCBI WGS metagenome assembly JACZCU01 (sample SAMN15324605, study PRJNA640507) | soil metagenome | isolation source: monocropping sugarcane control | place: China: Luxin town, Laibin City, Guangxi Province | collected 2019-07-25 | depth 10cm m | reverse complement strand
TCGGCGCGATTACACGCGATCGGCTGGCTGCCGATCAGCAAAACACCTGGCGCGATGCGGCTGTTGAAATGATGCAGATCAGCTTCGGCTTCGATCCGCATTCGCGATCGACCTGGGCTGATGCTGCTCGCGCGATGCCGCATGCATTGGCAGTCGTCGAGCATTCGGAGGCGGGCGGGCATGAACTGGGCACGTGCTCCAAGATTCTCAATATGATTGGAGAGTTCCTTCAGCAGGTGGGCCAATATGAGCAGGCCCGCACGGTGCTGGAACACGCATTAGCTTTGTGCGACCGCGCCTATGGGCCCGAGAATCCGCGCCGATCGGCGATCTCAAATAATCTTGGAAGGGCACTCAAGCGCCTGGGCAATCTCACCGAAGCGCGAGCCTATTTCGAAGATGCGCTGGGGCTCGATGAAGCGGTGTACGGCGCTTCGCATCCGCATGTGGCCGAGGTGGTGAACAACTACGGCACCGTTCTCTACGAAACCGGAGACGTCGATACCGCGCTACGGCAATTTGAATTCGCACTGGAAATCTGCCGGGCGCATTACGGCGCAAATCATCCCAAAGTTGCAACGGTGACCAACAACGTCGCCTATGCTCGCGCTTATAACGGCGACCTCGATACGGCCCTCGATTATTTCACTCAGGCGCTTTCCAACGCCGAGGCGGCGTGCGGGGGGGATCATCCGCTGGTGGCCAGCATCCGCACGAATCTGGGCATCACGCTTCGACTCAAGGGGCAGACCGATGCCGCCCGCGCCCAATTCGAGCGTGCCGCCGCCATCAGTCAGCAGACACTGGGCGACCATCACAGCGAAATGGCTCGTGGCTTTGGGCACTTGGGCGCTGTCTATCTGGAGAGCGGCGAATTTGCCAAGGCGCACAATTACTTGAAGCGCGCCTTGGAAATCGACGAAAAGGCAACTGGCCCTTCAAATGTGGCGCTTATCGGCCGGCTCAATGACCTCGGCAAATGCCTCAAGGCTATGGGCGATCTGGACGCCTCGACTGCCTGCTACCAACGCGCCGCCGGGATCCTGCGTGACAGTCGAGCGAAACAGAAGCTTCCTTCCGGAGCCAGCGACGGCGAATCGGATCGGATGGAATTGCAGATGCTGTGAAGATCGGACGTTTTCCCTGCGTCAATTGATGCCTCGGATGACCCGCTCCGCCGGTTTTTTTTAACATCGTTGAAGCCTCAAAAATCCTTCGTGCCCGACCCTCTCTGCGTCATTTCCAGAAATCAGGGCATTTGCTCGATAAAATGAGTATAAGCAGTTAAGGTGTGGACGTTATCGGACGCAATGGCGAGCCGAGCCATAGCCTCATCGGACGCACCGATCTTTTGATAGGGCATAATCGTATCAACCGCGACGGCTGTGTGCGCGCCGCCCGAATTTGCGCCTGGAGATCCGCCCGATGGTCGTACTGGTTCTACTGCTGCTTTTCAATTCGCTCGCCGGACTCAATGCGCTGATGGATTATCGATTCACGCTGGCGGGCCTGCCAATCAATATTCTGGATCTGCTGACGATCGTCGGTGCTGGCCTCGCTTTGATTACCCGCCATCGTCAAGAGGGCGAACAGATCCATCGATTCTACACATTTATCCTGGGCATATTTTTTCTCTCGGCGTTCATTGGAATCGTCGGCGCGACTTCCAACGGAGCGATCTTAAGGTGGAGCGCGACCGCTTTGCGAAACCTGCTCACAATTCCCCTGGTTGCGATGATTGCATATCAGATTCCCTATAGCTATGGCCGCATCAAGGTGATTTTTTACGTGCTGCTGTGGACGAGCATCATCAGCGCCGTTGTCGCAATGGTCTTCATTTCGCACTCGACCAGCGAAGTAGCGATGAATGGCACCTTCAACGACTTTCGCTACACGAAGCTTGGCGGCGACTACGGATGTTCCGCAGCAGCCACTCTACTGTTTTCGCTGGCAGCGGGAGTTTGGGCGTTTCCCCGGGCGATGACGATCCTGCTGATGATCGCCTGTGTACTTGGATCATTGGCTCTGCCGCATCGCAGCGAATGGCTCTGCTCCTTTGCGACATGCGCCTATGCACTGTTTTTCCTGAACAGAAGGCATTTTGTCAGAACGTTCGTCGTGGCCACGGTCGCGTCGCTGCTGGTAGGAATTGCGGCGATTATCTCCATCTCCGCAATCTCTAAAGCCTCTGGCCACGACTATCTGAGCTATGTCGCGCAACGTGCCATGAGCTTTCTACCAGGCCAGGATTCAAGTCCGCACGTCAACAAACCCTGGGAAACGCGAATGTCGGGCATCGAGCGAGAATTGACGCTGTGGATGCAGAATCCGCTGCTTGGCCGCGGATTTGGAATCCAGGAGGTGGACCAAGTCTCGCATTTTGGAACGTCATATCATCATAATGTGTGGACTTCCTCACTTGCCGAAGCAGGACCCATCGAGCTAGTCGCCATGTTGTGCCTCGTTTTTGGGCTGATGGTGATCGGACAAAAGGTGATCTCGTCAGGTGTCGATCGAATTTATGTGCTTGTTGGGGCGATGGGATCGAGTATGGGCGTCTGGGGCTTTCTGATGTCGAGCACAACGCTGTCGCTGAACTGGCAATGCCCGGCAATCATCGTCGCCAGCATGCTGGGACTCTTACTTCGCGTTCGATCGCTTCAGCTCGCGCAGCTCCGCTCGTTGGCTTCAGACGCCGATTTCGCATATCAGGGCGATTCTGATCAATCGGATGCTCAACAGTGGGTTGAACACGAGATGAATTACTGATGCCCGTCGCGTCCGGTCACGGGTCGGAGTAACAGCATGTCGGTCAAATTGAGCATCGTCACTCCCAGCTACAACCAGTGCGCCTTTCTGGAAGAGACGCTTCGCTCGGTGATTTCGCAGCGAGATCAGATCCACGAATATTTCGTTCTTGATGGCGGAAGCACGGACGGGTCAGTCGATCTGATTCGCTCCTACGATTCGTGGATCAATTATTGGGATTCCGGGCCGGACAAAGGGCAATCGGATGCCATTCAGCGCGGATTCAAGCGATGCACCGGCGATTACATTTTCTGGCTTAACAGCGATGATCTACTTTTGCCTGGCGCCCTGGAGAAGGTGCACTATGCGCTGGAGCGAAATCCGCAGTGGGATGTCGTAACCGGCTATCACGTGAGCATGGACCAGGAAAGCCGAATAAAAAACGCGTATCGAATTCCTGGTGAAAGTCACGCCTGGGCGGCGGCGGGGATTCTGCATGTCTGCCAGCCGACCTGCTTTTTTCGTCGAAGCCTTTATGAAAAACTTGGGGGTCTGGATCTTTCACTGCACTGCGTAATGGACACCGATCTCTGGCTGCGAATGCTCGATTCCGGCTCAAAATGGGGTCATATTCCAGAGTATCTGGCGGCTTTCAGAAAACATGCCGACGCAAAGGGCATCAGCCAGACTTGGGCACAGCGATATCTTCAGGAAGGGCAAAACCTCTCGGAGAAATTCGGGTTTTGGGGAGCGCCGTCAATCAAGCACCGAATGGGAAAGTTTCTCTACCGCGCCAGCCAAATCATCAGCGGCCGCTATCTCCGTGCGACGTTGGATACTGCCCGCTGGCGAGGGCGCAGCGTGCAGGAGGTTTTTGGGACTTTTGATATATCCGGGCCAATCCCCGACAAAGCCGGCGCAGCTTCAACCGGCGGAGGGGCGCGTGTCGGATGAATTGATGCCTGATGCGACGGCTATCGCAGAGGCTGCGGGCGTCCCCGTCACCGAAGCAGCCGCCGAGGCCATTGATCTTCGTTTGACCCATCGCGCTGAGCGACAGCGCCGACTTGTTCTTTCAATCGGCAGCGCTCTGCTCACACGTCCGCTATCGCTGCTGATTCCTCTGATCACACTGCCGCTTTTTCTGCGCTACCTGGGCAACGAAGGTTACGGGCTTTACGAAGCTTTGGGCGCGCTGGCGATGTGGTTGGGACAATCAACCTTTGGCATCGGCATGGGCCTGATGAACAAGCTGACCGCGTGTCACGTCAGCGGCGACCGCACGGAAGCCCGCACCTTTGTTTCGACCGTTTTCTTCGCCGAGGTGTTCATTGCCGGCGCCGGCGTGCTGATCATTTGCGCTGTCACGCCTTGGCTTCCTTGGAAGAGGATGTTTCCCGTTTCAGATCCGGCCCTGGCCAGCCAGATTCGATCGGCCGCCCTCGCCATCGGCATCACCATGCTCGTCGGTGCGATGGTGGATACGCCTTCCGCGATTTACAGCGCCTATCAGGAGCTTTACACCAATAACCTTTGGGACGGCGGAATCCGGATTCTCATCCTTGTGGCGTCCTTCGCTGTCGTCCACACGCGATCGGGAATTATTGGCGTCGTGCTGGTTATCAACGGCGTGCCAATCCTCCTCCGAATCATCAATATGATCTGGCTGCTGGGATGGCACAAGCCCTGGCTGCGGCCGGCAATCTCATTGTTTCGGTGGTCCTACCTCAACTCCACCCTCTCCCAGGGCATTATCTTTTTTTGCCTGAATGCCTCTCTTCTGGCAATTTACCAGTCGGACAAGCTGGTCATCGGGCTGGTTTTGTCGGCATCAAAAGTCACTGCTTATGCCCTCCTTGGAAGACTCTTTCTAGTTGCCTATGGCGTTTTCATGATGGTCCTTGCTCCACTGTGGCCGGCGTACGGTGAAGCAGTCAGACGGAATGACTTATCCTGGGTTCGGCGGCATGTCTCGCTTACGCTGGCTTTGGGAATCACGCTCATATTGGGATTTGGGGCACTGATGCTCTTGCGCGGCAACTGGATCGTGAGGATTTGGACGCACGGGCAGCCGGTTGTGATTTCAAAAAGTCTTGTGCTTGCATTCACCGGAATGTTCCTGGCGCGTGCATGGGTCGATTGCCGATCGGCGGTGCTTAATTCAGCGGAAGTTCTCAAGCCGCAGGTCTGGGTTTTTGTATTTCATGCTATGCTAAACCTAGGATTGGCAATTCCGGCGGCGAAAATCTTCGGCGTTGAAGGTGTCGCCTGGTGCGCGCCCGCAACTGCCCTGGTAACGAGCTTTTGGGCATACCCATGGATGCTGCGAAAGTATGTTTATCACCGATGACACCTGTGAAACCTTTGCAATTTCAATCTGATTTCGATTTCCAAACCATGCCAAACGCAACTATTGAAGACGATATCAGGGAACTCAATCGCCGAGCGCGTTTATTCCGCGCCTCACGCCTGTCAAAGTTCTGCCAGATGCCGCGATCGCTCGCCCGTTCGAGCATAGCTCAATTCCTGGCAACGCGCCGTGAGAAGGCTGTGGATTTGACGGCGCGCACTTTCTGGGGGTATCCGATGCGAGTTATTCTCCCCGAACTGGTCTCATTTTCGATCTATCGGTATGGTTTCTTTGAAGAAGACTTGAGCCACGTTCTCTTGAAATATCTCAAGGCTGGGCAGATTTTTTTTGATGTCGGCGGGCACTTCGGATACTTCAGCTTGCTGGCTTCACATATAGTGGGACCGACCGGCGCTGTTCACTCCTTCGAGCCAACCAGAACGACATTCGATGTTTTAAAATCCAACACTGCGCGCTGCGCAAACATCACAGCCAGCAATGTCGCTCTGCATGAAAAATCCGGCAGCTTACGGTTCCATGATTTTGGATTGAAATTCGCCGCTTATAACTCGCTGGGAAGTGGACGGCTTGAACGCGACGAACATGGCCACACACCTGCAATCGAGTATGATGTCAGGGCAATTTCGTTGGACGAGTACGTCAGCGAAACCAAAGCGAGCCCGGACTTCATCAAAGTCGATGCGGAAAACGCGGAGCTTGATATTCTGATGGGCGGGCATGAAACGCTTTTGAAATATCATCCAATCGTTTCAACTGAGGCCGGTGACGACGAAGCAAATCCAGGGCGCACTCGACGCGTCGTGGACCATCTCATGCAACTGAGGTTTTGGCCTTATCTGTTCCAAAATGGCCGGCTTGTTCGGCATGAGCCGCAAGAAAGATACGATTTTACGAACCTGATTTTCATTTCTGAGGATCGGGTTAGCACCCTCAATAATATGTAAGCAAGTTCGTAGCACCGCCGCCTTATCGGCCCTTGCAAGTAATTGCACACTGCAGTCTGCTTTGGCTGCCGTGCTTGAGAGGCTTCGTCTCCTTGCCGAAATACATACAGGTGTAAGTCTAAACTCAGCCGGCGTGATGCGATAAAGGACGGTTGTTCGGTGGCGTCTATCCTCGTAGTCGATCCTTCCCCGTTTTGCCGGGTCATGATGGCCAGCGTGCTGGAGGGGCAGGGGTATCAGGTCTCGACATGCGGACTGGAGGACGCGGCAACTGTCATCACCCGCGTCGATCCGGCGTTGCTCATCGTTGAACTGGGACCAACCGAGCGCGATGGGCTGGTCTTTGTCGAATCGGTGCGCCGAACACATCGGTGGAAAGATTTGCCAGTCATTGCCGTCACGGATCTGGCCAGCAAACCGGCGGTGCTCCAGGCCGGGAAGCTGGGAATCCGCGACTACATGCTCAAATCGCGCTTCACGCTGGCCGAGCTGCTCAGCCGCGTGGGCAAACACATGGCCCGAAGCGACGAACAGCGTGCCGTCGAGACAACGCCTGAAGCCGCCGTCCATCCAACCGGCTCGCCCACGCCCGAAGAAGATCGCGAAGCGATTCGCGAGGCCGCTTCTGCGATCGGGATTCCCGCGATGCGCAACACGCAAATGTTGCAGCGCGTGGAAAAGATACGGCTCAAAGCCGTCCCTTCGGCCGTTGCCGACCTGATCGCGGTCATCGCCTCGCCGCGTGGAAGTTCGGTCGATCTGGCGGTATTTCTCAAGCGCGATCCAGCCATCGCCAAGCGCGTTCTCGATCTGTCCAATGCCGCCGGCATCGGCCAGGAAGATGCTAAAAATACGACGCTTGAAGATGCGATGAAGGCGATGGGTCAGACCGCTTTTCGGAATCTGGCTATCAGTGCCGGAATCTTCGAGACTTTCATCACGCCGATCACCAACGAGCAGACCGCCACCCTGGCGCGCTGCTGGGAACATGCCCTGGCGGTGGGAATGCTGATGGAAAAACTCACCCCTGACTGTGCCGAAGCCCCGCCCGGCACGGCCTTCGTCGTGGGGCTTTGCCACGATTTGGCCGACGTTGCGCTTCGCCAATATTTTGCCCCGCAGTTCGAATATGTGCTGACGCTCGCTGCCAAAACCGGTCGTCCGCAGCGGCAAATCGAGACCGTCGTTTTCGGCATGCCCTATGACGAGCTGGCGTTGCTGCTGATGTCGAAGCTCGGGCTGCCGCCCGTGATCACGGCGCCGATCCAGGAATTCTTTGAGCGCGCGGTCTATAAGCGCCCATCAGGCTCGGGAAGCATTCTGGGACGGACGCTGCGCATCACCAATGTCTATGCGCATGGCCTGCGTTTCGAGGCTGGCGGCGATGAGCCGATCGTTCCGCTGAGCTATTTGGAATGTAACGCCACGTTCGGCGAATCGATGCCCAACATCGATGACGCGGCCCTTCGAGCACAGGTGCTGGCGATGTCCGCGGCGTTTTATCCTTCAGACGCGGCCAAGCCAGCTGAGCTTCCTGCCAAGTCGGACCTTTCCATCGGCTACATCCGCCATGCCGAATACGCCATCCTCGATCCGCTTCACAGCCTACTCACGCTGAGCGGGCACAATGTCACGCTCATTCCCGGCTTTCCCGCGGATCTCAAGGCGCTCACCAGATTCCATGCACTGATCATTGCCGCGCCACGTTCAACCCCGCCGGCTGATGCGAGCCGGCAAATCAAGGAATTTGGCGACATCCTGGGCGGCGAATCGCTCAACACGCTCTACCTCAGTGGCTTGGACGCCAACGGCGTCCTCGAATGCCCGCCCAACGTACTGCCGCTCCGATTGCCAATTAACTGCCACCAGCTCGCGTCGTTCCTGGCGAAACCCGCGGCCCAAGCTCATGCCAAGGCGGCGTAGCGCGGCGTTCCCCATGAAACGCTCTGATGCCATCCGACAAACGCTCGAATCACAGGCGTTGTATTACGAGACATGACGACCCTGCGGCGCGGGAGCTTGGCAGCAGCAAGACATTTCTTTTTTGTGCTCATGCTTGCTCTGTCTTTGGCGGGATGGACCTTCGCCGACGACGCGCAGCCGCCGGCGACGCAACCCGCGCCAGGTAAACTGACTCTAACTCCCTGGGCAAGAACCGGTTTCCTGAAGAATCCAACCGCACTTACCTTCGATCGATCCGGACACTGCTACGTCGCACAAACAATGCGCCGTGAGGGCGGCGAATTGGAATCGGAAAGGGATCTGTCGGCCCGTCTGCTTCTCGATCTGAACTTTACTTCGGTAGAAGACAAATACCGCTGGGCCGGGGACGGCGACCCTACCTGGGCCACGCGACAAGGAGGAAAAAAGGAAATCATCACACGCCTGGAGGATTCGCATCACACCGGCCATGCTGACCAAGCGCAGATCTTCTATGAAGGCTTCGACCTCAACGGCAACGACATCCTCGCCGGCATTCTCTGGAATGATGGAAGCATTTATGCAACGCTCGCCCCCAATCTCTGGCTGCTGCGCGACACCAAGAATGCGGGCCATGCCGATTCGGTCCAGTCGCTGAGTTACGGATATGCCGTGCACATGGGCGAAAAAGGGCACAACATGCACGGCCTGACCATGGGGCCTGATGGGAAGCTCTATTTCACCATCGGCGACAAAGGGCTGAACGTCACCACGCGCGAAGGGCGGCATCTGGTCTTTCCCTGGTGCGGCTGCTGCCTGCGATGCAATCCGGATGGAAGCGATCTTGAAGTCTTCGCCTACGGGCTTCGCAATACCTTCGAAGTAGCCTTCGACAAATACGGCAACATGTTCGGCGTCGATAACGACGGCGATTTTCCCGGCGAGCGCGAACGGCTGGTCTATATCACGAAGGACAGCGACTCCGGCTGGCGATTCAACTGGCAATGGCGCAGCAAGGCTTTCGATGTGGACGACCCCCCGGAGAAGCGACATGAGCGATACAACCCCTGGCTCGATGAGAAACTTTGGGTGCCTCATTTTCCGGGGCAGGCGGCGTATATCACCCCGCCATTGACGAACTACACCGATGGCCCCTGCGGCTTCAAATATGCCACCGAAGGCTCGCTCGATGCGCGGTACGCGGGATCATTTTTTGTCGATGAATTTCCCAAGGCGACAATTCGCTCCTTTCGTGTGAAGCCAAACGGCGCCTCATTTCTCATGGAAGATGACCAGGTGGTCAGCCGAGGCGTGCAATGCACCGGCCTGACGCTCGCACCGGATGGCGCAATCTATGCGGCCGAGTGGGGCAAGACCGGCTTTAAGCTCGGAAACACCGGCAGCGTGATGAAGCTGGATGATCCGTCGGCTGCCGAAAACTCGCTTCGCGTTGAGACGCGGACGCTGCTGGAAGAAGGACCGGCAGCGCGCACGAACGAAGAGTTGCTTCGACTGCTGGGCCACGCCGACATGCGCGTCCGGCTCGACGCCCAGTTCGAGCTGGTCAAACGAAATCAGCAACAGTCACTTTTTGATATTGCATTCTCGCGCTCCAGGAAACAGATGGCACGGATTCACGCGCTGTGGGGAATTGGCCAGTTCGTATCCGCTCGCAAGATCGCCGCCGCTGGAATGGATCGCATGCTCGACGATTTGGCGAAAAACCTCGATGACTCGGATGTGGAGATTCGCGCGCAATCGCTCAAACTCATCGGCGAGATCGCGGCAGAATATTCTTCGCCTTCACACACCGTCGAACCGGTCATCGCACGCCTTTCGGATCCAAGCCCGCGCGTCCGGTTTTTTGCGGGCATGGCTTTGGGCAAGCTGAAGGACCATCGCGCCTTCGAGCCGCTGCTTCATCTGGCGGCGCAGAATCATCCGGCGGACGCATTTCTTCGCCATGCGATCATCATGGGACTGGTCGGAATCGGCGATGTCGATGGCTTGGCGCGCACGATCAACAGCCCTTCAGTTGGGGTTCGTCTGACAGCCGTTGTTGCCCTGCGCCGGCTGCGAAGCCCAGCGGTTGCGGCGTTTTTGAATGACAAAGATGAGCAAGTCGCCGCCGAAGCTGCACGGGCGATTCATGATGATGATTCGATCCTCGCAGCGCTCCCGCAATTGGCTGCCGCGGCGGATCGAACGGGAATCACCAGTGAAGCCTTTATTCGCCGCGCGCTCAATGCAAATTTGCGATTTGGCGGGCAGGAGCAAATCGTTCGGCTCGTGCGCTATGCGACGAGCGAGCAAAATCCATCGGCCATGCGCGTCGAGGCTTTGGACATTCTCGCAAGCTGGGAATCGCCGGCGGTGACGGATCGCGTGGAGGGGCGGTATCGCATTTGGCCGGGGCGCAGCGGATTTGCTGTCACAGGGGCGCTCGGCAATGAGGTGGCCGAGTTACTCTCTTCATCCGATCAGGCGGTCGCCCAGGCGACGACCCGTGCGATCGAAGCACTGGGAATCAAAACCGACGACAAAGTATTCATCGAATGGGTAGCCGACCCGGCGAGGCCTGTCGGCGCGCGAGTGGCGGCACTCGATCTTCTGGCGCGCGGGAAAAATGCGGATCTGTCGGCATCACTGGATAAGGCGCTTGCCAGCGATCAGCCGCTGCTTCGTATCGAAGCGGTGCGGATCATCGCCGAGCAGGATCCGCCGCGGGCAATGAAACTGATCGGGCAAATGCTCGACACAGGCACAACCATCGAAAAGCAATCCGCCTTTCGATTGCTCGGCACACTCCACACACCCGATGCCATCCCAGAACTTGACCGTTGGCTCGACCAACTGGTCGCGGACAAATTACCACAAAAGGTTCAACTCGATTTGATTGAAGCCATTGAGCAATCGCACAATCCGGCTTTGCGCAGAAAGCTCAAGCAGTGGCAATCTACGCAGGCCAGTAAAGATCCGCTGTCGATCTACGATCCGGAATTGAGTGGCGGAGACCCTCAGCGTGGCCTGTCTGTCTTCACGAGCCACGCTGATGTTGCCTGCATCCGCTGTCATTCGAACCGTGCCGCCGGCTCAGGCAGCAGCGTCGGCCCGAATCTTGCCGGCATCGGAGCTAAACCCGATAAGCCGCCCCGATATCTTCTGCAGTCCCTGATCGACCCCAACGCCTACATCGTCCCCGGCTTCGGCACCGCATCGTTCACTCTCAAAGACGGCACAACGATCGCCGCCACCGTCAAGTCGGAAGATGCCTCGACCGTTCAACTTCTCGATCTCGAAGGCCATGCTTCGATGCTTCGTAAAGCAGACATCGCCTCGCGCACGCCAGCCGTCTCGATGATGCCCGCCATGGGCGCTATCCTGTCGCGCGATGAGATTCGCGATGTTATTGCGTACCTTCGATTTCTGAAATGAGAACCGCGCGAGGCTGATTTACCCTAGATCATTCCCCAATCCAGCGTAATTCCGTTCGACGCCAGCTTTTGTTCCAGGAGATGCAACCTCTGGAGAAAGAATACCGTGCGCTCATGTTTTGCCCGACCCGCGGCGGCGCCAAGCAAGCGCGGTATCGCCTTGCGCCGGTTCAACACCGGCAGAAAATCGCGCCGGGGCAATCGCATAAGCATCTGCCGCGCCCATTTGGGCGTGCATCGGCTGATGGGTCTGAATTTTGGCTGGCGATCGGGGAGCCGGCCGGCGTGGGGAATGGCTGCGATATCCGGGAAGTGCCGCTGGAACAGCAATTCGTAGGTTTCCCATGTAAAGCAGTCGTAGTCGTTGACAAAACGGGAGCGGATCAGATCCCACGTATAGAAGGGCGCGATGGCCTCGGCCACATCCAGATGCTCGAGCATGTTGTTGGACATGAAATAGCGATGCCGGCCGAAGGTCCCATCGTAAAGAAAAGGCCGACCCCAGGGGCGGCCGCATTCGTGGAGCTTGCGTGCCGCAGCCCGCGCGCGTTCCTCAATCCGCGGCAATAGCGAAGCCGGCTCCAGCAAATCGAAACGCTGCCCCTCCATTCGGCGGCGCCGCACAAGCGCGGGCGTCAGCTCATCCAGTGGCTTAAACTCTAAATCACGGTCGTTCTTGTTGCCGCTCACGCGAACGAGAATGTCGCCCATCCAGCCGTTGAGTTGCAGTCGGCTCGGATATTTTCGTGCTACCGGATCGCTGAATTGCCGGGTGATTGGCATCCCCTCCGGCAGCGAAAGAAACGGCTCATGGAAAATGTTCCACAGCGAGCCATCGGTCGGCATGATTTCGTGCGGCAACCGCAGTGCATCTGCTACCGCGATCGCGATCGCTGTTTCTTCCCCTTCGTCAATCGTG
>JACZCU010188796.1_pt1 | contig 12390 bp, 15 predicted proteins | sample 8641851 | NCBI WGS metagenome assembly JACZCU01 (sample SAMN15324605, study PRJNA640507) | soil metagenome | isolation source: monocropping sugarcane control | place: China: Luxin town, Laibin City, Guangxi Province | collected 2019-07-25 | depth 10cm m | reverse complement strand
GGGTGGCGGCGAGACGCCGCGTGCTCACCCGCCGGGGCGGCGGCGTTCCCTTTACGGTTGCAAGCGCACCGCGCTCGCCATGACCGGCGCGTGTACACCGCGCAGCACCGCCACCTTCCCGTTCGCCATCGACTCACTCGGATCGCTCACGCGCGACGGCGTGTCTTCGATCGACGCCTCGAGCTCCTGTGGCGAAAGATCGGGACGATCACTCAACAACCTCGCGGCGATGCCCGCGATGATCGGCGCGGCGAACGACGTGCCGCTGCGAAGATTCGGTCTGCGGCCGCGATAGTGATCCGCACCGGTGATCGTTGCGCTGAAGATGCCTTGTGCAGGGGCAAGCACTTCGACGCCGCCGCGGCACGTGCCCGGCCACGTCGTGTTGCTCGCGGTCATGCCGCCGACGGTGATGAGACCGTCGATCGTGGTGCCGAGGAGCGCGGGGAAACGATCGATGATGCCGGAGGGACCGCAACCGCCATCGGTATTGTTCGCGGCAACGACGAAAAAGAAATGCTTCCCGTTCGGATTGCGATGCCCGTTCTCGTCGACGCCCGCGATCATGTCGCGCATCTTCTGCTCGACCTCGCCGTACGGCACCACCGGCGATGAAGCGCTCGATGAATTGAGACGCTCCAGCACCCAGCCGCTGATGTTCACGACCGCCGTGTGAAACGCCGGCGCCGACGGGCTGTACGCGTGACGAATGATCGCGTCGAGACCTTCGAGATACGTGCGTGTCGTTGCAAGCCCGCGCTCGTTCATCACGCGAATGCTCACCACGAATGCATCGGGTGCGACGCCGATCGTCTTTCCTGCGGCGATCGACGCGACGCTCGTACCGTGCGACGCCGCCGGAAGCTCGTCGTAGTTGTCGTAGCACGGCGCGGTCGCTTTATCGACGCTCGTGCAAATCGAGCGGCCGATGTCGACGGAGCCGGTCGCGTCGTAGCCGGAGATCACGCGCGTGTGACCGGAGCTCGTGAGGAATTCCGAGTGCGCGGCCATGACGCCGGTGTCCATCACGTAGATCACGCTGCGCGCGCCGGTGTTGCTGCGATCGAACGTGCCGTCGAGCTCGCCGTTGATCTGATCGATTCGATCGAGATGCCACAGCAGCGTGCTCTCGCCCGCGCCGCAACGCTCGAGTCGCGAGGAGGAGTGCAGCGCATCGAGCGCCACATCGCTCTCGACGCAATGCGTGGACGAAATCTGCGCAAACGCTGCATTCGCGCAGACTGCAACCGCTAACACGACCGCAAACCGGACGAAGGCTCGTGGCACCCGGGACTCCTGATTTTCTCGGACCGTCGTTGGACGAACGACGTTGACTCAGGGTGCACGAACAGCGATGGGGGCGCAAGTTATTTTTGGTTGGTGAGAAAGTTTGTGACAAGAATGGCGCGCGCATGAATCACCTCGCTCATCTCTTTCTCGCGCGCGAAGGAACGGAGTCGCTGATCGGCAATCTTGCCGGCGACTTCGTCAAAGGTCCCCTCGGCGATCGTTTCACTCCCGGCATTCGCGCGGGGATTCAGCAGCATCGCGCGATCGATGCGTTCACCGATTCCCATCCGAGCGTGGCCGCGTTTCGCCGTGTACTGATTCCAGAGCATGGTCACTACGCGCGCGTCATCGCGGACATGTTCTTCGATCACTTCCTCGCGTTGCGATTCGACGAGCTCGCCGGCGAGCCGCTCGATGACTTTCTCTCGCGCACGTTCGCGGCGATCGATCCGCATGTCGACGAGTTGCCGGGAACGCTGCGCGTCGTGTATCCGCACATTCGCGATGAGCATTGGTTGCAGTCGTATCGCCACGTCGATGCGATTCGCGGCGCGCTGCGTGGGATCTCGCGGCGGTTCTCGCGACAGCCGCGACTCGACGAGGCCGCGCGTCATCTCATCGATTCGCGCGCGGAGCTCGAGCGCCGTTTCGACGAGTTCTTCCCCGATGTGATCGCGTTCTCGCGGCGTTGATACGATGCGCGCTCATGAAGAGCCTGCAGGAAACACTCGCGCCGAACAATCGCTGCTTCGGCTGCGGTCCGGCGAATGAAAAGGGTCTGCGCATTCGCAGCTTCGAAGTTGGCGACGAGCTCGTGTGCGACTGGAAGCCGGAGCCGCATCACCTCGCGTTCGAAGGAATCGTGAACGGCGGCATCATCGGCGCGCTGCTCGATTGTCATTCGAACTGGACCGCGGCAGTGCATCTGATGAAGAAGCACGGGATGAGCGAGTTACCGCCGACGGTGACGAGCGATTTTCACGTCACGCTGAAACGACCGACGCCGATGGATGCGACGCTGCATCTGCGCGGACACGTCGTCGAGTCCTCGGATGATCGCGCGACGGTGGAAGCAACGATCGAAGCGAACGGAAAGATCACGGCCACGTGCCGAGGAACGTTCGTCGCGGTGAAGGAAGGACATCCGGCGTATTTCAGGTGGTGAATCGTAGCCGGTAGTCAGTAGTCGGTAGTCGGGAGACCCCGTTCGTCGTTCTCCCGACTCCCGACTACCGACTACCGACTACTGACTACTGACTACCAGCTTCAGCAACACCACTGCCCGTTCGTGCTCGCGCGCGCACCACGCGAGTTTCTCGCGCACGTGATCGGTCGCGGTCGCTGGATCGCTTGGCGCGAAGCCGGCGGATGCGTACAACGCGGTGAGCTCCGCGAACGGAATGCAGTAGACATCCGCGTCGCCGGCGATGCGAATCAACTCATCGACGATCGCTTTCGCGATGCCGCGGCCGCGATGCTCGTCGAACACGTACATGCCGCCGAGCTCGTATGCGTTCTCGCCTGCCGGCACGAGACGACCCATGCCCACGGGCTTCTCGTCGATCTCCGCGATGACCACGAGATCGCGAGCGAGATCGCTCGGGATGAAGTGGACACTCGCGTATCGTTCGTTGATCCAGCCGGCATCGTCCGGCGTTGCGGTTCGTAACTTCACGGCGACCATTCTATGAAACGCGCGCTCTTCCTGATCCTTCTCGCGCTGCCGCTCGCGGCACGCATGCGCGCGGTGCGCAGCGCGCCGGATGTCGTCGAGCTGCGCGACGTGCGCGTGATCGCGTTAGGCGATGTCACGCACGGCACGCACGAGACGTATGCGTTCAAGCGCGCGATCGCGCCGCGCCTCGTCGAGGAAGGGTTTCGCACGTTCGCGTTCGAAGCGCCGTACGCGATGATGAAGCGCGTCGACGACTATGTCGTCAGTGGCATCGGCGATCCGCGCGAAGCGCTCGACGTTCCGCGTTACTGGTTCTGGGACACGGACGAAATCGTCGAACTGATCGAATGGATGCGCGCGCAGAACGCGAGCGGACTCAGGCCGCCGATCCGCGTCGCTGGACTCGATCCGACATCGCCGCAGACGACGACCGCGGAGGTGATCGCATTTCTCCGCGTGCACGATCCCGCGTACGCCGAGGAAGCGGAGATGAATTACGCGTGCATGCTCGGGCCGCGGTACCAGGGCACCGATGCATGTCGCGCGCTCGTGCTGCAGGTGCGGCAACACATCGAAGCGAAAGGATTCGACGAGATCGCGTACGCCGCGCGCATGGTCGAGCAGGAAGAGCGCGTGATCGTCGGCGGTCTCGATACCCGCGATCCGTTCATGGCCGAGAACGTGCTTGCGCTCGACGGCAAGGTCGTGATCTTCGGGCACAACGAGCACTTCGGACAAACACCGTACGTGCTCCGCGACACGCCGGTGATCAAGAGCGCGGGTGCATATCTCGTTGATGCACTCGATATCGCTTACTTTTCGATAGGGACTATCGTTTCAGGCGGTACCTTCCATGCGGTCGAGTACAGCGGCGCAGGAGGGTTCATTCGCGTGCAGACGCTGAACCCTCCATCCTCGGATGACGACGTCGCCGTACTGCTACGCGATGCACGCGAGCTCGTGCCAATGCGTGTGCCATTCACCGGCGTGCATCGCATGCGCTTCGCGGCATCGGCAGTGAAATCGTCGACCGAGACCGTGATCGAAGTGGATGTCGACCTGGCGAAGAAATTCGACGCGGTCGTGTTCATCAAAACATCGACGCCGAATCGCGTGCGCCACTTCCCGACATTCTGACGCTCAAGGATTCGGAAACAGCGGCGCGAACGTGCGGAACAGCATCGTGCAATCCGCGGTCGCCGGCCACGAGGTGCGATCGAGATCATCGTTCACGAGAACCACGCCCGGACTTCCCACCGCGGTGTCGTATTGCAGGTCGTAGCGCGTTCGATTCGCTTCGAGCTGCGGATCGCTCGAGGAACTCGTCGAAACGACGGCGATGGCCATGCCTTTGTTGTCTTCACGCGTCCCAGCCGGAATCGTCTGCGCAATCGCGGCAGTTGGACCGAAGTCGACCATCGGAGCGAGCGAACGACTGACATGCTGACGCGGCGATCCGGGCACATAGAGCCGCTCCGGATCGAAGAGAAAATTCGTTCCGGTTGTGTTGTCGATCGCGATGAGCTGAAAGCCGACGAATGCCGCGCCCGGCCCCGCCGACACGGTTTCGCTCACGCCTCCGCGCACGCGCACGTAGCCGTTGCATGCGCCGAATTGTTTGTAGTGGATCGTGACCGCGGGTTGCGGCGGGCACGTCGCGGCGAGCAGGGTGACGAGTGCCAGCGCGGTAAGAGCGAGAGTACGAATCAGACGACGCATACAACACCTCCGCACGAGTAGTGGTGCGTGCGCGTGGATCGTTTCATCACGTGCGGCTCGCGATTGCGACGCGAGGTGGGAGTTCCCTACCCGTTCGCCTGCAGCTCGAACAGGATCTCGTCGATCGCATCCGCGGCGTGATCGAGCGACAGGACGCACGTGCCCGCGCCGCGATGTCCGCCGCCGCCGAACTTCGACATCAGCTCGCCGACGCTTGTGTTGCACGTGCGATTGAAGATGCTGTGGCCGACCGCGGCGATCACGCTGTTGTGTCGCGGTCCCCAGTGCACGCGCAGAGAGACGTTCGCCTGCGGAAAGAGCGAGTACACGAGAAAGCGATTGCCGGAAGGCAGGCGCTCGATCTCGCGCAGATCGGTGACCACGACGTTGTTGAGAATGAAGCTGTTTCGCGCGAGCAGTTTCTTGAATTCGCTTTGATCACTGCGCAACCGTTCGACGCGCGCTTTCACATCCGGCTGTTGCAGCACTTCCGCGATCGACATCGTCTTCAACCATTCGACGAGCTTGCGAAAGTAATCGTCGAAGCCACCGAGTCCGGTGCGTGAGTCGATCGTGTAGCCGAGGAGAATGTAATCGCGCGGATTCTCGACGTCGTCGGGAGTCAGCAGCGCCGCATCGAGGCGATCGGTCTCGTCGACGAGACGATCGAGTCGGGCGAGATCGGCGTCCTCGGGAAAGCGCTCGACGTAGTACTCGTACACGAGACGCGCGGCCGACGGCGCGAGACGATGCCGTCCGTCGAATTGCGCCGGCGGTTTGGGATTGTTGTCGGTGAGCAGGTGATGATCGAACCACTTGCCGCAGCGCGGGTCATACGGCAGGTTCGCGAGAATGTCATCGGAGCGGATCGTCACCGTCTGATCGGTGATGTCCTGCGGATGCACGAGAAGGATGTCCGACACCGGTTCCTTCAACGTGATGATCACGGCGCTGGTGAGCCCATCGAGATCGCCCCGAGTGACCAGTCGCATCACAAACCTCCGTAGCGGATGCGCTGTTTTACCTCGCGGTGCGCGAGTGCTGCAAGGTCAGCGGCGTTTCTTCTTCGCCGCGCTGCCGCTCTTCGCCGGTGCCGCGTCGCCCTTGCCGCGGAAAATCCACCACAGCGCGAACGCGATCGCGTACATCAGCACGAGGCGATAGAAGTGATTGGTCACGCCCCAGAACGTGCGCGAGAAATCGCTGTAATGCGCGGTACTCCACGGTCCGAGTTTCGCCACATAAATCGACATGACCTCGGCGATCGTGCCGAAGACATGCGTCAGCGCGAGAATCACGCACGCGACGATGAAGCCGCCGATGTTCTTGTCGCTGAACACGCGCTTCGATGCCGCGAACAACGCCGTGAGCAGCAGGAAGTTGAACGTGAGATCGCGCACCGGAATCGCGGGGCGTTTCGAACGCGGATCGAAATCCGCGCGATCGACCGTCACGAAGTTGTCCTCCGCGACTCTCAAGTGCGTCACGGGCGGCTTCTCGAATGCGCGCATCGTCGCGGCAGCGCCGGACGCGATCACGCCGTCGTAAACCGGCGAGAGATATACCCAGATCACAAGGCCGGCGATGAATCCGGCCAGGGCTTTAAGAGCGAGTCGCCAGTCGATTTGGGGCAACGCGTGCACTCCAGAGCAGGAAGAAGCCGATCGCGGAAAGGATGATCACGATCTGCCAGACGGCGGTGTGGAACATGTCGAAGAGGCGCGGCTGATACGCGCCGAGGAGATACAGCGTCACGATGCGAATCGCGTTCAGCAATTGCACCGCGAACGCACCGAGCACGAGTCCCGCCGCGCGCGCTTTCATCGACGCCGGGAACGCGACGATCGATGCGAGCAGGATCAACATCGCTTCGACGCCGTTGCAGCCGTTGTTGATGTTCACGCCGAAGCGATTCGACGCGATCACGGTGCCGTTCACCGTCACGGCCTGGCCGATGCCTTTGAGAATCGCGCCGGAGGTCGTGGCGATGAATTGCGTGAACGGCACGATGACGTTGTCGTTCACCGGACTCCACGCGATCAACAGATACGCGGCGATGAGGATGGCGAAGAATTTGACGAGAAAGAGGACTTGCGGTCGCTGCATGGTGTTGGGCCGAGGCTGCGCAGGATAGCACGGGCTTTTCCGCTCCACTAATACAACCTCGCGATCAACGCCGCGACCGCGGTCTCGACGCGCAGAATCCTCTCCCCTAACGTCACGACTTCAAAACCGGCGCTCTCCAGAGACTTCACTTCCTGCGCAATGAAGCCACCCTCGGGGCCAATCGCGAGCGTCACTTCGTCCCGCACATCGCGCGGACATTCATGCTCACCTGTCGGATGCGCGACGAGTGCGCGGCCTCGCGGTGCGAACGATTCGACGAATGGACGAAACAGTCGCGCGATCTCAATCGATGGCAGCATCGTGTCGCGCGCTTGTTCGAGCCCGAGAACGCGCTGCAGGAGAAGATTCTCGTCGGTCATCTTCGGCGACTTCCAGTAACTCTTCTCGACGCGCCACGCGTTGATGAGCACGATCCGCTTCACGCCGAGCGATGTCGCCGATGCGATCACGCGATTCAAAACTTTCGGCCGTGGCAACGCGAGGATCAGCGTGAGCGGCAACGGCGGCGGCGGATCGCGATCGAGCGTCACGCGCAGCTCGAGCGCTTCGTCGTCGAGTCGCGTCACTTCGCCGCTGCCGATGCGTCCATTCAAACGACCGACGACCAGCGCGTCGCCCACCGTCGCGCGATGCACGTTCGTCACGTGCGCGAGACGGCGTCCGGTGAGACGAACGCGCTGATCGTCGAGAAAGTCTTCGTCGAAAAGAAGGATCAGATTCATTCGGGTCCGATGCCGAGTGCGATGCGCGCCTGCGCACCGAGGTACTCGGCGGATGGCGGATCGTAATTCGAGAGCACGATGATCGTGTACGGACCTTCGAGCTCCACCACCGCATTCGCACCCGCCGTGCCGCCGCCCCAGCCGATGCCGGGATGCGCGCCGACCAGCGCGTCGTACGACTTCGCGCTCAGCAGCTTCGGCAATGCCTGCGTGAATCGCAGCAGATCGCGCACCGTCGAGTAACCGCCGCCGGCGGACGAGCCGCGCGCTGGGAGGAAATCGTCGTTCGGCGTGCGCGAGCCGGGATCGCCGGTCATGCCGACCGCGCGATTCGGCGTCTTCTCGCTCAAAGCAAACCAATCGCTGCTCGTCATCCCCGCGGGTTTGTAAATGTGCTCGCGCACGTAATCGAAATAGTTCATCCCGCTCACCTTCTCGATCACGAGTCCGAGCACGATGTAACCCGCGTTCGAGTAACGACGTTGCGTGCCCGGCTCGAACGCGAGCGGCTGATCGACGAACAACTTCGCGTAATCCTGCAGTGTGTTCAGCGATGCGTGCTTCTCGCGAAACTCAGGACCGAAGATATCGCCCATGCCCGACGCGTGATCGATGAGCTGCTGAATCGTGATCTGGTCGGCGATCTTCGATGGATAGTCCGGCAGATACGTGCGCAGTGGTTTCGAGAAATCGAGTTTGCCCGCATCGCGCAACTGCATCAGCGCGACCTGCGTGAAGATCTTGTTGATCGAGCCGATGTTGAATTTCGTTTCGTCGTTCACGTCATTGCCGTACGACTTCACGAGCAGCGGCTTGCCGTCTTTCGCGACGAGAATCGCGCCCGAGTAGAGATCGCGTTTCGACAATTCGCTCGCGATGGCGTCGATCGATTTCAACGCATCGTCCGACTTCGCGACCTTCGGCCAGTCTTTCGTTTTCTCCGCGGTGTCGTTGCCGCCGATGCGCACGATTTTGCGCTGCGGCTGCTGCGCGAATGCCGTGAGTGTGATGAGCAGGATTGCGAGATAGCGCATGAGTCTTTCTCCTTTCGAGAAGACTAGGAAGCGCGCATCAAGAAGTGATGAAGGTGATGACGAACGCGGGCTTCTCGTAGCGAATCACTCCGCCGTGCAACTCGACGAGTTGCTTCGCGATCGCGAGGCCGAGGCCTGCACCACCGGTCACACGCGAGCGCGATTCATCGGCGCGATAGAAACGATCGAAGATGCGCTCGGCGTGCTCCGGCGCGACGCCGGGTCCGTCGTCTTCGACGCGAATCTCGATCGTGTTCGCATTGCGGCGCGCGATCACATGCACGCGACTGGTCGCATGCGCGAGCGCGTTCACGACGAGGTTGCGCACGACCTGCACGATGCGGCGCGTGTCGACGAAGAGCTCGAGCGAGTCATCGACGTCGTGCGTGAGTGATTTCTCGTGCGTCGGCAATCCGCTGAGCGCGCGCTCGATGATCTCGATCACCGGCACGTGCGTTTTCTCGAGTCGCAACTGTCCTGCATCGGCGAGCGAGAGTTGCTGCAGGTCGTCGACGAGGCGCGCGAGGATCGAAGTCTCTTCTTCGATCGATTCGAGGAACTTCGCATCGGCATCGATCACGCCGTCCTGCGCCGCTTCGATCTGCACGCGAATGTTCGTGTGCGGCGTGCGCAGTTCATGCGCGACGTCGCTGACCATGTTGCGCCGCGCGCGCTCGTTGCGTTCGAGCGCCTCGGCCATCGTGTTGAACGCATGCGCGAGCTCCGCGATCTCGTCGTTGCCGCGCACGGGGACGCGCGCATCGAGACTTCCGCTCGCGAGTGCACGCGCGCCGTCGGTAAGTTGCTCGACGGGATGAAAGACGCGGCGAAAAATCGTGAGCATCACGACGACGCCGAGGATCGCGGCGATGCCGAGCCCGAGGAGGAGCCACCGATCGATGGAGAGCTGGAAGGAACGACGGGCGGCGTTCGGCGCAGGCGGAAGGAAGTAGATCGTGCCGATGCCCGGCACGCGCTCGCTGCTGCCTTTCACGATGAGCTTCTCGATGCGCTTCGGATCGCGCGATGCGAGCTCGAGACTTCCGTCGGGACGGCGAACGATGTCGTAGCGATCGAGGTCCGGCGGGTACTTCGCGAGGATGCCGCCACCTTCACCGAAGACCAGCACGCGCATGTTGTGCTCGCGATGCACGCGCTCGAGCGATTGCTGTAATCGCGCGCGGCCGCCGTCGCGAATGATCGAGATCGCCGCGAGCACATCGGCGCGACGCTGTTGCACGAGGTAGCGATCGAATTCGTGTTTGATCGTGAAGCTCGAATACACGCCGGCCGCAACGAGCATCGCCGCGACGATGAGCATCATCGCGATCGCAAGACGCCAGCGCAGGGAGCGAACGATCATTTCGCGAATTTGTATCCGACGCCGAACACGGTCTGAATCGCTTTGCCCGCGTCGCCGAGTTTCTTTCTGAGATTCATGACGTGGACGTCGACGGTGCGATCGAGTCCTTCGTATTCGCTTCCGAGCGCGCGCTCGACGAGCTCTTGTCGTGTGAAGGTGCGTCCCGCGGATCGCGCGAGCGCATCGAGCAACCGATATTCGGTGGGCGTGACGCTAATCGTTTCAGCGCCAATGCGAATCTCACGATGCGAGCGATCGATGGTGATGCCGGCGAGCTCGATCACATCCTCTTCGCTCGCGCGTCGCAAAACGGCGCGAACGCGAGCCATGAGCTCGCGCGGGCTGAAGGGTTTGGTGACGTAGTCATCCGCACCGAGGTCAAGTCCCGTGAGTTTGTCCTCCTCCGTGCTCCTCGCCGTCACCATGATGATTGCTGGGCCACCGGCTTCGCGAAGCGCGCGACAAACTTCGAGTCCGTTCATGCGCGGCAGCATCAAATCGAGGATCACGAGATGCGGTTCCTTCTCGCGCACGAGCTCGAGCGCGCGCACGCCGTCTTCCGCGATCTCGACGTCATAACCCTCACGCTGCAAATACAACGCGACCATCGAGCGAGTCTTCGGATCATCCTCGACGAGGAGAATGCGGCGGCGCATGGATGGATGGTACGTGCGGTAATGAAGATGGTGTGAAGGAGCAGTTGTTGGTTGTTGGTTGTCGGTTGTTGGGAAGCCACCACCCATCCACGTGATTCCTGGCGGAGCGGTTCTCCCGACAACCAACAACCGGCAACCAACAACCAACGCAACCGACACTGCTATCATCCGCCGCCATGGATATTACGGTGCGGCATTCGGGAGATGTGGCGATCGTCGACTTCAATGGACGAATGGCCATCGGAGTGAGCGACACGATCCTTCCGCGGATCATTGGAGAGATTCTGCAGGAAGGCTCGAAGAAGATTCTCCTGAACCTCTCGGACATGGATTACATCGACAGCAACGGGCTGGGCGAGCTCGTGCACGCGTATCGCGAGGCCGGACGCCGCGGCGCATCGTTGCGCCTGCTCAAGCCGCAGGACCGTGTCGCGAAGACCCTGCGGCTCACGAACCTTCTTCCGATGTTCAAGGTCTACGACACGGAAGAAGATGCATTGAAAGCATTCGAAGCGTAATCGTCACTCGCCGCTGGCGACTTTCTCTCCTGCTCGTTCCGGGATCGCAATTCCAGTCGTGGCGACATCCGCGCCGCGCAGTTTCCGGAACAGCGCCCAGTACACGCTGATCGATCGCTCGAGCACCCACAACGGTGCGAAGAGCACGGCGTGCAGTGGAAAGAATGCGCCTGCGCCGAGACGGCCGCGCATCGCGAGCGTGATTGACGCGATCGAAATCACCAGCGCGTAGCCGGCAACGAGTTGTATTCCGCCGAGGATGCCGAGGACGAGCAGCAGCGGAACAAGCGAGAAGAAAAACGCGCTCTTCATCGGCAGCGCGAAGTCTTCGCTCGCGAGTTGCGGACGACGCTCGAGCCATTCGCTGAATGCGCCGGGCTCGCGTCGGACGAAGACATCGGTCGCCGGGAAAACCTCCGCGCCACTCGCGGCGAGACGACGCACGGGATCTTCGTATGCGAGTGAGTTCGCGAGCCCGCGCAACGCGCGCAAGGCCGTGCGGCGAAAGCCGAACGTTGCGCCGTGATCGGGCTGCGGCTCGATGCCGCGATGCACGAGCATGCGGCTCGCTTCGAGATTGCCCCACCACGGAAGCGGGTCGAGGTAATCCTGCGGCTCGACGACTTCATGTGCATCGAGCAGCGAGCACAACCTGCTCACCGCGTCGGTCGTGTAACGAACGTCTTCCGTCGCGACGATGACTTTCTCGCACGACGCGTACGCGACCGCGGCGCGAATGACATCGACCGCACCGTTGAGCGTGCGGTACTCGGGACGCACGGCGATGTGGCGTCCGACCCAGCGAAGGATGCGCGCATTGAGATCGAACTGAAGACGAGGGGAATTGTCGAGGATGACGACGTCGCAACTCGCGACACCGAGGGTTGAGAGATAGGAGGCAAGATCGCGCAGATCCCCGTTCGCGGCTGTCGCGCCATCGACGACGACCACGTAACTGCAGCGCCGATCCGAGGAGTTTCGGTTTCGCATTTCACTGCGAATAACAGCGAGGGGCGTGCCATCGGCGCGCGGCGTTGCCGCGCGCAGGGCTGGCGTGCGGCGTTGCCGCGCGCAGGGCTGAGGGCTGAGGGCCGAGGGCCGAGGGTTCTCGCGAGTTGCGACGGTCGTCGCGTATCGTCAGGAGAAGCGCACGCGGCGCTTGCCGTGCATTACCCCAGCCCTCAGCCCTCGGCCCTCGGCCCCCCGCGGGGGGCACCCCCGCGCCCGGGGGCCCCCCCCTTCGCAACCCCCCCCCCCGTCCCCGTCCCCAAGGGGAATCTGCCCGG
>JACZCU010199108.1_pt1 | contig 12411 bp, 10 predicted proteins | sample 8641851 | NCBI WGS metagenome assembly JACZCU01 (sample SAMN15324605, study PRJNA640507) | soil metagenome | isolation source: monocropping sugarcane control | place: China: Luxin town, Laibin City, Guangxi Province | collected 2019-07-25 | depth 10cm m | reverse complement strand
CCTCCCCCCCCCCGTTTGGGGTCTTTTGTTGAGGGGTGGGGGGGGTGGGCGCCTGGGGTCGCCCTACACCAAAAACGTACGCCGCCTATTTGCTAAGGCCACAGGCGCTGAGAAGTCAAGGCATAGGGGTCGCCAGCGGGATCGAACTGCGGCGCCCGACAAAGCAGTTCGCTTTGTTTCTTATATTCTAGGAAACGTCAGCGCCCACATCCATACAGTAATGGCGAAGGCTACACTGCCCGCTATTACGAACAGGTGGAAAATTTCATGAAAGCCCAGCACGCGAGGAAAAGGGTCAGGCCAGCGACGTGCATAAATGACCGCACCAAGCGTATAGAGGACACCGCCAAGGAGCAGCAGCGCCACAGCGGTCCAGGGAACAACGGCCAGAAATGCGGGAAGAGCGAGCACAACAACCCAACCCATCACGACATAGAGGCTCGCCGTCAACCAGCGCGGGGTATGCAAGGTGAGGGCAGCCAGACCAACGCCGATGGCGGCGAGTAACCAGATTATGCCAAGGATCGCGGGGCGTATCCAACCGGACAGGAGGTTGAAGCAAAGAGGTGTATATGTACCCGCAATTAAGACAAAGATGTTGGCATGGTCAAACGCACGCAAGGTTCTGCGCACAGGTTCACGCCACGAACCGATATGATACATAGCGCTGACAGTATACAGCACAATCATACTGATGCCATAGATCACGAGCGAGCTAAGGCGTGGTAAATCGTGCCAACTGCGCCAGCACAAGATGATAGTAAAAACGACAGCAGCCAGCGCGGCAAAGGCATGAAACCAACCGCGTAAAAGCGGCTTAAGCATAGCCAGTGGAACTGGAATTGGATGGACGACCTTCTGTTGTGACACTACATATCCTCGTTTCGTCTGTAACAGCTTATGCAGATCAATCTATAGCAATATATACAGGAAAGAGAGCCGGTGTACACATTGCTAGCTATGCTTGTATCACTACAACGCTAAGGGCTATGACGGTTAGCGGGTTCTGAGCAATGGCAATATACCATGTGATCTCTACCTGCTGGCTCACCTTCAGATCCCTAAAGGTTATAGTGCCGTGAGGGGATGTGTATTTCGTGTTGTCATTAACTTTAGCGGTCACGATTGCGTTGTTTTGCACCTGGTTAATTATCAATGTTTGATGCCCTAGCGAGCGGATCATACCTACAACCCTTTGCAGTCTATGCGTTTTTACAGGTGTCACTGTGCCCGTTAGTGTTGGCGTCAGGTTTGTGAGAGAAGTCCGTGCCGCAGATGGATTCACGATAGCCTCGGCATATATGGAGGTTCCTACTAAAATTATCAGCAGAGTACCCATAATAATGAACAGTTGTTTTTTTGTCATGGTTATACTCCTCTCACAACTTTACTCTTCAAAGGAACGTATTCAGACTACATAATAATAGTATCTTTGTTTATACAAAACGAATCTCTGCAATACAAAAGCATGCTTATTGTAGTACTTAATACAGGCGCATGTCTAATTTTATAACGGCAATAGCCGTTTTATACGCCTGCAGAGAAGGGAAAGAAGAAATCAAAAAGGATTAATTTATGCTGAGAAAGCATAAAAAACTGCACAATTGCCTTGCGCTTACTACAGTGTATACCTATAATGAAAAGAGATGAATTCCAGGGTGAGAAGATGGACGACTATGCTCACCTACTAGTAGGGAAGGGGGTTATAGGCATCATGCAGCATGATGTTTATGGGAAAAGCAATCAGGAAAAACCTGAGCAACCCTTATTAAAAGTTCTTGTCATTGAAGATGAAGATAATATTGTTGAGTTAATCAAACTGGGACTACATTATGAAGGGTTCCAGGTAGAATCAGCTGCGGAGGGAATGCAGGGGCTGGCAGCAGCACAGCGCATCAATCCTGATATGATCATTCTGGACTTAGGGCTGCAACCGGGCGGCATAGATGGGCTAGAAGTGTGTCGCCGTTTGCGTATCAACCCTACAACGCAAGATTTGCCAATTTTGATGCTTACGGCTCGGGATGAGCCTCGCGACAGGGTGCTAGGCCTGGATACGGGTGCCGATGATTACCTGACCAAACCATTTAGTTTTGAAGAACTGGTAGCCCGCATCCGTGCCATCTTGCGCCGGCAACGCCGTACAGCTGGAGCGCAAGGAGGCGACGGCGCAAATGGCGATGAGAGCAAAGTACTACAATTTGGCGATTTACGCTTAAATATGGCCACGCGCGAGGTCACTCGCGCCGGACGATTAATTGAACTAACGGCTACGGAGTATAACCTCCTACACCTGTTTATGAGTCATCCACGGCAGGTGCTAGATCGCCAGACCATCCTCAATCGTGTTTGGGGTTATGACTTTCTCGGTGAAACGAATATCATCGAAGTATACGTACGATACTTAAGAGAGAAAATTGAAGATTCTCCCAGTACACCTCGCCTGATTCAAACAGTTCGTGGCGTAGGATATGTCCTAAAAGGCTAAGAACAACATGTCAGCAAAGCCAAATAATATGCCCACTAATATACGTCCGGCGCGCAATATTTCTAGCCTGTATTCTTCCTGGAGGCGTCATCCGCTCTCAGGTTTACGCTGGCAACTGACCCTTGTCACCAGCTTGATCCTGTGTATCGTCATCATCCTCTATAGTATATGGACCTCAAACAATGTTCAGCCTGCGTTTCAGCACAATCTGTTTCCTAAAATTGAGATAATTGCACTTGTCTTGATTGGCGTAGGCATCATAATGCTTTTTCTTTTGATCAACTTCTTACTACGTCCTTTGCGGCGTATGACAGAGGTGGCCCAGGCTATTACACTTGGTGATCTGCAGCAGCGGAAACGCCTGTTGCCGCTGCTGGAGGGCAAAGACGAAGTGAACAAACTGGCGGCAAGCTTGAACATCATGGTTGATCAACTTGAGAGTGCAAAAAACACGCAACAATCTTCAGAACAGCGCTTCCGCCGTTTATTTTCTGATGCCTCACATCAATTGCGCACGCCCTTAACCTCCTTGCGTGGCTTCACTGAGATCCTGACACGTGGAGCCATCAATGAAGATCCAGCAACGACACAGCGCATCTTAAAAATGATGAAAAATGAGGCTGATCGTATGACACGCCTGGTCAACGACCTGCTGATGTTATCTCGTCTTGATGATAACAGCACATTAGATATGCGATATGTGGATGTCGTAGACCTGGCCGTAGAAAGCGTTGAACAGGCCAGATTACAGGTAGGCGATGGGCGTAAGGTCACTCTCCACTTCGCCACGCAGGAACGCCTGAGTATCGAGGCTAATCCAGACCGCCTGAAGCAGGTCTTATTCATCCTCTTTGATAACGCCATTAAATATGGTCGACCTGCCCCACATGGCTGGATCAAGCTCGAGCTTGATCTAGATGAAGGGCATGCGCTGCTACATGTCAAAGACAACGGCAAAGGCATCCATCCTGATGACCTTCCGCATATCTTCGACCGTTTTTACCGTGGCGAGCATATGCCAATCTACGATGAAGGAAAAGCGCCTCCGGGCGGCACAGGTCTCGGCCTCCCCATTGCTCTGGCAATTGTCCATGCCCATCAGGGAGACATTACCGTCATTAGCAACCCTGATCTCGAGACAGTGTTTACAGTCAAATTACCCTGCAACGGTAAATAGGAGTAATTGTATAGTTTGCTACAAATTGACGCAAATTTGAGCCTATATCCATTCTGTCCTATTTATATTGACCGGCTTCTACTTGCATGTTACACTTCGCTCAAACACAAAGCAACATAACATGATGAAATGATATATTTAGCCAACTCTTCCAATACATGCATATTCGGAGAGGCTCAGGGAGGATGCCATGTGGACTTCAACGCTTGACCTTGATCCAACGCGTGTTATACCTACAAAGTTACTGGGGCTTTTCTGGCGCAACGCTTATTTCTCCTCCTTTGCTCCCCTACAAGTACAAAATCTTCCTCGCCAGCCCTTACCAGCAGCCAACTGGGTACGCGTACGCAATTCACTGGCTGGCATCTGTGGTAGTGATCTGCACCTTATCTTCGCCGATGGTGATTTTAACGTTGCTCCTGCCGCTTTACCTGGGCATCGCCGCAGCTACCCCGGCCACGAGGTCGTGGGTGAGGTTATCGAGGTCGGTGAAGACGTGAACACACTGCATGTAGGTGATCGTGTCGTCCTCCAGAATGGTCCAAATTGTATCACAGCGGGGGTGCAGCCGCCCTGTCGCTCGTGTGCTAGCGGCAATTACGGACTCTGTGAAAATGGTGAGCTGCCAGGTTCCCAGCCTATAGGTGGTGGCTGGAGCGAAGAGATGCTGCTGCATGAACAACAGCTCTTCCGCGTCTCCTCTGCTATCAGTGATGAACAGGCCGTTTTATTGGAACCGGCAGCGGTAGCAGTACACGCCGTTCTGCGTCGTCTGCCACGGGCCGGTGAGCGGGCGCTTATTATTGGCGCTGGTACGATTGGCTTGCTCACTTTACAAGTTATACACGCCCTGGCTCCCCATGTGCAGGTGAACGTTATGGCTCGTCATGCCTTCCAGGTTGAACGGGCCGCCAACATGGGTGCCAAAGTTATTTATCCAGAAAACAGCTATCAACAGGTCCAGCAAACTACATCCGCCCGGCTATATCGCGGCCCTGCCGGCAACAAGATGCTCCTGGGCGGCTATGATGTCATCTTTGATACGATAGGCAGCAAACGCACAACGCATGATGCTTTGCGCTGGACGCGGGCAGGAGGCACTATCGTGATGGTTGGACTTTACTTGCATCGAATGCGCATCGATCTGACGCCTATCTGGTACCAGGAAATTAACCTGATCGGTACAATGGGACATGGCATGGAAAGCTGGCCAATTGGCTCAAGCGAGCAAAGATCTACCTTTGAGATCACAACTGAAATGATTGCCAGGGAGCAGATTAAGCCCGAGGAACTGATCACGCACCGTTACCTGCTCAACGAATATCGAGAAGCGCTCATGGACGCCAGGGAAAAAACACACAATCGCGTGGTCAAGGTTGTCTTTGATTTTTCTCGTCAACCGGCTTCAGTGGTACCCAATGTCCGCGCAGCTGCGCGCCAGCGCATAACTTCCAGCCCCTCATCTCAACCACTGGTTCCTGATGGCGAACCTGCATACTCACAACCGGCTCCCACCTGGTCGCCCGAGGTACCGGCGCCCACGCCCGCCGAACAACCAGCTCCCACCTGGTCATTCGAGGAGACAGCGCCCGCGCCCGCCGAACAATCAACTCCCGCCTGGTCACTCGAGGAAACTGCGCCAGTGCCTGCCGAACAACCGGCTCCCAGCTGGTCATTCGAGGAAACTGCGCCAGTACCTGCCGAACAGCCGCGGCATGCCGAAGAGGAAACTGCGCCAAGGCCTGCCGAACAGCCGCTACGTGCCGAAGAGGAAGAGGATACAAAGACGGTAATTGCCCCCGCCTTATGGCAAAGTCCCTTCCATCCATTTGAGCTAGATAATGAGCCAGCGGCTCCTATTGACCACGAAGAGAGCCAGCAAACTGCCCCCGGGCACGAAAGCTTTAATGTGGCTACCCAATATGGCAGCCTCCCCGGTTTCCAGCCAGACCTGGAGCAGTTGGGTATTCCCGTGCAGCATGCTGACAGCGAAGAAATCGCAGATAACCCTCCCATTGATATTATGGCACATCCAGCGGAGGTAGCCCCCGTCGAACATATAGAGGTAGCTCCCCTCGAGCATATAAGTGAAGAGAAGCAAGATGAGTCACCTGCCGTGCCCAGCTTTACTGATACCCAGCCAGGCGATACTATTGATGACTACGCCTGGGCCCAATATCTAACGCCGCAGTCTGACGACGAGGACAGCCAGACCGCACCAGCAATCCCTTCTATCTTTACACACACAATAGAGGATGAGGCATCTCCTGAGGTCTCTCATACAACAGAAGAAGGGGAAACATCTCCTGCCTTAACCAGTACAACAGAAGATGTTGAAGCCACTCCTACTTTACCTGTAGAGAATGTGGAAAATCCAGCCGATGATGGTCCCCAAACAGTAGTTGTCTCTTCCCCCAAACACGCACGCACCAGACGAAAAACGGCAGATCTAAAGAAAGCCAACCGCAAAGACACAAACGGGCAGAAAGCGCGATCTTCTGGGGAAACAGGAAATGATCAAACGTAACAAATGAGCCGCCCCAAGCGTTACAAAATATAGAGGAACCTTGCAGTAACTTTGTGGCACTACTGTGACCCTTCAGGTCCCCCTCTGTGCGTGACTCCTCAGCGCCTGCGGCGCTTCGCATATCTGTGTGCTGGGTGTGAGTTATGCAGCCGTGGGCTGCATAACTCACACCCAGCACACAGAGGGAGCCACCCATAAGCGCGGACGGCAGGAAGGGTGGGTGCTGTTGCAGGGCAGGGGCAAGCCCTGCCCCAACTATATACGAGCTTACCAAGCCGGTTCGTATATGGTTGGGGCGACCCTTGCGGTCGCCCTGTCCCACTTTATACTTTCAATAGAACCAGTAACGACTAAGGGGCATCCATGACTAATAATGAGCATACTAAAAAATCTTTTACGCCCAATTCAGCATTGCATAATCATGACTACCAGGATGATGATGAGACACCCAGAAGAGTACCCATTGTACGCCCGTCACCTGAAACACTAGCAACGGCAATGCCCTCGCGGTCCGTGCAAGCCCAGCAGTATACTCGTTCTAAAGCCCTGTCAGAACAGCAAGCTATTTCCCAGCCCCAACTCGCTCAAGATTCCGTTGTGCACCTGTCGCAGCAAGCTACAACATCGCTTCCACCTCCCGTGCGGCAGTCCGAGCAAGCGCCATTGCCGTTCGTTGCGGCAACGGCAACACCACGGCGCAAGCGGCGCAACCTGGCGTTGCCGGTCGCAGCTATCCTGGTACTCCTGGCGCTGCTCATTGCCCTGGGAGGTTATTTTGAACAGGCGCAGTTGAGCCTTACCCCAGACGGGCAAACAGTAATCCCACAAACGGGAAACACAGGTCCATTTGTGCAACTGCCGCTGAACTCACTTCAGCTTAATGCGCTGCGCCACCTTGTTGGTTACATGAAATATAAGCAGCTTGCCAGTATGTACGTAGCGCGTATACCGCTGGATGTAGAACTGGGTCAACTGATCATGGTCGAATATTACGATGATCACTATACACCTGAGCTGGACACGATGATCAACCAACTGCATGCAGGTGGTGTGATCATGTATGAATTTCAAATGAAGACCTTTGATCAGACCAAAAATGATATCGCGCAAATGCAACGGCGCGCGACCTTTCCACTGATCATCTCCACAGATGAAGAAGGTGGCCCCTATGTTCACCGTTTAAAGAACATATATGGCCTGCGTATGTCGGCTACAGATATCTACAATACCGGTAATGTCAACGTCGCTACCCAGCAGGGGCATAAGGTCGCTCACGACTTGTCAGCCCTCGGTATTAATGAAGACCTAACGCCCGACGTCGATGTCAACCTGGTCAACGGCTATGATATGGTCACGCGCACCTTTGGCAACGACCCACAATCTGTCATCAAATTCGCTGGTGCCTACCTGCGCGCCATGCAAAGTGACGGCGTCATAGGTTGTCTCAAACACTATCCGGGCCTGGGTGACGCTCCCAATGATGCGCATACTGGCTTGCCCGTGGTCAATCGCACGCGCGATCAAATCTACTCAGTCGAACTCGCACCCTTTAAGGCTTTTATCCAATCGCAGAATAAACTCGATAATCCCGGCATGATCATGCCCACCGATGTCTTGATGCCCGCTATTGACCCCAAATGGCCGGCCGAACTTTCGCACACCTTTATGACTGATATCCTGCGCAAAGAGTTTGGCTATGACGGTGTTGTGCTCACCGACGCCCTCTATATGCAAGGCATCTCCAACCAGTGGAGTATGCCGGAAGCCGCCGTCCTGGCCCTCAATGCAGGCAACGATATGTTGCTTGGCCCCAATGGACCAGATCAGACGATTGCGATGCTTGACGCCATCAAACAAGCTTTGCGCGATGGCACACTCTCCAAGGCACGCGTTGACGAGGCCGTCACACGCATCATCGCGCTCAAAATGGCGTATCACCTTATGCCCGCCATTCCACCGCAGATCTAAGAAAGTAAGGGAGAAACGGTGCTCACAGTCAGCCTGCAGGTGATGGCCGGCTGAGCAACCACTTTCTCTACAATATTTGTTATGCTAAAATAGCAACTGAAAATCTTTTTGATACGTACTACATATGGGGAAGCTATTGTTCATAGTATCTATAGTATCTCAAACTTAACGCAATATATGGGGGGCTTTAATGGCTATTGTCGATAAGCAAACTCAAGATACTACCTCACAATATGAAGGTAAACCTATCTTAACCGAGAAGCCAGCAGATCAGCAGGAGCGAAGACAGGCATATTCAGGGCGGCACCAAAAAAGGCGCGGCAGCAGTGGCATAATTAGCCTGATCCTGACCGTGCTGGTCCTGTTTATTATTCTCATTACTCCGCCCACCGCTTTTGAACAATCGGTATTAAGTGCAAAGCAGCGAGACCCTAATATCGTCCCGCACGTGGGGCCCCTTATACAGGGACCACTCTCCGCCGCGCAGCTTGATGCACTCGCCCACCTGCTTGATCACATGGCGTATAAGCAGCTCGCGCGTATGTATGTCTCGCACATGACCCTGGATGAGGAACTGGGTCAACTGATCATGGCCGAGTACTATGATTCCACCTACTCATCAGACCTCGAATATATGATTACCAAGTTGCATGCAGGTGGAGTTGTGATGTATGCGCTACAAATGTATACCTTTAATCAAACCAAAAATGATATCGCCCAGATGCAAAGGCATGCTCAGCTACCGCTGCTGATTTCGACCGATGAAGAGGGCGGCTTTGTTGAACGCGTGCAAAATATCTATGGTCATCACCCGGGTGCGCTGGAGATCTACCAGACAGGCAATGTCAATAACGCAGCAGCCGCGGGTCATAGAATTGCGCATGACTTGCAGGCGCTCGGCATTAATGTGGACCTTGCTCCCGACGTGGACGTACAGCTAGTCAACGGGCCAGATCAATACCTGCGCACATGGGGCTACACACCAGAGTCGGTTATCACTTACGCCGGTGCCTACATGCGGGCAGTACAAGGAGATGGCCTGGTTGCCTGTATTAAGCACTTCCCCGGCCTGGGAGATGCCAGCACGGATGCTCACTACGCTCTACCCGTGGTCAATCGCACGCGTGATCAAATCTATTCAGTCGAACTCGCACCCTTTAAGGCTTTTATCCAATCGCAGAATAAGCTCGATAATCCCGGCATGGTCATGCCTACTGACGTCTTGATGCCTGCTATTGACCCCAAATTGCCCGCTGAACTCTCACCGACCTTTATCACGGGTATTCTACGCCACGAGCTTGGCTACGATGGGGTAGTCATTACTGACGGCTTATACATGAAGGGCATTACAGATAAGTGGAGCGTACCTGAAGCAGCGGTTCTCGCCATTATCGCAGGTAACGACATGATCCTCGGGCCCAATGGTTCGTATCAAATGACCCAGGTGCTGGATGCGCTGAAAGCCGCCTATTACGACGGTCGGCTTACCAAAGCCCGTATTGACGAGGCCGCAACGCGCATTATCACCCTGAAATTAGAACGACATATTATGCCTATCCTACCTCCCCAGGATTACGGTTTCACGGCCTGATTTTCACACAAAAAAAAGATGTTCGACAGTGATGAAGGTGCTCTGCGAGCACCTTCATCACTGTCGAACATAAGTTTCAAAAATTACATCTTTTCGCGCTGTAAGCGTTCGATAATCCCTTTGAGCCTGCGCACTTCAGCTTCATGCTGTTCTTGCATGCGCTCTATCTCCTGGTTTATCTGCCTCTGCATCTGCTCTAGACGTTCTTGCATTTCGACCTGAACCTGCTCCATGCGGTTACGCATGTACAGGATCGTTTCAACACCAGCAAGATTGACGCCCAGATCTTGCATCAAGTTACGAATTTGTACAACGCGATCGATATCGCGGTCAGAGTATAGACGTGGACTATGTGGGCTACTCCCCTTACGCGCAGGAGAGATGAGGCCCAGGCGTTCATAGTGACGTAACGTCTGCTCATGTACCTCAGCTTTTTCCGCCGCCACACTGATGATGTACCACGCCCCATCGCTTTTCTCTGGCACGATCAATCCCTCCTTTCCCCGTTACCGTTACATCCTTACGAACGCGCTTCAACGCCCCTGCTGCGAGCCAGTTTTTCAAACAGCTCGCGCTCCTCATGAGACAGATGCATCGGCAGCATCACCTTGACACGAGCATGCAGGTTGCCATAACCCTCCCCGCGCAGGCGCGGCATACCTTTGCCCGCCAGGCGAATGATACGACCATTCTGTGTTTCTAGAGGAATGGTCAGCACCAGTTTGCGCCCATCAGGCATCGTCAATGGCACCTGGCCGCCCAGCATAGCTTTGACCAATTCTACCTCAATATCGACATACAGGTCGTCACCTTTGCGCTCAAACACGGGGTCGGGCTTGATACTGATGACCAGGATGAGGTCACCACGTGGGCCACCTCCGATACCGGGTTGGCCTTCGCCGGAGACGCGAATCTTAGAGCCGTTGTCAACGCCGGCGTTAATCTTCACCTGAATACGCTTACTTCGTGGTATTACACCCTGGCTCTGGCAGACGCTACACGGATTGCCAGCAACTTCACCCGTTCCCCTACACGTAGCACAAACCTCTGTCGATTGCACATTGAATGTGCGCGTGGCTCCCATATAGGCTTCTTGCAAGGTCACTTCCACAGGTTGCTCGATATTGTCTCCCGCGCGTCGCCGCATATCCTCTCGCATGCCTCCACGCATGCCACCTCCAGCCATGCCTCCACGTCCGAAAAGCGCCTCAAAAAAGTCAGAGAAGCCACCAGCACCTCCGGCATCAAAATCAAAGCCTGGCGACGAGCCGCGGCTGCTAAAGCCATAAGGTGAACGCCGCGTACTATATCCAGGCGGTGGGCCAAATTGTTCCTGCCAGTTTGGACCCAGCGTATCGTATCTACGCCGTTTCTCCGGATCAGAAAGAACTTCATAGGCCTCATTGATTTCCTTGAACTTCGCCTCTGACTTCTTGTCACCGGGATTTACATCCGGATGATGTTTACGCGCCAACTTGCGGAAAGCCTTCTTGATATCATCCGCGCTGGCTCCCCGGGGCACATTGAGTATTTTGTAGTAATCTTTGTAATCCATTGCCTTGCCCAGCCCTTTGCTTATAACACCACCGAGACATGTATAGGCCCTTTAGACGCCAACATTACTGTTTATTACCCATACTAACTTTGACACGGGCAGGTCGCAATGTTTCATCACCCAGGGTATATCCCTTGAGGACCTCTTCAACGATGGTTCCCTCCGGCGTATCACTATCTTCGACCGCCTCAATTGCTTCATGCACATATGGATTAAATGGTTCCCCTACAGTAGGCACGGCGTTCAAGCCTTCACCACGCATGACTTCACTCATCTGCCACTGCATCATCCGTAGTGCCTGCTGCAAATCCTGGCGACTCAGAGTATCCTGGTAAACCAGCGCCCGCTCCACGTTATCCATCACACCCAGTAGTTTATGCAGCAAAGCCTTCTTCTGGTGTTGCACACGATCCGCCAGCACACGTTCCTGACGTTTACGAAGGTTATCGATGTCAGCACGCTCGCGCAAAAATTTATTCCAGTTATCGGTGGCCTCCTGGCGCGCCTGTGCGAGTTGCGCCTCTAGTTCAGCAATACGCGCCGCTTCTGGCGAAACTTCCTCTTGTGTCTCTTCCTTTTTGAGTGACTCTTGTTTCTGTGACTCTTGAGCCTCTTCCATATATCTCTCTCTCCTTATCAAAGTTCTATAGTATTAGGAGTGCTATGGGAAATAAGCGCCTTTATTGCCCTCAACACGTCCCGAAAAAAAACCTTATGCGGAATTTATTGATTGCTTTTACAGTATAAACTTTGAGTCGATGCCTGTCAAGTTTTATAGACCATAGGATAGGACTGTAAATCCCAGGATTAAATGGCTCAACCGCATCCTCGCTGATGAGAGATGTGATAGGATAAAGAGTGAGGACATTTCTTCCTCAGAAACACGGGGTGAGCCTTACCAACGACGAGTGTTGCTCTGTGATTCAAGCCACCCAATCGTCCCTCATCCGCCTCCCTGGCTCTCGCGGATGAGTGGTCTTCTGTTTGCATTGACCTCGAAGGGAGGATCCATCATGCAAGAGGCTATGCTGTCGCCACTTGCCACCTGGCAAAACTTTTACGTCATCATCGGCTCCGCTGCGGCGACGCTGACGGGCTTGATGTT
>JACZCU010088795.1_pt1 | contig 12425 bp, 10 predicted proteins | sample 8641851 | NCBI WGS metagenome assembly JACZCU01 (sample SAMN15324605, study PRJNA640507) | soil metagenome | isolation source: monocropping sugarcane control | place: China: Luxin town, Laibin City, Guangxi Province | collected 2019-07-25 | depth 10cm m | reverse complement strand
GTCCTCATCATGGGCGAGGACATCGGCGTCTACGAAGGCACGTTCCGCATCACCGCGGGCATGCTGAAAAAATACGGTCCGAAGCGCGTGATCGATACGCCGATCGCCGAAGCCGGCATGGTCGGCACCGCGGTCGGCATGGCGATGCTCGGACTTCGTCCGATCGTCGAGATGATGACGATGAACTTCTCGATCGTCGCCGCCGATCAGATCGTGAATCACGCCGCGAAAGTGCGTTACTTCAGCGGCGGTCAGGTCGACGTGCCGGTGGTCATTCGCGGACCGCATGGCGTCGGCGTGCAGCTTTCCGCGCAGCACTCGCAGTCCTTCGAATCGTTCTACGGACACTTCCCCGGACTGCATGTCGTGGCGCCCGGAACTCCCGCCGACGCGAAGGGAATGCTGAAGACCGCGATTCGCGGCAAAGACCCGGTGATCTTTCTCGAAAGCGCCGCGCTCTACGGCATGAAAGGCGAAGTGCCCGATGATCCGGACTTCACCGTGCCGTTCGGAAAATCGAAAGTGCAGCGCGAAGGCAAAGACGTCACGATCGTGTCGTACGGCCGCATGATGCAGCTCTCGCTCATCGTCGCCGAGAAGCTTTCGAAAGATGAAGGCATCGAGTGCGAAGTCATCGATCTGCGATCCATTCGTCCGTTGGATCTCGAACCCGCATATGCGTCGATTCAAAAAACGCATCGCGCGGTGGTCGTGCAGGAGCAGTGGAAACCGTATGGTGCGGCGGCGGAGATCGCGGCCAGCATCACCGAGAACATGTTCGACGAGCTCGATGCGCCGGTTGCGCGCGTGACGGGCGAAGACGTGCCGGCGCCGTATGCGCGCAATCTCGAATTACTCGCGACGCCGCATGAAGAGCACATCGCACGTGCCGTGAAGAGGGTGATGTACGTCCATGGCTGAAATCATCATGCCCAAGATGGGCGATGCGATGACCGAGGGGAAGGTCGTTCGTTGGTACAAACAACCGGGCGACGCTGTGAAGAAGGGTGAGGCAGTTGCGGAGATCGAGACCGACAAGGTCAACCTCGATCTCGAAGCCGAATCCGACGGCACTCTCGGCACGCACGCCGCGAAGGAAGGCGACATGGTCGCCGTCGGCGGCTTGCTCGCCAAGGTCCTCGCACCAGGCGAGAAAGAAGAAGCAGCGAGCGAGCCGCAGGCCCGCCGCGCGACCGACAAGAAAGACGCCGTCAAACACAGCACCGGCGAGTATCAGGAAGCGATCGAGCAGAAAGGACCGCGCCGCGATCGCAGCGCAGCCGAACCTGCTGCAGCCGCAACTGCGCCGAGCGAAGCGAGTGAAGGCGGGCGTCGTCGCTCGTCACCGCTCGCGCGTCGCATCGCCGCGGACATGGGCGTGAGTCTCGACAGCGTGCAGGGGAGCGGTCCGCATGGACGCATCGTCGCTGCCGATGTGAAGAGCGCGAAGGCGGCGCCCACACAACCTGCTACGAACGTAGCACCTGCGCCGGTCACGCCGTCGCTGCAACTCAAAGCACCGACCACGAACGCACCGCAGCTCGAAACGAAAATCATTCCGCTCTCCGCGATGCGCCGCACGATTGCGAAGAGACTCGCCGAATCGACGGGACCGATTCCGCACTTCTATCTCACCGCCGACTACGACGTCACGAATCTCATCTCCGTGCGCCAGCAGCTCATCGAGATCAGCGGCGCGAAGCTCAGCCTCAACGACTTCATCATCCGCGCGGTTGCGCTGGCGCTTCGTCATCACCCGAACGTCAACTCGAGCTGGGGCGACGACGCGATCACGCAGCACGGCGAAGTGCACGTCGGTGTTGCGGTCGCGACGCAGGATGGATTGATCACGCCGGTGATTCGCGACGCCGATCAGAAGTCCGTCGTCGATATCGCCACCGAAGTACGCGTGCTTGCGGACAAAGCGAAGAATCGCAAGCTGCTGCCAAACGAATATCAGAACTCGACGTTCACGATCTCGAATCTCGGCGCGTGGGGTATCGAAGAATTCACCGCGATCATCAACCCGCCGAACGCCGCGATCCTCGCGATCGGCACCGCGGAAGCGCGCGCGATCGTCGATGCGAATCGGCAGATCGTCGTTCGCGATCGCATGAAAGTCACGATGTCGTGCGATCACCGCATCGTCGACGGCGCGATCGGCGCAGAGTTCCTGAAGACACTGCGCGGCTACATCGAACAACCATTGCGACTGGTGGTGTAAATGAAAACGGCGGGCCGTCAGCCCGCCGTTTTCGTTTTAGTGCCGTGCGCTGCGGCGCTTGGACGTTCCTTCGTCGCCGCCGCAATCGCCGGTATTTTTCAGGATGCCGACATCGCTCGCGAGATAGTCGACGAAGACGATGTCGGGCTTTCGATCGCCAGTGAAATCGCCGGACGCCACTCCGAACGATATTGCTGACCGCTCGTAGTAGATCGCGTCGTCGAACGTGCCGTTGCCGTGTCCGACGAACAACTTGAGACCCGGCGCGTACTCACTCGAGGCGACGAAATCGAGATTGCCATCGTTCGTGAAATCATCGACGGAGAGAGAGATCGTTGCCCGATCGGCCGCGTGACTTCCGGCGAAGCGAAACGCGCCGCCGCCCTTGCCGAGGAACACGAGAATGTCCGGGGTTGCACCGCTTCCCAGCACGGCATCGAGAATCTGATCGCGATTGAAATCGCCGAGCACGAGCTGCTGCCCGACGCCGCCGGGTGACGTGCGAAGTGCCTCGCCTTCGTCGAACGTTCCGTTTCCGCGACCGAAGTACGTCACGATCTCGATTCTTTCGCCGAGCATCGCGAGCAGATCGTTCTTGCCGTCGCCGTTGAAATCGGCCGTTGCGAGCGCCAGTGGTGTGGCCACGCTGGCAATCGCTTTGATTCGTGCTGCCGCGAACCCGCCGTTGCCATCGCCTGCGTACACGGAAATCCCGCCTTCATAACTGCCGACGGCGATGTCCGGTTTTCCATCGGAGGTGAAGTCGGCGATGACGATCGAGAGCGGCGTCGTCATGACCGGAAACGTCGAGGCGGTTGCAGTGCCGTCGCCGTTTCCAACGAAAACCGAGACCGTGTTCGCAACGATGTTCACGGTCGCGACGTCGGGCGTGCCATCGAGATTCACATCGCCTTGCGTGAACGTCCATGCGCCGTCGTCGGCCCGGTAGGTGTGTCCCGGACCGGCGAACGAACCATCGCCATTGCCGAGCTCAAACGAGACGGAGTCTTCCGACATCGCCGCGACGTCGAGCTTCCCGTCACGGTTGAAGTCCGCGCTCAGCAACTGATACGGAGAGGTCGCGCCAGTGGGATAGCGCGATTGCGGTGCGAATGCGGGACAGGCCGCGTGTGCGGCGAACGAACAGACCACGAGCAGCGGCAGCAAAAGCAAAGAACGGCTGACTTTCATGCGAGCGGCCAAGCTCGCACCGACCAACCAGTCCTGTCAAGTTGCAACGTTGCCCTCTTGACGGAGCGATGGAGTTGCGTATCATCCGTCGCAGCAACAGCCGCAAACGAAAGCCGGAGCCCCGCTCCGGCTTTTTTGTTTTTCGCACTGTCGCGCCGGGTTCCCATTCTTCGCAATCAACCGTTTGTCGCCCCTGGTATGGCGCTTTCTATGCTGTGGCAGCAATGCAGGAGGGTCATCGTGAGAAAAACGTGGGTCACGGTTTTAGCCCTGCTTCTCGGCTCGATTCAGGCGTACGCCGAGTGCACGGTCAACATCAAAGCGACCGATGAACGATCGGGCCGGCGCTATACGCTGAGTTGGGATCCGGTTCCGGGTGCCGACACGTACACGGTCGAAGAGTCGTTCGACAACTTCCGCACCGTGACGAAATACAACTTCGTCGACAAGCCCGATGAGGGATTGCGGCAGCAGTTTCAATATCAGTCGAGCGTCGAGCTGCGCGTGAAGTACCGCGTGACCGCCAGCGCGGGCGGCGGTCAGATCACGCCGTGCAGTTCGATCAAGGAGCTCACGTACTCCTCCGATGCCTCGTTCCGCCGCGTCGTGCAGAAGTCGGCGATTCCTCTTGTCGGCTCCACCGCGGGACTCAACGGCTCGTTGTTTAAGACGTCCGTGCGTTTTCGCGCGACCGAGAACGATCAGCGCGGTACGTTGATCCTGCGCCGGAACAACATTCCCGGCACCGAGCGCGATCCGAAGCTCACGTACAACCTCGCGAAGAAAGGTGACGTGCTGTACTTCGACGACATCGTCGCTGCATTCGGCGCGAATGGTCTCGGCAGCATCGACATCATCCCGGACAGCAACGCCGGTGGCGGATTCACCGTGCCATTCGCGGAAGTGCGTCTCTTTAACGTCACGCCCGAAGGAACGTTCGGCACGATCGAATCGCAAACGCAGCCGTTCGACTGGTCCGAGGATGTGGGATCGAATCACACGACATCGTTTGTCGTACCGACCAGCGAGATGCGTCTCAACGTCGGCATTCGTTCGTTCACCAGCTCGATCGTCAGTCTGGCCGTTTCGCGCAATGGAAAGGGCGTCGCGGGATTCGTGCAGACGCCCGGTGGTGACTCGCTCATCTTCGGATCGGCGAAAGAGATGCTCGGCGGTTTCGATGTGCAGCCGGGCGATGTCATTCGCATCTTTGGACAAGGCACATTCGTACCGATGTTCACGCTGACCGACAACCGGACCAATGATCCGGCGCTCTTCATCCCGCCGGTGAAAGTCGACCTCGACGTCGAGAGATACGTCGAGAAGTGAGGCAGGAGGACAACATGAAGAAAGCAATCTTCCTCGCCATCGCACTCACGCTGTTCGCGGCGCCTGCTTTCGCGCAATGTGCGCTCGACACACAACTCAAAGACCTCGGCCAGAGCCGTTCGTTCGAGCTCAGTTTCCAGCGCGTGCCGCAGGCCACCGGCTACATCATCGAAGAAGCGGTGGAAGGGCAGTCGGAGCTCAATCACACCGAGCTCTCGCAGGATCAGACGGTCGTGCGATTCAAGCGCACGTTTTCGCGCGAGACCACGTTCAACACCATCGCGACGTATCGCGTGATCGCGCTCGGCGTTCCATCGTGCACCGATGAGCGTCTCGTGCTGTACAAGTTCGATCCGACGTTCAAGAAGGCGATGACGCGTTCCATCATCCCGCTCGTCGGCTCGACGCCCGGCGCATTCGGCGCGCAGTTCAAAACATCGCTGCGACTTCGCGCGACCGATGCTGGTGGCCAGAACGGCAAACTGATTTTCCATCCGATCGGCGTGCCGGCCACGAACGCGGATCCGTTCATTCGCTACGAACTGCCGAATCAGGATTCAGTGCAGGAGTGGGACGACATCGTCGCGGCGTTCGGTGCAACCGGTCTCGGCTCGATCGACATCGTTCCCGACATCGTGAGCTCGACCGCGCGCGTGATGGCGCCACGTGCCGACGTGCATCTGTTCAACGTCACGCCGAACGGAACGTTCGGCACGCTCGAATCACAAACGCAGCCGTTCTCGTTTCACGAAGACAATCCGAGTGCGGATGCAGGATTGCGCGTCACGATGCCGACGACCGATCTGCGTCTCAATGTCGGCGTGCGCACGTTCCTCGAATCCGAAGTGGATGTCGTGGTGGAGCGCGGGGGACAGATCGTGTCGAGCCGCTTGATCACACTGCCCGCGGACATTCTGCAGTTCATGCCCGCGAGTGCGTTCGCAGGGTTTGATGTGCAGCCCGGAGATGAAGTGTTCGTGCGCGTGCGCGGTGCGGGCGTGCCGATTTATTCACTCACGGACAACAAGACGAACGATCCGGCGTTGTTCGTGCCGCCGGCGAGGATCGATCAGTACATCGACAAATATCAGATCGTGCATTAAGAATGGTGGGTCGGCACGGCCGGCCGCGCTTGTGGTTCCAGTCAGGGGACAATGAGCGCGGCCGTCTGTGGCGGCCCTACCAAATTTCCATGAGAACCTTCTTCGCGACTCTCGCTCTCTCGTTCCTCGCCCTTGACGCCAGCGCCGGTTCCTGCAATCTCAATCCGCGATTCCTTGGCGATCAGATTCGCTGGGACTCTCCTCCCGGCACCGTGCAGTTCTCGCTGCAGGAGATCATCGAAGGGCAGCCGCCGGTTTACGTACAGACGCGTCTCAACTCGTACGAGATGAAACATCGCGCGAGCGCGCAAACCACCATTCGCTACGTCATCACCGCCGAGATTGCGAACGGCACGCAGGCCGTCGAATCGAACGACGCGTGCATCGCAACGCTCGACGTCACACTCGAACCCGACGCCGCATTTCGCGCGATGACGCGCAAAGCCGTGATTCCGATCGCGGGATCGACGGCCGGTGCATTCGGCGGAAAGTTTCGCACCTCACTCGAACTGCGCGGACTCGGCACGATGAAGGGCCGCGTCGTGTTTCATCCCGCGGGTCGCGTTGCCGCGGATACCGATCCATCGCTCGCATACTCATTCAACAGCAGTCCGATGATGAGCTGGGATGACGTTGTCGAAGCGATGGGGCAGAGCGGCATCGGCTCGCTCGACATCATTCCCGACGAAGGCACGGTCGATACGTTGCCGCAAATCGTCGCGCGTCTCTACAACGATACGAACCTCGGCACATTCGGAACCGAAGTCGCCGCGCTGCTGCCGATCGACTACATTGGCGGACGCTCGCTCGAAGTTCCGATTCCGAGCGCGCGCTTTCGCACGAACATCGGTATTCGCACATTCGGCGACACGAAAGTGAAAGTCGTCACGTACGGAGCGAATGGAAAGCTCGAAGGATTTCGCGACGTCTCGTTTCCCGCGGGCTGGTCGATGATGACCACTGCCGCGGATCTCACGCGCGAGACGCTCACGCCGGGCGCGTCCGTGACGTTGCTCGTGAGTGGACCGGCCGCGGTCTTCTACACGATCACCGAGAATCAGACCAACGATCCGACGGTCATCGTCGCCTCGCCGGTGTCGCAATCTCGCAACGTGGGACTGTTCGTCGACTGATTCGCGTTCTGCGGTGGGAACGAGTCCACGGGACCGCGCGCGTGAATTGTGATTTTGCTAACTAGCGCTGCAGGCCGTGCCGGCTTAGACTGACGCATCCCCGAATGCCGAGCACACACGAGCTCCTCATTCTTCTGATCGCCATCTTTGCGTTGTGGTTCCTGCTGAAGATGGCGAAGCTGGCGATCAAAGTGATCCTCTGGGTGATCACTCTCGCCATCGTCGCCGGTGTGTTCTGGTTCTTGTTCGTCGCGAGGTAAACGTGAGCGATCGCAAATACAAACATCGTGGTTATCAGGACAGCGGTGGCTACGGCCAGCAAAGCGGTGGTAACCAGGGAAATCGACCGATGGGACCTCGTCCCGATCCTCCGCGCCAGCGCCTCGAAGATGCGCCGCGCGGACGCACCGCCGGCGGCTTCGGCCCCGACGCATTCAAATGCAATCAGTGCGGCCAGCTTCGCCACAGTCTCGGCGAGCTGACGCACGAAGATACCTGTCTCAAGTGCGGCGCCGATCTGCACACCTGCGGCAACTGTCGCTTCTTCGATACGACCACGTTGTGGGAGTGCCGCGAGAACATTCCGGCCCGCGTCGTCGGCAAGCAGGCGAAGAACCAGTGCACGTTCTTTCAACCGAAGATCGTGAAGGATCTCGCCGCCGACAAGGGCAAGCAGCTCCAGACGCCGGATGAAGCGCGCAAGGCATTCGATGCCTTATTCAAAAAGTAGCGTGCTCTCCCGAATCGCGCTCTCGATTCTCTCCGGCCTGCTGTTCGCCTTCGCGTTTCCGACCGCGATGTCGAACGCAGGTATCGGTGCGCTCGCATTCATCGCGCTCGCGCCGTTGCTCATCGCCATTGTGAAGTCGGCGAAAGGTGTACACGCATTCGTGTACGGCTGGATCGCGATGACCGCCGCGTGGCTGGTGATGGTGCCGTGGGTCGTGCGCGTGATGTCGCACTACGGCGGCTTGCCGTTCATCACCGGCGTGCTGATCTTCATCGCGATGGCCATCTTCCTCGGACTGTACGGCGGCTTGTTCGCGTGGATCGTGTTTCGTTTGCGACTGCGCGAGCGATTCCTTCCGTGGCTGCTCGTGCCGCTCGCCTGGGCCGCGGTCGAATTCGCGCGCACGTATCTGCTCACCGGATTTCCGTGGAATCTCATCGCCACGGCGCTCATCGATTATCAGAGCCTCGTGCAACTCGATCGTTTCGCGGGTCCGTACTTTCTCGGCACGCTCGTCGTGTTGCCGAGCGTCATTCTCGCGTGGCTGATCACGCAACGCGTTCCGTCGATCGCACGCGTGCTCGTTCTCGGCGCGACCGGCATTCTCATTCTCGTCTGGTGGGGAACGGGACTCGTTTCGTCGAAGCTCATTCTTCGTCCGACCGGCAGCGCGACGATGACCGCGGCGATGCTGCAGCCGAACATCTCGCAGGAGATGCGCTGGGATGAAGACAATGTGTTGACCATCTACCAGCGCATGATCGCGATGACCGAAGAGGCCGCGAAGCATGGCGCGAAGGTCGTGATCTGGCCGGAGTCGACCGTGCCGCTGTCCTTCAGCGACACGCCGTTCTACAAGCAATCGATCGAAGATCTCTCCCGCAAATACGACATCGACATCATCCTCGGCTCCGTGGCCACCGATCCCGCGCGTCCGGGCCGCATCTGGAACTCCGCGTTTCTCGTCAGCAAAGGCAATACGATCGGCCACTACGACAAAATCCGTCTCGTGCCGTTCGGCGAGTACGTGCCGATGCGCAAAGTGTTGTTCTTCGCGGAGAAACTCGTGCGCGCGGTGGGCGAGTTCGAGTTCGGGACGAACGACATTCCGCTCGCGGGCAAACTGACGTACGGCCCCGCGATCTGCTACGAAGTCGTCTATCCGCAGATCACGCGAACGCAGGTGAAGAACGGTGCCGACGTGATCGTCACGATCACGAACGACGCGTGGTACGACGGCACGTCCGCGCCCGCGCAGCATTTGTGGCAGGCGCGCATGCGCGCGGTGGAAGGCGATCGCTACATGCTGCGCGCGGGCACGACCGGCATCAGCGCGTTCATCGATCCGACCGGACAACTCATCGAATCAATTCCGATGGGACGCGATGGCATCCTCTACGCGAACTTCCATCCGCGCACTTCGCTCACGCCGTACATGCGCTTCGGCGACTGGTTTGCGTGGATCGCGGTGATCGTGGTACTTGTCGCCCTGTTCTATGCGCGACGAAATTCTCTCCAGAATCACTGACCTCCGCGATCGCTCCGTCAACGTACGGAGCTATCTTTGACGTAGCCGGCGCCCGCCGCGCGCTCGATGAAGTGGAGCGCGAAATGTCTCAGCCGGGTTTCTGGGACGATCAGGAAAAAGCACAGGAAGTCGGACGCAAGCGCGCTCGCATCGAAAAGCGCATCGAGTCCGGCCAGTCGATCGAAACGAAGGTCGACGATCTCGACACGCTGCTCGAGTTGCAGAAGGAAGGCGAGAACGTCGACAACGATCTCGAACAGGTCGTCCTGCAACTCGAAGCGGAGATCAATGCGGTCGAGCTGACGATGAAGCTCAGCGGCGAGCACGATCTGCGCGATGCGATCGTGAACATTCATCCCGGCGCGGGCGGCACGGAGTCACAGGACTGGGCGGAGATGCTGCTGCGCATGTATCTGCGGTACTGCGAACGCAAAGGCTGGACGACGGAGATGCTCGAGTATCAGGCCGGCGAAGAAGCGGGCCTGAAGAGCGCGACGGTGATGGTGCGCGGCGATTACGCGTACGGTTATCTGAAAGCGGAGACGGGCGTGCATCGTCTCGTGCGCATCTCGCCGTTCGACGCGGCGAAGCGCAGACACACGTCGTTCGCATCGGTAGCCGTGATGCCGGACATCGACGATACGATCGAAGTGGAGATCAACGACAAGGATCTGCGCGTCGACACGTATCGCTCGAGCGGCGCCGGCGGTCAGCACGTCAACGTCACGGACTCCGCGATTCGCATCACGCACTTGCCGACCGGCACGGTCGTGACGTGTCAGAACGAGCGCAGTCAGCACAAGAATCGCGATACGGCGATGCGCATGCTGCGCGCGAAGTTGTACGCGCTGGAGCTCGAAAAGCAGGAAGCCGAAAACGCGAAGCTCGCGGGCGAAAAGAAAGATATCGGCTGGGGATCGCAGATTCGCAGCTACGTCCTGCAGCCGTATCAGTTGGTCAAGGACCTGCGCACCGGCCACGAAGTCGGCGACCCACAACGCATCCTCGACGGCGACCTCGACGAGTTCATCGAATCGTGGCTCGCCGCACAGGTGAGAAAGACGGCGGACTGATGAGGCGGTTGTCGGTAGTCGGTTGTCGGTTGTCGGGAGCACCGTGATGCACGTGCGTGTATTGAGTCCGCTTCCGCCTGCAAAGACAGGTGTCGCGCACTACACGTCGATGCTTCTCCCGGCTCTCGCGAATGCCGTCGAACTCGTTCCCCCGACTACCGACTCCCGACTACCGACTACCTCGATCTACCAACTCGGCAACAACCCCTTCCACGAGCCCATGTATCGCGAGGCGATGCGCACTCCGGGCATCGTCGTGTTGCACGATCTCGTGTTGCATCACCTCATCGTCGAGATGACGCTCGCGCGAGGCGATGTCGATGGATATGTGCGCGCGTTGCGTGCATCGCATGGTGAAGAGGGCGCGGCGTGGGCGATTGGGCGGGCGCATGGGCTGCACAGCGAGATGGGCAATTTTCTTTTGCCCGCGTCCATCGAGGTCGCGCAGCGGTCGCTCGCGGTGGTCGTGCACAACCACTACGCGGCGAATCGATTGCGTGCGTTTGGCGTGACGACGCCGATTCATGTCGTGCCGCATCCGTACGTGCCGGAGACGCGCTATGTCTCGGAAACGAACGGATTCGATCGCGATGGGTTGCGCGCGCGATACGGATTCACGCGCGAGCATCGCGTGATCGGCTTCTTCGGATTTCTCACCTCGGCGAAGCGCGCCGATGTCGTGCTCGACGCTTTTCGCATCGCGCGCGAGACGAATCCGAATCTTGCGTTGCTCGTGGTCGGTGAGCCATCGCCGAACATCGACGTCGCATCGTTGCAGCGCGATGGCATCACGATGACGGGCTACGTTTCGGATGACGACTTTCCCGCGTACTACGCCGTCGCCGATCGTTTCGTGAATCTGCGCTATCCATCCGCGGGCGAGACGTCGGGAACACTGATTCGTGCGCTCGATGCAGGAAAGCCGGTCGCGGTGAGTGATTACGCGCAGTTCGCGGAGTTCCCCGACGATTGCGTGTTCAAAGTGCCGCTGGGCGAGGGCGAAGTCGAACGTCTCGTCGAGTTCTTCACGAGCGAACTGCCCGATCCTTCGCGCGCACAACGCGCATGGCTCGAAGAAAACGCAACGCTCGAGAAAACCGTCGAGGGCTATCTGCGCGCACTTCAACACGCACCGCGCGTGGATGCGGGACCACGTCCTGCAACCATCCCACTCTTCCCTCAACTCGAGATCCTTTCCGCCGATGCGTCCGTCCGCATCGCCATCAGGAACATCGGTCCATCCGCGATCCAAACCCGCACATATGGATCGCCGGAGTACCGTCTCATCGCCAAACTCTTCGACGGCGAGACACAGATTCAGGATCGCTGGCTGTCGCTGCCGTGCGACCTGCGTCCGAACGAAACGGCCGAGATCACATTCGCGCCAATCGCGAAACCAACGAGCATTCGCCTCTATCACGCGCTGCAGGACATTCCGATGCTCGAGCCTGAAGCGTGGGAGATCGTCGATGTTCGATGATGCGGCGGTGCAGCGACTACGCGGCATCCTCGCGCAACGGCCGGCGATCGAGATCAACGCGCCGCAACATCGTCGCGCGTGCGTGCTCGTGCCGCTCATTCGCAATCAGCATGGCTGGTCGCTGCTGTACACGCGTCGCAGCGAGAATCTCGCATCACATAGCGGGCAAATCGCGTTTCCCGGTGGTTCCGTCGAGAACGACGAACCGCTCGAAGCCGCGGCCATTCGTGAGACGGAGGAAGAGGTCGGGATTCCGGCGCAATCGGTCGAGCTGATCGGACGACTCGACGATCTCATCACGCACAGCGGGTTTCTCGTCGCTCCGTTCGTCGGCGTGATTCACGAGCCGGTCGCGTACGTGATGCAGGAAAGCGAAGTCGTCGAAGTCTTCGAAGTCCCGATCGAAGCGCTGCTCGATGTGCGAAATCCCGAGGTGCGATACGTGCCGTTTCGAAACCGGAGGTTTCCCGCGTATTTCTACAAATACGAGGCGTACGAAATCTGGGGACTGACGGGACGAATGACGAAAGCGCTGTTGGACCTGGTCTGGCAAAGCCTCTATGTGGAGCGGCGGGAGACTTCCCCCCCCGCGGGCCAAGGAAAGGCGGCGGGGGGGGCGGCCGTCCCACCCCAG
>JACZCU010202679.1_pt1 | contig 12429 bp, 10 predicted proteins | sample 8641851 | NCBI WGS metagenome assembly JACZCU01 (sample SAMN15324605, study PRJNA640507) | soil metagenome | isolation source: monocropping sugarcane control | place: China: Luxin town, Laibin City, Guangxi Province | collected 2019-07-25 | depth 10cm m | reverse complement strand
TTCAATTCATCCAGGACGTCGGCCTGGATCTCTTCATCAGTACGGGCGCTAACCGTCATGTTGTTTGTCTCCTTTTCATAGCACTCGCATCGCACATAATTCGGCTTTTCAACTTGAGACCAGTTGGGACAATAGAGCCTGGCAGTGAGGTAGTGCTGCCACGACTCTGCCAAACCCCTCAAAGAAGACTGCTCGTTTGTGACAACGAGGTCTGTTTGTCTTCACCGTACCAAGTATACGTCGTCCCTCCCGTCTTGTCAAGTATTTATAATATTTATCTCTACTACTAATAGAAACGAAAATAAATTTTTTCTGTAGAAAGAGGCGATGCGAGCCTGCCAAGCTCCCTCTCACAAGCAGTTTCATGGTTGTTGCACAGGTTGTGGAGGGGGCTGATTCCTCTGTTTAGGCAACTACTGGTAAGCAAGATTTCTCTTTTACCTCAATCGATGCCCACCGATCTCATTGAATCTTTCTGTCCCTGCTTCCCTGACTCCTCAGCGCCTGCGGTGCTTCGTATAGTCATAGAGCGATAGATTGCGTGTCTACAGGCCGCGCAATCCCTAGCTCTATGACTATATGGGGAGCCACGTGTTGATTGTCGTAGCGGGCATCATCATGGCAGCCGCACAATCTCTAGCTCTATAAAAGGGGAGCCACCGTAGGTGACGATAAGGCCTGAAAAGTTACAAATTTCCTAAGAAACCCAACGGACGTAAGGCTTCCCTTCGTTATCCGCATGAATCCCATCCCTTTTTCTAGGGCGTGGTACTGAGCATTTTTCTATAGAAAATATATTTTTTTGTTTCGTATAAATAGTTGATGAGATAATATAAATACTTGACAAAACGACAGGTACGACATATACTACGATATATACTTTGTGCGGTGAAAAAAGAAGATCTGATCAGAAGACCGAAAGCATCGCTCGCTTCTTCTGTGGTCAGAATGGTGAGGGATGCTATGAAACAACAGATGAGATAGCATATCTACAGACAAGGAGGGAAAGATCTATGATTACTCGTTACGATCCCTTTCGCGAGGCGCTCAGCCTTCGCCGTGCGATGGATCAATTATTCGAACAGAGCGTTGTGCCTCGCGGCTTGATGGGCGGAGCGCCATCTATGATGGCACCTATGGATGTCTGTGAGACGCCGAATGGCTACGAGGTGGATGTTGCGCTCCCAGGTGTGCGACCTGAAGATATTGAACTTTTGGTTGATCAAAACACCTTGACGATTCGCGGTCGCTATAGCCATCAGGAAGAGCATCAGGAAGGGCATCAGCAGCCGGGTAAGGCGATGGGTGAGCAGGCGCAGCAGCAAAGTCAGCAGCAGGGTGGAGGACAGCAGCCCCAGCAGATGCAGCAGTCTCAACAGCCCCAGCAGATGCAGCAGTCTCAGCAGATGCAGCAGTCCCAGCGAGGCGGGATGGAGCGCCAGCGGCAGGGACCCAACTGGCTCTTGCGGGAAATCGTCTCCGGCTCGTTTGAACGGACGATCACCTTCCCCAGGCCTATCGATATCAACAAAATCCAAACGAAATTCGAGAATGGAATCCTCACGATTATGCTTCCTGTCAGTGAAGAGAGTCGCCCGAAGCGCATCGGCATCGCGGGCGGTGAGAGTCAACCACAGCAGGTAGCCGTCGGGGCAGGGCAAAAGCAAGGATAATAGTTGACCTCATATTGCGCAGGAGTGGACGTTGGCTCTGGCTGGCGTCCTCTCTGTTCTGTTTGGTATGCTCCTGGCCATTCTACCTGGTGTGGGGCTCTTAAGTCTGGTATGGTTGATCGGGATCTATGCCCTGGTTTTCGGGGTAGTCCTCATCATACGTGCCTTCCAGTTCAGAACAGCAGGTACCGCTTATACATAGGAGGAGTGATGAAGAGAAAGCGCAGTTGATATGTTCCATTTTGCTACAGCCGAACTGACGCATTTTCTGATAACCTATGGCTACTGGGCGGTACTGTTCTTTGTGGCCATCGAGAGCACGGGCATACCCTTTCCTGGCGAGACCATGCTCCTTGTCGCATCCATTTATGCTGGAACGACCCATCGCCTCTCCATCACACTGGTGATCGTGGCGGCTGCTTGTGGCGCAATTTTGGGCGATAATCTCGGCTACTGGGTTGGGCGCGAAGGTGGCTACCGTCTGCTACTCCGCTACGGTCGCTACATCCATCTCGATGAGCGCAAGGTGAAACTGGGACAGTATCTCTTCCGCAAGCACGGCGGCAAAGTGGTTTTCTTTGGACGCTTTATCGCCGTCTTGCGTGCCTGGGCTGCATTCCTGGCAGGAACCAACCGTATGCCGTGGGGACCTTTCCTGCTCTTCAACGCACTCGGGGGTATCATCTGGGCGACATTTTACGGGCTGGCGGGGTACTTCCTCGGCGATAATGTGCATCGATTGACGGGGCCAGTCGGACTGAGCGCGCTCGTGCTCGGCCTCCTCCTCACCATTGCGTCTCTGGTCTTCGTGCGGCGCAACGAGCAACGCCTGGAGGAGGAGGCCGAGCGCGCCCTTCCTGGTCCACTCGATGCGTTTTCACCTGTGAGCCAGGGATCTCAGGACCAAAGACAAGAGGCATACTTTCGCCGTGACACCCGGGTCGATTGAGCAGTGGAGATGCTCTTTATAGATGAGGAAAAGAAAAGAGCATTTGGATGTCATCCTCCATCGAGAAATCAACAAGTATGCGAGCAAGGAAACGCTTGGGCACATTCTTGCAGATATCGAGGAGGAGATACATAAACTGAAGAGGTAGTCAGGGAGTCAGCCCGCTCCATATCCTACATCTGCGTGGAGGAAAGATGCTACAACCAGATTGCGAACCTATCATGCAAGCAATTCAAATGCTCACGCAGGAAGCTGGTGCAGTTGACGATCAAATACAGGCTCTTGTGACTGAGGGGATGAACCAGCAGAATCCATGGCAATATCTCAGGTTGCAACCCAGGATTGATCACCTCATTATAGTGAAACATGCACTTCAAGACGAATGGAGTAACGCAATGAATGAACTGGCTATCTGAAGGTCGACCCATTCTCAGTAACTTCGGCTTTTTTTTGCCTCTCATTTTGCCTACTCAGGCAACTCCTCCTAAGCATCACATGATCGCACAGTGGCTTTCTACAGAAAATATATTTTTGCTTCATATAAATAGTTGATGAGATATTATAAATACTTGACAAACTAGTGATGACGACGTATACTTGGTGCGGTGAAGACAAGAAGACTTAGTTGGTACAAATCCGAAAGGAAGAGAGCAACTGCCTTTGAGTTCCATCTCCAAGGGAAGTGATCCTGTCAAATAATTTCGTGTTCCATGCCTTGAGGCAAAGGGAACGAGTTGATCTCAGGCCGGGAGCGATCGCTCCTGGTCTAGATGCATAGCTGTGCGAGTGGCGCACTTTCATGTTTCATGAATATAGGCCAGAGAAGGTCTGCCTTGAAAAACAGGGGAAATCCATGGATTTTCCTGTGCGCCCTTTGAGATTGATCTATGTGGGCGAATGCTGAATCGCTCTATTTGGCTTTATGAGACGGAGAAATGCCTGGCCCGGCGGGTGATCTCTCCTAAGTGACGGGCCGCTGGTGGCAGTGGCCATGACGGAAGAGAAAAGGAAGATGCCATGCAGCATAACGGACATGAGCCGCAGGAGAGCGCACACCTGCGACAGACAGCCGAGCAGCCAGAACAGGAAGGCGAGCAGCCAGAACGGGAAGGCGAGCCGAATTCTGCTGCCGTCTCGGCTCAGGTAGAGCAACAGCCTACCACGGAGCAGCTGAAGGCGGAAGAGTGCCTGGACCTGCTGCGGCGAACACAGGCGGACTTCGTGAATTATCGGCGTCGCATGAGCCAGGAGCAGGCGGAGGGACGCATCGCAGCCCAGATTGCGCTGCTCTCCCAGCTGTTACCGGTACTCGATGATCTTGGACGGGCGATGGAAGCAGCACCACCAGAGCTGGCCAGGGACCCCTGGGCGCAAGGCCTGTTCCTGGTTGCGCGAAGACTCACGACACTGCTCGACCAGCTGGGCGTGCGAAAGATCGGTGCACCAGGAGAGCCGTTCGATCCTCGCCGGCATGAGGCTATCATGACGGAGGCGCGAGCAGATGTGCCTGAAGGAACGATCCTGCGCGTTGCCCAGCCAGGATATGCCCTGGGAGAACGTATCATTCGCCCTGCTCAGGTTGTCGTCGCAGGTACCCCGTCTTCTATGAATAGTGCGCCTACGCAGTAAGAAGTTTCTGAATTCTGATGAGATGTAGTCTCTATGAGGCTTTTCTGAAAGGAAGCGAGAAGTAATGGCAAAAGTAATTGGCATTGACCTGGGAACTACCAACTCGGTGGTGGCAGTCATCGAGGCTGGTGAACCGACCGTCCTGGAGAACAGTGAGGGGTCGCGGCTCACTCCCTCTGTCGTGGCGATCACCAAGACCGGTGAGCGCCTGGTCGGCCTGGTGGCGAAACGACAGGCGGTGACGAACCCGGAAAATACAGTGTATTCGATTAAGCGTCTGATGGGGCGCAAGTACGATGATCCGGAGGTGCAGCGCACGATAAAGATGGTACCCTACAAAATCACCCGTGCGTCCAACGGTGACGTGCGTGTCGTGCTGGGAGGACGCGAATACAGTGCGCCGGAGATCTCGGCGATGATTCTGCAAAAGTTGAAGGTCGATGCGGAAGCGAAACTGGGTGAGCGCGTTAGCCAGGCGGTGATTACGGTACCGGCATACTTCAACGACTCGCAGCGTCAGGCGACGAAAGACGCGGGAACGATTGCAGGGTTGGAGGTCTTGCGCATTATCAACGAACCGACAGCTGCCTCGCTGGCATATGGAATGGAGAAGAAGAAGGACGAGCGCATCGCGGTCTACGACCTGGGTGGTGGGACCTTCGATATCTCGATTTTACAGTTAGGCGAGGGCGTCTTTGAGGTCAAGGCCACCAATGGCGATACGCACCTGGGTGGTGACGACTTCGACCAGCGCATCGTTGACTGGCTGGCCGACGAGTTCCGCAAAGACCAGGGGATTGATCTGCGTAATGATCGCATGGCCCTGCAACGCCTGAGGGAAGCGGCAGAGCGAGCCAAGATCGAATTGTCCTCGTCGCTGCAGACAGAGATCAACCTGCCCTTCATCACGGCTGACGCCAGTGGACCCAAGCACATGGTGATGACCCTGACGCGGGCGAAACTAGAGCAACTGGTCGCGGATCTGATCGAGCGCACGCGTGGCCCGGTGATGAAGGCGCTGGAGGACGCAGGTATCAAGGCGAGCGATGTCAATGAGGTCATCCTGGTCGGTGGACAGACGCGCATGCCAGCGGTGATTGAGTTGGTGCGGAAGATTTTCGGCAAGGAACCGCACAAGGGGGTGAACCCTGACGAGGTGGTGGCCATTGGAGCGGCCATCCAGGGTGGCGTGCTCAGGGGTGAGGTGAAGGACGTGCTCCTGCTCGATGTCACGCCGCTCTCGCTAGGAGTGGAGACGCTGGGAGGTGTGATGACGAAGCTGATCCCGCGCAACACGACTATTCCGACGCGCAAGACGGAGGTCTTCAGCACAGCGGAAGATAACCAGTCGGCGGTGGAAATCCATGTGCTGCAAGGTGAGCGTGAACTGGCGCGCGACAACAAGAGCCTGGGTCGCTTCCACCTGGAAGGCATTCCTCCGGCTCCACGAGGCGTCCCACAGATTGAGGTGACCTTCGACATCGACGCCAACGGCATTCTGCATGTCACGGCGCGCGATAAGGCATCCGGGCGCGAACAGAAGATCACGATTACCGCTACCAGTGGCCTCTCCAAGGAAGAGGTCGAGCGCATGGTGCGTGAAGCCGAACTGCATGCACAGGAGGATCGCCAACGCAAAGAAGAGATTGAGACGCGCAACCACGCCGATAGCCTGGCCTACCAGGCTGAGCGGACGCTGCGGGACATGGGCGACAAAATCCCGGCGAACCTGCGCAGCGAGGTGGAGGAGAAGATCAAGGCGGTACGTGATGCTCTTGCGGGCAGCGATGTGACGCGCATTCGCACGGTTTCCGATGACCTGGAGAGCACGATGCAGCGCATTGGCCAGGAGGTGTATAGAGAAGCTGGAGCAGCCGAGGGTGCTGGTACATCCGGCGCAGCATCAGAAGGTGAACCTGGGACCGTCGAAGGAGAGTACCGCGAAGCCTAGGCGGCTTCCGACGTTCATCCTGGAGGGCCCCAGGATACGGGGCCCTCCAGGATGAACGTGTCTCCGAGGCGTCATGAACAGGATACGGTCGCCCTGGCCGGAGCAACCTTCTGGTGGATGGCGTATCTCAAGAAGCGTTTCTCTATGCGCCTGAATCGGTATGGTGAGGCATGGGAAGACTTTGCCAGGCGTTACCGACCACATTTGGAGATCAATGGTGATCTGGCCAATTCCATTCATCAAATGCATCCGGGCTATACTGGTAGACTTGGCCTGCAAATGCCACCCGAGCACATCGATCTGCTTGAAGCGATGGATCTGCGCACCTGGTCTGTGCTAGAAGGAACCATATACGCATTGACTGTACCGGGCAGGCAGTGTACGAAGCACTGCGCGATGGAGGTTACGCCCCGCTTGACGCTGTGCTCGATGAACCAACTCTGGAGGCGCTGGCCATGCTGTTAGACCAGGGAAGTGCAGCTCTCACGTCTGAGCAAATGCTGGACCTACCAATGCTGGGCTGTCTGTCTTTGACGCCCTTCTTTCAGGGAGATTGGACTCATGGCTGTTGACTACAAGGACTATTACAAGGTTCTGGGCGTAGACAAGAATGCGAGCCAGAAGGACATTCAAAAAGCTTATCGCAAGCTGGCACGCAAGTATCACCCAGATGTCAATCCGGATGATAAGGAAGCCGAGGAAAAATTCAAGGATATCAACGAGGCTAATGAAGTGCTGTCCGATCCGGAGAAGCGCAAGCGCTATGACGAGCTAGGCAGGTATTATCAGCAGTATGGACGAGGTCCTGGCACCTCTGGACCGACGAGAGCGGCAGGGGGAGATGGCAGGCGTGCTCAGTATAGCACTATGAGCGAGGAAGACCTGAATGACCTCTTTGGAGGAGCGTCCCCGTTCTCTGACTTCTTCGAGACCTTCTTCGGTTCAGGCATTTCGGATGCAACGAGGAGACGTACACGAACGACAGGGCGTGCGCAACGCAATGTCTATGCTCCAGAAGAACAAGATGTCGAGACTGAAGTGGATGTCACTCTCGCTGAAGCATACCAGGGTGCGACGCGCATGTTTGAACTGACTGAGCCCGATGGCAGTACTCGTCGCCTGGAGGTAAAGATACCTGCGGGCGTGGATGAAGGGTCTCGAATACGCATCACCGGTCAGGGCCTCCAGGGCGCTTCAGGACGTGGTAATCTCTATTTGCGTGTACATATATTGCCAGATCCACGCTTCACACGGGAAGGAACTACGCTACGCACACGCGTGGATGTTCCCCTGGCCACCGCCGTGCTCGGAGGTGAGGTGCATGTGCCAACTCCCGATGGACGCCGACTGCTGTTGCGGATTCCGCCGGGAACCCAGAACGGCAAGACATTCCGACTACGAGGACAGGGTATGCCTGCTCTGGGACAGCCAGACAAGCGTGGCGATCTTTACGTAGAAGTGAATGTGGTGCTTCCAACGCACCTGAATGATGAACAACGCCGTCTCTTCGAAGCCTTTGCCAGTTCAATTGGCGAGGCTGCCCAGTCGACAAAGGGAGAAGGAAGGAGCAGCCATGGATGAGCAGTTTGTGACACACATCGTACTCCAGCAGTATCGCCCTTCCTTATCGTATAGCGAGCGGGAGACGGCTGCGGTGAGCCATCTGGGTATTGGCGCGATTCGTCATCTACGTGCATTGGGCTTGATCGAGGGGGAAGGGACTGGTGGGGAACTGCGCTATAGTGAGGAAGAGGTCAGACAGCTGCGGCGGATCCGCCGGTTGCAACGCGACCTGGGCGTCAATCTGGCGGGAGTCGAAGTGATTCTGCGCTTGCTCAAGCGCCTGGAAGCCTTCCAACAAGAGCAGGGAGTGCCTGCCACCAACAGGAGTTCCGTGCCTTCTCGCTCGCCCTTGGAGCCCAGTGATCTCAAGTAGAAAGGAAGCTACTTTTATGGAGAGAACGACGAGAGAATCTGATCGGCAGGGACCAGGTCTCCTGCCCGGAGGGTTCTCGGCCAACAATTCCCAGCAACAGACAGACAAGCAGTCCAGTAAGTCCTCACAGCAAGGAAACTCTCCCAGGAGATTGGGCTTCTGGCTCTACTTCGGTGTAATGAGCTGGCGGGACATGCGCCAGATGCAAGAGATGCAAGGAGGCGGGCTCTTTGGCATTGGGCGCAGCCGCGCCAAGCTGTACAGGGAAGAACGCCCAACAACCACCTTCGAGGATGTGGCAGGTGTTGATGAGGCCAAGACGGAATTGCGCGAGGTGCGAGAACCCCTTCCTTGGTCGGCAGGCATTGGAAGAGCCGGGCCGGGTGTACTCTGAGGCAACAGCAGAGCGAGTGGATGCAGAGGTGGAACGATTGCTTGAACAGGCACACCAGCAGGCCCGCACGGTGCTCTCCGAGCATCGTGCAGCATTAGATAGCCTTGCGCAGACGTTACTCTAGGAGGAGGTGGTGGAACGCGAGCAAGTCCTCTCCATCATTGCTGGTGCACAGACTGCACAAAGGAGTGCAGGTGGTGGTGAGAGGGCTGAAGGCAAGCCAACCGTAGGTGTCGAGCACTAAGTTATCCGTCTGTGAGGAGGGAAGGCGTTGCCGTCATCCCACTGTCATAGCAACGATATCGCGAAGCGTATACAAACAGGAGAGAGAAAGAGCAATGAACATTGAGCACTTTACTGAGAAAGCGCGTGAGGCGATCAGTGATGCCGCCCAGTTAGCCAGACAGTACAATCATAGTCAGGTCGAGGTTGAGCATCTGCTTTCTGCCCTGCTTGGCCAGGAAGGTGGTGTAGTGCCGCAGGTGATTGCGAAGGTCGGCGGCAATCTCTTTGAAGCAGAGCGCATCATCAACACCGAACTCGAGCGCATGCCGCATGTTTATGGTGGCAGTGAGCCGGGCATTTCGCCTCGCCTGCGCAAGCTGCTGGAAGATGCCTGGCGCGAGATGGGCACCTTCCATGATGAGTACCTGAGCGTGGAGCACATGTTGCTGGCCATGTTCGATGTCAGCGATGGAGCAGTGCCCCGTGCATTGCGAGCGGCAGGGCTGACGCGTGACAATGTGTTGCAGGCCCTCACCTCCATTCGCGGCGCGCAGCGGGTGACGGACGCGAATCCGGAGGGCAAATACCAGGCCCTCGAAAAATATGGCCGCAACCTCACGGCGCTCGCGGCGCAAGGCAAGCTCGACCCGGTGATTGGGCGCGACGAGGAGATTCGTCGCGTCATCCAGGTCTTGAGTCGCCGTACCAAGAATAATCCGGTCTTGATCGGCGATCCGGGGGTGGGAAAAACCGCGATTGTCGAGGGCCTGGCCCAGCGCATCGTGCGTGGTGATGTGCCCAAGACCCTGGCCGGAAAGCAGATCGTTGCGCTTGACCTGAGTGCTCTGGTTGCAGGTGCCAAGTATCGTGGCGAATTCGAGGAACGCCTGAAGGCCGTGCTGAAAGAGGTGACGAGTTCCGAGGGCAACATCATCCTCTTTATCGATGAATTGCATACGCTGGTTGGTGCGGGCGCAGCGGAAGGCGCGATGGATGCCTCCAACATGCTCAAACCGATGCTGGCGCGTGGCGAACTGCACTGCATCGGTGCAACTACCCTGGATGAGTACCGCAAGCACATTGAGAAGGACGCGGCTCTGGAGCGCCGCTTCCAGCCGATCATGGTCGAGCAGCCCTCGGTTGAGGATACAATCAGCATTTTACGAGGCCTCAAGCAGCGCTACGAGACCCACCACGGGGTGCGCATTACGGACAGCGCCCTGGTGGCGGCTGCAGTGCTCTCCGACCGCTACATCTCCGATCGTTTCCTGCCGGACAAGGCCATCGACCTGGTGGACGAGGCCGCCAGCCATCTGCGTGTGGAACTGGATAGCACCCCCACCGAGATTGACGCGATGGATCGGCGCATCCGACAGTTACAGATCGAACTCGAGGCGCTCAAAAAGGAGACGGACCCGGCGAGCCGGGAACGACTGGCCAAAGTCGAGCAGGAGCTTGCCAACCTGGTAGAGCAACTGAACACAATGAAACTGGCACTCGAGCGCGAACGTGAGCCGGTCGAGGCCATGCAACGCCTGGCAAAAGAGCTTGAACAGGCACAGGTCGAGCTGGAAAGAGCCGAACGCGAATACGACTTTGGCAAAGCAGCCGAACTGCGCCATGGCACAATTCCAAAGCTGGAGCAACAACTGCGGGAGATGGAAGAGAAACTCACCAGTATCAAGGGTGGGCGCATGCTCAAAGAAGAGGTCGATGCGGAGGACATTGCTGAAATCGTCTCTAAGTGGACGCACATTCCTGTTTCGAGGCTGATGGAGGGCGAAATCCAGAAGCTTATCGCCATGGAGGATCGCCTGCGCGAGCGCGTGGTGGGACAGGATCAGGCGTTGCAAGCGGTCGCCGACGCGATTCGTCGTGCGCGTGCTGGCCTGCAAGACCCCAATCGCCCCCTGGCCAGCTTCCTCTTCTTGGGACCGACAGGTGTTGGGAAGACTGAACTGGCACGGGCACTTGCCGAATTTCTGTTCGACGATGAGCGGGCCATGATACGTATCGACATGTCCGAGTACATGGAGAAGCACAGCGTCGCGCGTTTGATCGGTGCGCCTCCCGGCTACGTGGGCTACGAAGAGGGTGGCCAGTTGACCGAGGCGGTGCGCCGTCGGCCCTACAGCGTCGTGCTCTTCGACGAAATCGAAAAAGCGGCACCGGAAGTGTTCAACGTCTTGTTGCAACTGCTCGATGACGGCCGTCTGACGGATGGACAGGGTCGCACCGTCGATTTCAGGAACACGGTCATCATTATGACCAGTAACGTTGGCACGCGCTGGCTGCACGAGTTCGATGGCATGGATGAGGACGAGATCCAGCGCAAGGTCCGTCAGCGCTTGCGAGAAGAGGGCTTTCGCCCGGAGTTCATCAACCGCATCGATGAGATCATCGTCTTCCACCAAATCACGCGTGAGCAGATGAGGGACATTGTGGACATCCAGATCAAACGTCTGCGTCAGCGCCTGGCCGAGCGGCACATCACGCTGCAACTCACTGACGCCGCACGAGACCTGCTGGCAGAGCTGGGCTATGACCCGCAGTTCGGGGCTCGTCCCCTCAAGCGTGTCATCCAGCGGGAGGTCGAGAACCGTATTGCCCACGGTATTCTCGATGGCACCATTCATGAAGGCGATACGATCAAGATCGATGCGAAGGACGGCAAACTTGTCATAGAGCCCATAAGAGAGCAGGCGCAGGAAGAAGCCCATGCACACTGATGAAAGGAGCAGAGGGCAGCATCCGCAGTGGAGCGAGAAAGAAGCAGACGTAAAGAGGGAGAGAGACAACCTGCAGGATGCATCGCAAGCTGGTAGTTTCGCCACATCTGCCCCAAACAGGGCAGCAGGACAAGCCCATCTGCCATCCTGGCGTACTGAACCCGAGATCGGGCCGGAGCGCCAGGAGCAACTGGCCCGTTGTCTTGCGACGATCCCTGACATCGCACGGGGCATCTATCCTTTCAAAGGGATGAAACTGAGTCGTGCCGATGTCGAGTGGCTTCTGGCAACACACGAAAATGGACATGATCCCAGAGCGGGCAGCGACGAGCAGCAGCAGGATCACTGGAGGTTGGACCTGCGGGGTGCGGACCTGCGTTATGTGGACCTGCATGCCCTTCCTCTGGCGCGCCTGCGCGGCAGCCTCACTCGCGAAGAGTGGGATGTGGCCACGGAAGAACAACGCGCTACCGCAGCAGTTCTGCTCACGGGAGCCGATCTGAGCGAGGCGCACCTGGAGGAGGCTGAACTCATCGGGGCCCACCTGGAAAAAGCGTCTCTGCACGAAGCGCATCTCGAGCATGCCAACCTCGCCGAGGCCAACCTGGAGCGAGCATTCCTCGCAAGGACACATGCGAGTGAAGCTGACCTCAGTGATGCCCACCTGGAGAAAGCCGACCTGAGCGAGGTGCATTTGCAAAGTGCTACCCTCAGAGGAACCCACCTGGAGCAAGCCTATCTCAATGGAGCGCACTTAGAGAAGGCCAACCTGAGCGGGGCTCGCCTGGAGAAAGTCTACCTGAGCGAGGCGCGTCTAGAGCAGGGTGTCCTCAGCGAAGCGCATCTGGAAGAAGGTTATCTCAGCGGGGCCTATCTACAGGAGGCCGACCTGAGCGGGGCGCACCTGGAGGGAGCCTATCTCAACGAGGCGCACCTGGAGCGA
>JACZCU010190464.1_pt1 | contig 12431 bp, 11 predicted proteins | sample 8641851 | NCBI WGS metagenome assembly JACZCU01 (sample SAMN15324605, study PRJNA640507) | soil metagenome | isolation source: monocropping sugarcane control | place: China: Luxin town, Laibin City, Guangxi Province | collected 2019-07-25 | depth 10cm m | reverse complement strand
CCTCGGAGACGGTCGGCAGAGCGCCCGGCTTCCGGTAGCGCTCCTTCCGCGCCGTCGCGATGTCGATCTCCGGCAGGTCGTCGGCGACGACCTTGTACGTCAGGAACTGCGGGAACGATTTCACGCGGCCGTTCAGCCGCTTCGCGAGCGCGCGGGCGAGGGTGGAACTGTCCTGTTCGAGCGTGAGGTCGATGTCGAACGCGCCGCGGTCGAGCAGCATGTCGCGCACAGGCCCTCCCACGAGGTACGGGTGGACCCCTTTCGCGATCGCAACCTCGCGCACGATCTCGATCGCGCGTCGTTGCGGAACGGGCAGCTCGGGCATGTTGTCGATCATGTTCTCGGACCGATGCTCTCGTAGATACGCGTCAACGCACGTATCCGCCCTCCCGCCCGATACTTTCCGACCGTTTGCCGCGCTGCGTCGGACCTTGCGCGCGCCACCTCGGGCTTGAAGAGGGCGGTTAGTATCGCATGAGTCATTTCGTTCGGGTCGTTTCGCGGGACGAGAAATCCTGTGCGTCCCTTTTCCAGCCTCTGCACGTTGATCGGCGTAGCAGCCGCGACCACATTCACCCCGACGACGAGCGCCTCGGCGACGAACCCGTCGTAGTCGTCCTCCTCGACCGCCGGATCGACCCACGCTCCCAACTCCGCAATCTCCTCGGGGGCGGGAACGTGCGAGAACAGCCGCCATTCGACGTCGTCGCGAAACCGATCGATGCGGTGCATCGTCTGCTCGATCAGCGTTTTAACCGATGGCCGATCGTACGAACCAATCAATCCGGCAACCGGCAACTGGGAACCGGCAACTGAAAAGTAAAGTTCCTCCACAGCTTCCTGCACAGTGAACGGAGTGACGACAAACGCCGGCTGACTCACCCGTCGGAACGAAAATCTCCTGCCCGTAGATCCGATATTCGCTACGAATGGCTTGTCGATCGGCGGCAACGTGCGGCCCGTGTAAACGTGCACGACGTCCGCTCGCGCGAGGTCGACCTCGAAATGCGCGGTGTCGACCCGCTGGCACTTCCGCTCGTATTCGGAAGCGTCCTCTGTTACGACCTGACCGACGATCACCTCGGCATCGTAGTAGACTCAGAACACGTCGGATGCAGCAAGCGATCGGCTTATTGAGCGGCGACGCCCGACTCGCCGCAGTCCTGCGGCAGCGGTGTCCGGAGCGCGAGTTCGTGACCGATCGCGCGGCCGCGGAGTCGTGCCGCATCGCCATCGTCGAGAGCGACCCCGATCTCGATAGCGTTCCCCGCAAAAGCGTCGTCCGCATTGTCCTCCTCGGCAACGCCGCAGGCACCCGCCGCCAGGGCGACATCCGCGTCGATCGCGACACATTCCTCGCCAATCCCGAAGAGACCCTCGCCGTCGCCGACGACCTCGCGAGCGTCGTCATTCATGCGGCCCAGCTCGAACAGGAAGTCGGCTATCTGACCGAGATTCACGAGTTGATGGCGATGACCGACGAGGAAGCGGTCTCCGAGCGCGTCGCGCGCAGCGTCCTCAATCTGATCGGCCTGCCGACCGCCGTCCTCCTGCTGCACGACTCGCGTTTGGAGCGTTACGTCGTCAGCTTCAGCAATGATCCCGACTACCACGACGCCGGCGAATTCCTCTCCGGCGTCCCTCCCGATCTCCTGCAGCGCGCCCTCGGCTCCGGCGACTTCTACGCGTACGACGAGAAGTTGCACCTCGTCATCATTCCGCTCCAGGTCGATCAGGATCTCATCGGCGTCATTCGCATCCCAATCTTCGATTCGCCTCAGCTCGACGCCACCACCTTCGCCCCCGTCACCCGCTACCTCCGCGCCGTCGTCCAGGTCCTTGGCAACGTCTACCAGCTCACGCGCAGCCGCGACCTCGCGATGCGCGACGACCTCACCAAAGCCTTCAATCGCCGCTTCTTCGAGTCGTACCTCGACGAGGAGATCGAGCGGGCGCGCCGCTACGGAGCGCTCTTCAGCATCATCTTCCTCGACCTCGACGATCTGAAGACCGTCAACAACTTCTTCGGCCACCTCACCGGCTCGCGCACGCTGCAGGAAGTCGCGAAGCGGATCCTCAACGCGGTCCGCGGCATCGACAAGGTGGTCCGCTTCGGCGGCGACGAGTTCTGCATCATCCTGCCGCAGACCGATTCCGAGCAGGCGGCCGCGGTGGCGAACCGCGTGCGCCGCTCGATCGGCGACTCGTCGTTCAAGCTCGAGCCCGAAATTGAGATCTCCGTCACCGCGAGCTTCGGCATCGCTACGTATCCTACGCACGCCATGACGAAGGAAGATCTGATCCGGCAGGCCGACCAGGCGATGTATCGCGTCAAGTCGTCGACGAAGAACGCGATCGGCGTCGCGACCGTGGAAGACGCGACACGCCCGGCGACCATATGAGCGAAGACGATCTCTCGATACAAGGGACGCTCGCCGAAACGACCGTTCCCGATCTCTTCCGCTCCCTCGTCCGCAGCAGCGAGACGGGCATCGTCTCGCTCGACGCCGTCGGCCGCAACGACGTCATCTACTTTCAGGAAGGCAAGATCATCGCCGCCATGTCGAGTGATCCCGACATGAGCCTCGCCGAGATTCTCCTGCGCAGCGGCGACATCGACCTCGCGCAGTACAACAGCGCCATGGAGCGCGTCGTGGTGGCGCGCCGCATCGGAACGGTGCTCGTGGAGCTCGGCTATCTCGATCCCGACGAGCTGGTGCGCGCCGTCGAGCGCCAGGCGAACGCGATCGTCCTGAACGCGATGGCGTACCGTACCGGCGGCTACACGGTCGAGTTCACGTCCAACCTCCCCGACGGCATCATCGCCCTCCCGCTCAGCACCGAACGCCTGATCCTCGACGGCGTTCGGCGCATCGAGTACTGGTCGCTCATCTTTCGCGGCATCGGCCGGCTCGACCGGATCCTCGAAGCCGCTCCGGGCGCCGAGATGCGCGGCTATTCGCTCGAGCTCACCGACGACGAGAGCCACATCCTCTCGTTCTTCAACGAGCCGCAGACGGTCGAAAGCGTCTGCGCCCGCAGCTACCTCTCGAACTTCATCACCTGCCGCACGCTCTGGGGTCTCCTCGCCGTCAACCTGCTGCAGGACACCGCGGAAGCCGGCGCCATCGACGAGAAACGCGCCGCGCAGCAGAGCGAATACGAGCTCGAGGCGGAGATCGAGCGCTACAACATGGTGTTCGAGAAGGTCTTCAGCATCATCTTCCAGAAGATCGGCGACCACGTCTACGACTTCATGGACCGCGTCGTTCTCCACCTCGCCCCAGAAACCCTTCCATACCTCTCGGGCATGAGCCTCGTGAACGAAGGCCGCGTCGACGTCGACCAACTCCTCAACAACGTCGTCGCCTCCGGCTCGCACGACCAGTCCGCCGTCGTGCGCAACGTGCTGAAAGAGCTGCTCTTCGGGTGGATCTACGAGGTCAAAACGGAGTTTGGATCGGATGTGGAGGGGGAGGTGGTGCGGATGGCGGAGGGGCTGGGGAGGTGAGGCCTCGGTCCTCGGTCCTCGGTCCTCGGTCCTCGGATTGGCGGGATCATGTTTTTCGGTAGAACTTCAACAGGCCATTCAGCATGCGGCCGATTTCGTTGGTGTTCTTGCGGAGTTGTTCTGACACTTCTGCCGTGATGAGCTTTAGATCCTCGGCGAGGTAGAGAACGGCTTCAACTTCGTACGCTGAAGCGCGCGCTGTGACGATGAACGATCCCTGGTCTCGTCCGGTCCAGCGGCCATTTCCTTCCGCCACGTTCAACGCGATCGACATCGCCGCGCGTCGCATTTGCGACGTGATGCCAAACATCTCCGAACGTGGGAACCGCTCCGTCACCCGATAGATGTCGGCCGTCAGAGCGCGACTCTTCTTCCAAACTTCCAGATTCTTGTAATCGCCCATTTCGTCGTTCGGTGCCGACGAGAGGTGAGAACAGCGTGTGGGACGCTCAGTTTACCATCCGAGGCCTGAGGCCTGAGGCCTGAGGCCTGAGGCCTGAGGCCTGAGGCCTGAGGCCCGAGGCCCGAGGCCCGAGGCCTACTTCGTGATCCACACGTCGTTCGAAAACGCCTTCAGCTTCGCCTCGCTCGCCTTCGCCTGGGCTTCCGCGTCGAATTTCACGCGAACGCGGAAGATGGGGCCCTTTTCGTTGGCGGTGCGCTCGACGTAGGCGTTGGTGAAGCCGCCGTTGATGAGCTTGGCCGCGAGAGCTTCGGCGGTCTTCTGGTCGCCGGTCGAGAGAAGCTGGGCATAGACGGGACCGGTTGATGGAGCGGCGGCCGGAGCGGGCGCCGGGGCTGGCGCAACGGCCACCGGTTTCTCGGTTGCGGTGGTCTCGGTGACAACCGGCGTCGCTGTCGCTGTCGTTTCCGTGGCAGCTGTCGCTGTCGTATCGGTCTTTGTCGCAGGATTGTTGAAGTCATCCTCAGCGACGCCGAGCTCGACGATCTTTCCCGCGTTCTTCTTCGGGATCACCGACGCCTCGGTGACGACGGTCGGCTCTTTCTTCACGACGAGCCGTTCGTCGCCTTGGCCGCGGCCGATCATCAGGCCGAACGCGAAGGACGCCGCGAGAGAGAGCAGCAGCAGGACGAAGGCGACGAACGCCTGGCCGGCCGTGAGTGAGATTTCGTAATGGGATTGTTCGTCGTTGGTGAGCGTTTCTTCAGACATCGCCCTCTCCCCCTTCACTTCGTCTGAGCCGCCTGCGGCTGCGGCGCCGCGGCGTTCCAGTTTGTGTGATAGACGACGCCGTTGTCAAAGTAGACGGCTGACGCCCCTCCGTCCGCCTTTGGATAGATCCAGACGGAGTAGACACGCCCATTCTGAACAACCTGTTTGATCCAATCTTCCCGAGGGAGGCCGACGAGGCTCCGCACGTCGTCCTCCTTCATGCCGGTTTTCACGGCCGCAAAGGACGACATCGAGACGTAGCGCCGCTGCTCGGCCATGGTGATGCGCGCTTTGGCGTCGATGTTGTTCGGGTCGATCTGGGCGGCGGAACGGTAGAGGTCGAGCGCCCGCTCGTACCGCGAAATGACGAGGTATTGGTCGCCGAGGATGATCTTCTCGCGCGCCATGACCTGAGCGGCACGCGGATCGTGGGTGCGGTCGTAGTACTCGTGCACCTTGTCCTGGAACGAGTTGTAGACCGGCTCGATCTTCTGCAGGTTCGACAGCATCAGCTCGATCTGCTGCTTCCGCGACGCATTCGCCGGCGGCTTCGCCTGCGCATTCCGCAAGTTGTCCAACCACTGGTAGTCCGCCGAGATCTGGTTCCACTCGCGGTCGTTCGGCTGAGTCGGAGGGCCGGGGGTGGCGCAGGCGATGGTGATCAGGAGCAGCGCGAGGGGAAGGGTCTTGAGCACGACCTATTTTAGGCCCTGGGCCCTAGGCCTCGGGCCTCAGCAAAGTCATCCGAGGCCTGAGGCCCGAGGCCCGAGGCCCGAGGCCCGAGGCCTCAGTCTGGCATCCGTCTCGCTCGCTTCACCAGCATGGCGAGCCCCGCACGCAACGACACCACCCCGCAGCTCGAAGAGCTGAGAAAAGCCCAGTCGAAGAAACAGACGCGGGTCGATCCGTCGCACATCCTCGACAAGGCCATCTACCAGCTCTGGGAGACGATCAACGACCTCGACCAGATCCAGCCGGAGGTAGTCGAGCACTACCGGGTGTCGATCTTCGGCAGCTCGCGGATCCGGCGCGGCGACCCGATCTATGAGGAAGTGAAGAAGCTCAGCTTCGAGCTGTCGCGCATGGGAGTCGACATCGTCACGGGCGGCGGTCCGGGACTCATGGAAGCGGCGAACGCCGGCGCGCGGGAGGGGCAGGGCGAGTCGAAGGCTTGGTCGTTCGGGCTGGCCATCCACCTGCCGACCGAAGAGGGCGCCAACGCCTTTGTCGACAAGATCTTCCGCCACCGCACCTTCTTCTCACGGCTCCATCACTTCATCCGTCTCTCCTCGGCGTTCATCGTCGTTCCCGGCGGCATCGGGACGGCGCTCGAGCTCTTCATGGTCTGGCAGCTTTTGCAAGTGAAGCACGTCACCGAGCATCCGCTCATCCTCGTCGGTACAATGTGGAAAGGTCTGATCGACTGGATCGAGGACACGATGGTGCAGCAGGGGCTCGTGAGCCCCGGCGACCTCAAAATGGTCTCCATCGTTTCTTCCTCGGACGAAGCGATCCCGATCATCCGCGCTTCGTACGAGCGCTTTCGCGAGGAGAAACGGAATGCCTTCCCAGGAACAGGTTCTTGATGCGCTGAAGACGGTCAAATTCCCCGGGCTGTCGCGCGACATCGTTTCATTCGGATTCGTCCATGACTTGCGGGTCGAGGGCGGCAAAGTATCGTTCACCATCCGCTTCGCCACCGAGCGCCCCGAGGTCGGGCAGCAGATCGCGCGCGACGCGGAGGCCGCGGCGAACAAGGTGCCCGGCGTCGAGGCGGTCAGCGTGAGCATCGACGTGGCGCCGCGCTCCGCCGCCACGCCGGGCGGCGCGACGCTCCAGAACGAAGCGCCGCTCGCCAACGTCCGCTACAAGATCGCCGTCGCGTCGGGCAAAGGGGGCGTCGGCAAGTCGACCGTCTCGACCAACCTGGCGCTCGCGCTGCGAGCCCTTGGCTACACCGTCGGTTTGCTTGACGCCGACATCTACGGTCCGTCGCAGCAGATGATGCTCGGCATCGAAGGGCGGCCGCAGATCGACGAGCGCGACGAGAAGATCATGCCGATGGAGAACCACGGCATCAAGACGATGTCGCTCGGCCTCATCACCGACCCCGACACGCCGGTCATCTGGCGCGGACCGATGGTGATGAAGGCGCTCGATCAGTTCCTCGGCGACGTGAAATGGGGCGAGCTCGATTTCATGATCATCGACCTCCCTCCCGGCACCGGCGACGCGCAGCTCACGATGACGCAGAAGGTGCCGCTGACCGGCGCCGTCGTCGTCACGACACCCCAGGACGTCGCGCTCATCGACGCGCGCAAGGGCCTCGCGATGTTCCGCAAGGTCAACGTCCCGGTCCTCGGCATCATCGAGAACATGAGCTACTTCATCTGCCGCCACTGCGGCGAGCGCGAGGAGATCTTCGGCCACGGCGGGGGCCACAAGACCGCCGACATGCTCGGCGTCCCATTCCTCGGTGAGATCCCGATCGATCCGAAAGTCGTCGTCGGCGGCGATACCGGCGAGCCAATCGTCGCCTCCGACCCCACTTCAGTCGCCGCCGCCGCCTTCCGCGACCTGGCGAAGCAGATCGTCAGCTCAATTGAAAGCGGGGAGCTGGAGCACCATCACCACCATCATCACGACCACGAGCACGCGCATATTCACTAGCGCGGCGGGAGTGGAGCCATGCCGCCGCGTAGAGAGCGGCGGCGACGAGTAGGAGCGACTTCAGGCCGGACCAGAGCGAGAGCGATTCGAGGATCCCGCCGGCGAGCGAGCCGAGGAGGTTCGAACCGATCGCGTCGGACGAGAAGCCGCTCGCCGCGAATCGTTTGACGAAGACGATTCCGGCGAAGAACGCCGGCAGGCAGAGGAAGAGCGTCGCCACCGTTGCTCTGACCACAAACGACTGGAAGAGGAGCGCCTGCGTCGGTACGGCGTACGCGGCGGCGATCATCAGGATCACGCCGGCGTATCCGAGGTCGTAGCGAAGCTTCGGGGCTACGGCGGCGACGCCGTTTGCCGCGACGATCAGCATCAGCAGGACGGCGATCACGATGGAGTTGACCATCCAGGTCGTGCCGAAGAGAAGCGCCATCCGGCTGATGATTTGTGCTTCCAGCAGGAGGAATCCGGCGCCGAGGAAGAAGAACTCCCATCGGATCGACGCCGGACGCAGGCCGATGCTTCGCGCGCCGCCGACGCAGGCGATGAGCAGAAGGAGCGAAATGACGACGACGGCCGTCGGCAGGCCGGGCGCCCGTTGATAGAAATACGGCCAGTCGTCGGTGGTGACCGGGACCTCCTCCATCACGACCCGGGTGCTGTGCATCAGCATGTTGCGGAACTGCGGGTCGGCCAGTGCGGCCGTTGCGCGTGCCGTCGGGCAGATGAACAGGAAACGGCCCGGCGTCCCGTACGTGTCGGCGGGCGCCTGAAACTGGAACGGCTGGCGTCCGAAGACGTCCGTCATCAACGAGTTGAGTCGTCCCGCGATCCACGGCCGCTGAACCTGGTACTTGACCATGAACGTACCGCCGGGACGGAGCAGCCGGCTCGCGGCGGCGATTGCTTCGCGGGTGTAGACGTAGTTGTCGATGCGGATGTTCGAGAAGTGCGACGAGGTGGTGTGCGAGTCGAGGAGAGAGAAGACGATGATGTCGAACTGCTCGCGTGCGTTCTGGATGTAGTTGCGTGCATCGGCGAGGACGACCTTCACGCGCGGTGAGTCATACGGATGCTCGGGGTGGTACTTCCTGCCGAGGTCGAGGATGAGCGGATCGATCTCGACCGCGGTCACACGTTCGGCACCATTGCGCAATGCGGCGGCGACGTCGTTTCCCATCCCGGCGCCGAGGATCAGGACCGAGTGCAGCGGGCGCGGCGCGAAACGATACGGAAGGTTGTAGGCATTGAGTGCGAGCGGAACGCGCTGGAACAGCTCGGGGTGGCGCGCCGCGAACTGCGGACGAAGGTCGAGCACCTGCTGGTACCAACTGCCGTTCGTCTCGAGCTCGTACCGAATCACCTCGCCCTTGTCGACGTGCGGCGTCAGCGTCAGCTTCTGATACGGCGACCAGTACGTCTTCCCGGGACCGCGATCGCCGAGGAGAAGCAGCGCGCAACACACCGCGATCGCGACGGCGGCCGCGATCCTCGGCCCGCGGAGTCGCCAGAACATCGCGGTCGCCAGGACGACCAGCACCAAGAACCAGACGACCGGCGGCTGGTCGGCGAAACAGAGCGCTGTGTAGAGCACGATGCCCGCGAGGCTGGCGAGCACGTTCACTGTGTACGCCGCGATCCCGTTCGGCGCCGTCTCGAGGTAATACGCGACGAGCTGGCCCACGGGGATGAACACCGTCGCGATCAGCGCGAAGAGTGGCAACGTTACCGCCGACGCGAGCAGCAGGCCGGCGATCGATGACGAGGTGATGCCCGCGATGCTCACGCCCCAGATCTGCGTCTCCGCGCTCGAGCCGAGCAGCTCCGGAAGGAACTTGATCAGCTGCCGGATCGGAAAGAACGGCGCCGTGACGAACGCGGTGATCGCCACCAGCGGCACGAGCATTGCCGTGAGACGAATCGTTCGTTTCGACAGATAGCAGCCGAGGCCGAACCCGAGAAAACAGGCGATCAGGACGAAGTTCTTGAAGTACGCGAAGATCCGGATCTCGCTCGATACCCACCGGATGAGGAGCAACTCCAGATAGAGGCCGGCGACGCTGCTCAGCGTCAGGCCGGTCCAAGAGAACCCGCCGAGTTGTTCGGTCGTGAACGACAGCGCGCCGGACGGCGCCGGCACGCGCGCGTAAGGACGAAGGAGAACGAGCGCGAGCAGCGACGCCGCAATCGACGTGAGGACGACGGTCAGGATCATGCGTGGCCGCAGTGTAGCGGAGCGGCGCGTTTGATATCGTTTCGCGCATGATCAACAAAGTCGTCGCATCCGCAGACGAGGCAGTGAAGGACGTCCAGAACGGCGCAACGCTCGTCGTCGGCGGCTTCGGTCTCTGCGGGATTCCGGAGAACCTCATCAACGCGCTCGTGAAGCGCGGCGTCAAAGGGCTCACGTGCGTCTCGAACAACGCCGGTGTCGACGACTGGGGCCTCGGGTTGCTGCTGCAGACGAAGCAGATCCGGAAGATGGTCTCGTCGTACGTCGGCGAGAATGCCGAATTCGAGCGGCAGTACCTCGCCGGCGAGCTCGAAGTCGAGTTCTGTCCGCAGGGGACGCTCGCCGAACGGATGCGCACCGGCGGCGCCGGCATCCCTGCGTTCTTCACGCCGGCCGGCTACGGCACGATCGTGGCCGAGGGGAAAGAGACGCGCGAGTTCGACGGCCGCATGTACGTCATGGAGCGCGGCATCGTCGGCGACTTCTCGCTCGTCGCCGCCCAGAAGGGCGACCGCCTCGGCAACCTCGTCTACCGGAAGACGGCGCGCAACTTCAATCCGATGGCGGCGACGGCGGGGAAGATCTGCATCGCCGAGGTCGAGGAGCTCGTCGAACCGGGCGAGCTCGATCCAGATTGTGTCCACACGCCGGGCGTGTTCGTCCACCGCGTCGTCGTGGCGAAGCGTGTCAAGCGCATCGAGCAGCGAACCGTTCGGAAGGCTTGATGTAGGGTGCGGCTCTTAGCCGCACCATGGGCCGCTAAGAGCCGGCCCCTACACGAACCAGCGCACGTACTTCGCCATCCGCACCCAACAAACGTCGGTACGGGAAGCGTGCGATCGTCCGGTACCCTCGCACGTCGCCGAATGTGAGGATGTACCGGTCGTCGACGACGCCGAATCCCGGCTTGCCGAGGTCCTTCCGGCCGCGCTGCACGGCGATGAGCGCATTGATCTCGTACCCGCCGTCCATCTGGTCGAGCGTCACGCCGCGGGACTGCAGCCAGTGATACGCCGTCCATCGCGCGCGGTTCCACGAGAGGTACTCCGCCGTGCCGCAGATCGCGAAGAGAGCCACGATCGCCAGCGCGGCGACAGCGACCTTCCGGACGCGCGGGATCGAGAGCGGAATGAGGATCGCCAGCGGCCACATGGCATCGAGCGAGTAGCGGTCGAAGTAGATCCGCTGGGCCATGTAGACCAGCGTTCCGCAAACGCAGTAGATGAGCGCAACGCGTGCAATGAACGACGGCGCAGTTCTCATCGACGCCGTCAGGATCGCGAGCACCGTCGTCGCGATCATCAGCACCATCAGCCACGCCGTGGAGACGTGAAACGGGTACGGGCGCAGGAAGACGATCGTGTCACGGAGCGTCGGAGGGCCGAGCGCGAAGTTGACGAAGACGTTCCCACGCGCCGGGTACGGGATTGGGCGCCCCAGCAGCAGCATGTGCGCCGCGATGCCTCCGAACCAGATCGCGAATCCAACAGTCGCGCCGGCAATCCTACCGGCGAACAGCCCCGCGATCGCGAGCGGCAGGAAGAACAGCACCGCGTACTGCACGTTGAAGAACCCGTAATGCAAAGGCCCGGCGAGCGTCAGTCCGCCGAGATGCATCGCCGTCTGCGCGTTCTCGACGATCAGAGCACCTGAGGCTGCAAGCGCACCGAATGCAGCCAGCGCAATTCCGTACGCCACCGCGATGCGCTTCCTCCGGAAGATGACGGCGGCCACCAACGGCGCCACGATGTTGACGACCCCCGTCTGACGCACCAGACACGACGCGAATGCCGTCGCCGCCGCGGCGGCGAGGAACGCATCGGATTGGCGGCGGTCCGCCTCCACCAGCAGCGCGAACGCGGCGACGCTGAGGAAGAGCTCCGGCACGTGCGTCATGAACGTGAACGAAGCCCAGAAGTAGATCGGATGAAAGAGCAGCGCGAGCACCGCGAAGAGCGCCATGTTCGTCGCCACGCCGAGGCGGCGCAGGGTGACAAAGAGCAGGACTACCGTCGCGAGCGAGAGGAACAGCGTCGAAAAACGAAGCACCGTGAAGCTCTGTCCGAACGCGATCGTCCAGAGCGCGCCCCAGCAGTACTGCAGCACCGCGATCGCCACCGTGAACGCCGTGTGCTGGATGACGCCGAACCTCGCGAGCGTCCACGCGCCGAACGCGAAGTCCCAGTCGTCGTCGAGCGGGAAATTGCCGCGCGGGTCGACGAGCACCACGGCGATGACGAAGGCGGCGGCGATCACCGCGATCGCGGTCCAGTCGCGCCGCGTCACGCCTTCGGCTCCAGCGCGAATCGGTACAACAGCACGACAGCAACGAATGCCAGCGTCGCCGTCTCGTGCGCTACCAGTGGTTCCCACGACCAACGAATGTGCCACGCCACGTCCTTCTCGGTGATCAGGTAGACGCCGAAGTAGGTGACGAACTGCACGGCGACGGCCGCGAGCACGAAGCTCTCTTCGCGCAGCTTCCGAACGCCGAGCACGATGGCCGCGGCAATCCCGATCCAGAGGAGCGGGAGCCCGGTCGTATACGTTCCGAATGCCGCGATGAGCTCACCAGGATTCCGCAACCGCTCGAGAGCGCGAGCGAACATCGGCCCGGCGATGAAATCGGTGTGCAGCGCGAGGACGCGCCGGATGAGGATCCACGGCAGCACGATCAGCGCCGCGGGCCAGAGCCGGAGGACGTCGCGGAACCGCCTGGTCAGCAGCAGCGCAACCACGACCGAGGCGAGCAGGGCCAGACCTTCGTTTTTCGTCATCCCGGCGCAGCCGAGGAGGATCGCGGCGATCGACGTCATCTTGCGGCGTGCGAGGAGGACGCCCGCCGT
>JACZCU010004588.1_pt1 | contig 12450 bp, 10 predicted proteins | sample 8641851 | NCBI WGS metagenome assembly JACZCU01 (sample SAMN15324605, study PRJNA640507) | soil metagenome | isolation source: monocropping sugarcane control | place: China: Luxin town, Laibin City, Guangxi Province | collected 2019-07-25 | depth 10cm m | reverse complement strand
GGGCGGGGCTCGCCCCCCGGCGAGGGGGGCCTTTCGTCCCGCGTGGACCGCGGCCGGGCGGGACGCGGGGCCGCGGGGGGGCGGAAACCCGGCGCTCCGTTAGCCGGCGCTCCGAGCGCAGAAACATCACCGCCGGGAACAAAAACACAATCGCCAATTCCTGCGGCAGCGTCGCGGTCTGTCGTTGAAATACCGTCGCGAGCACGTCGTACTCGCCATCCTTTGGCAACTCCTCTGGTGCGAGTCGAAGAAACGCGCGACCTTCCTCGTCATTCGGCGTCGTGGTCGAACTGCCGAGAACAAACGATTGCGAGATGCCGCCGGTCATCGTCGCGAACAGCAACCCTGCGATGAGCCCAGCGCGCAGCGAGCCCGCGAGACGTCGCGTCGAATCCGCGACCGCGAGCGTCATCAGCACACCGACGACCGCGCCGAAAAAATTCATCAGCAGAATCGGATCGACGTTCGTCAGCTCGTGAATCGCCATCAACAGGACATGCATGCCGCGCGGATACGGACCCCACGCCGGGTCGACCTGTCGTCCCTGCTCGAGCAATCGGAACAGATACAGATGCGCGTACGTGTCGGAGAAGCCGAGATTCGCGGTGGCGAACGGGCGGATCAATCGCAACGCCGCCGCGACCGCGATCACCGCACTCCATCCCGCGACCTGCCAAGTCAAAAGCACGCGCAACCGTTTGGTTGCATTTCGCCATGCACGCTTTGCGCGGCGTCGCAGATTCACGCGACCTTCGAGAATGTTGATCGACGACACGACGAGCACGCGATAGAGATCGCGCACCAGTGCGAACGCGGGACGCCCGCTGCGATACGCGCGCGTCGCGAGAATCACCGCCGCGAGCGCGACGACCAGTGTGAACGTCGAGAAGATGTTCAGCAGCGTCAGCACCTGACCGAGCAGCGTCAGTCCGACGACGCTCGCGGCAAGACACCACCAGAACCATTCGAGTCGATCGAGCGACTCCGGCTTGCGACGCGCGAGCGCGGGCACACCGATCACCAGGATCGCCATCGCGATCACGATGCGCAGCAGTGCGTCGATGCCGAGAAGCGCGTACATGTCAGTAAGCCGCGTAGTACGACGTATCGAGCTCGCCGAGCACGCGGTTCATCGCGCGGCGAGTGAGCAGCAACAAAACGATCGCGCCGGCGAGCAGCCCCACGACGGCGTACGAGTAATGAATCGCGCGACTGCAGATGAATCCGATGGCAACGTTTGCGGCTAGTGCAATCGCCACCGCACGCGCCACGAGATCGACGCGCGAGATGGTCAGCAGGATCAGCATGTTCTGCACCGCGAACATGTAGATCACGTACGCGATCGCCGCGATCCAGAACACGCGCATCGTCGTCTCCGACATCAGCGGCTCGTGAAAGCGCGGCCCTGCATGTGCGCGCAAAAAGTCCGCGACGAAGATTGCGATCGCGAACGCGAAGAACGATGCGATGCCGAGGTGCAGCAATCGGGTGCGATGTTGTCGCGCGGCGTCATCGAGAAACGCTTGTCGATCCGCGACCTTGATGCGCTTCTCACTCGGAACGAGCGTTTCGGAAAAACGCTGCGTTGCGAACTCGACGACGCCGCTCAAGACCATCACGACGACGAGCGCGAGATCCATTCCGAGCTCGTAGCGCACGTTGAGCCAGAACCCGTACGGCGGAAAATCTTCGCGGCCGGCCTGTGAGGTCCACGCGATCACGCGATCCGCGAACAGGAACGTGTTGTACAGCAGGCCGTAGAGAAAAAATCGCGAGGTGCTGTAGACGAGCACCGTCAGTCGCGGTGGATTCACCGGCTCCGATGCGGTCTTGTCGCGCGCGATGCGATTGAGATGACGCAACGCGATCGCGAACGTGAGCGCGTCGGCGACGAACAATCCCACCGCGTTCGATGCGATCGGTCCGAGTTTGAATTGCAGCGCGGAGAGCAACACCGCGCCGAGCGCAATCGCCGTCGTCAGTGCGAACAAACCGGTCTTGCGCAGCAGATACAGCATCGACCAGTTGAGCCACAGCACCGACAGCGCGGCGTAGTAGCCCGCGGCCATCAGCATCATCGACCACGGGAGCAGCTCGAGCAGCAGATTCACGAGCAGCACGAGCGGGATGAGCACGAGCACGATGCGCAACGCGATCCAGTACGCGCGCAACACGGTCCAGCGCGCGAGCCAGCCGTCACCTTGATAAATGTGAAAGAGGCCGCGGCGCACGATCGCTTGCGCGAAGCCGCCGGTGACGATGTAGCTCGCGATGAAGCCGAGGGCGATCGCACTGCCGGTGCGCGAATCGAGATCGATCGCGCCCCAGATGCCGTAGCCCCACACGATCATCACGATCGCCTGCAGCGCCATCGGCACGGAGAACGAAAGGCCGGTGAGGTAGTAGCGCACGAATCGCAGCACCGGATTCACGCGCTCGTCTTCATCGCCTTCGATCTCGACGCGAAACGCGCCGTCCTGAAACTGCGCGTACAACCGGTGCGCGAGCGTGAAGAGATCGCGTTCGTCGTACGCGCGTGCATCGACGTCGCGCAAGCCCATCACTTCGAGTTGCGCCGCGATCTCCCACGCATCTTTCGGCGCGCCGATCAGATCGATGATCTGCTGGCCGAGGTCGTGCGCGGCGTCGCGTGAGGAATCGAGTGCGGCGCTCACGCGGCCATCCGTTCGCCGAGGTGTTTGTAGAGCGCGAGGTAGTGTGCGATGGCGTGATCGAGACGAAACTCATCGAGCACGCGTGCGCGCGCTTTCGCACCGAGGCGATGACGCGCGGCGGGATTGTCGAGCAGCGATCGCACTTCACGCGCGAACGCCTCATCGTCGCGCGGTTTCACGAGCACGCCGCAGCCTTCGAGCGCTTCGCTCACGCCGCCGACGTCGCTCGCGACCACGGCCTTGCCGCACGACATCGCTTCGAGCACCGAATACGGGAACGCCTCAGAGATGCTCGTGAGCAATACGACGTCCGCGGAATGCAATGCGGCGACAACATCGTTCGCCGGCGATCCCATCGTCACGACATCGTCGAGTTTGAGATGTGCGCGCAGTGCGAGCACGCGCTTGTAGTACGCGTCGTCGGCAACGGTGCCGTAGATCGTGAAGCGCGCATCACGATGCGTTTCGCGCACGCGCGCGGCGACGCGAAGCAAGGTCTCGATGTCTTTCAGCGGATCGATGCGCGCCGTGGCGACGATGTGGGGTGCGGATATCGGTGACTCCGTGGGTGCGGGTATCCATACCTCGGGATCGACGCCGTTATAGATCACGCGGATCTTCGATTGCGGCGCGCCGTGCGCCACTTCCCAACGCGTGTTGTAGTGACAGACGGGTGCGATCACGTCCGCGAAGTGGTAGTTCGCGCGCACGATCGCGGTGATCAGATTCAGCAGGAACTGCTTGCAGAAAAACAGGCGGCGAAAGCGGGAGAGAAACAAATACTGCTCGCGCAGATACACGCCGTGCTCCGTGAGAATCATCGGCGTGCCGTGCCGCACTTTCGCGGTGATGCACGGAATCCCGCAAAACGCCGCGGCAGTTGCGTGCGTCACGCTGACGCGCGGCGGTCGCGCGTTGAGCACAATCAGAAATCGATAGAGCCAGCGCAGACACTCGGTGAGATCGAAGAGCGATGGCAGGCGATGCTCGGGACCGGGCAACGGTTCGCGCGAGCGCGCGCTGAACGCTTCCATCTCCGCGCGAAACGCACGCCACGTCGCCGCCGATTTGAACGTGTCGTTGTAGTCGTGCGCGCGAAAGTAGTCCTCCATCGCGACGAGCGTGCGTCCGAATTGCTCGACGTCATCGCCGCCATTCACGAACGCGAGGAAGTCGCGCAGCAGCGGGACGAATTTCGATTCGATTGCATCCGCGGATGTTTGTCGTTTGCGATCGAACAATGTCGCGAACGGAATGTCGGTGATGAATTCAGATGGTTCTTCGACGCCCCACAGCGGCACGTTGAGAATGCGGCGCACGTTTGACGGCGGCTCGTATTTGAGCTCGATGTGCGGGTTCATCATCAACGGCAGCAGCGTGTAGCGAACCTCGGGTGTGTTGCGCAGCAGTGCATCGCACCACGTGCTGACGCCGCCCGCGGAATGCGGGTACGTTCCCTCGGTCGTCATCAACACGGAGAGCGTCACGGCAGCGGATCTCCGATGCGCGGCACCGCGATGCTCGCTTTCTTCTGCAGTTGCGCATGACGCGCTTCCTGCGCGAGTCGCCAGCGCTCCGCGCGAATCGCAAGCAAATCGCTTTCGCGTTTCGCGACTTCGAGTGTCGCGTTGAAGAGATCCGATTCCGTGCGCACGCCGCCGTCGACGAGACGCGACATCGATTCCTGTCGCTGCTTTGCGAGCGCGATCTGCTTCTCGAGAATCTCGATGCGGCGATCGATCGCGTTCCTCGAAAGCGACAGCAATTCGGCGCGCGTGCGCGTTGCGATTGTCGCCGCCGATTTCGCGCGCGTTGCATCTTCGAGCTCGAGCTTCGCCTCGGTGAGACGTGTCGCGTTCGCGGCATCGAGCGATGGCAGCGTGAGCGACATGCGCACTCCGTAGATGCCGTATGCGCCGTCGTCGGTCGCGCTGCGAAAACTCTCTGGCACCGATGCGACGCCGCCGAATGCGGAGACGAGCAGCTTCGGTCGCTTCTGCAATTCGAGCTCTTCGACGATGAGTTGCTTCTGCGTTTCGTTCAATGTTGCGCGATCGACGAGCGCATCGCGCTCGATCGCTGGATCGAGACTCACGGGTTCGATTGCATCGAAATTCAGCGACGCGATGAGCGTCGCGTTCGATGCATCGCCGAGGAGTTGCTTGAGTCGCGTCTCGGCGTCCATGCGCGCGAGCTCCAAATCGAGCCGATGCGATTCGGCGGCGAGCGCCTGCTCTTCCCACGTTGCTGCCGTCGTTGTCGTGATTTGCCCGAGGTCGAGCAGCGTGCTGGCGCGAGCGCGCAGCGTCGCCGCCTGATTCGCGCCGGCGTTCATCAATTCCGCGCGACTTTGCGCGATGTAGAGATCGGTGAACGCGTCGAGCGTTTCGCGAAATACGGTCTCTGCTTCATCGAGTGCGCGTCGACGAAACAATCGTCCCGACGTGCGGGCGAGCGCGAGTCGCCGGCTGCGCGACGCACCTTCAAACAGCGGATAGTCGACGTTGACGAGCAGCGACAGCGCATCGAAGCGAATCGCGTCGTTGTTCGCGAGCTCGATGTTCTGCGCGCGTTGCGCCGCGCCTTCGATGCGCACCGTCGGCAGCGTTGGTCCGAACGGTTCTTCGAGACGCGCGATGCCGGCGTTGAATGCCGTATCGACGCCCCGCGTTTGCATCGCGCGACTCAATGCCTGCTCGAATGTGAGTGTTTCGGCGTTTGCGTGTACTGCAAAAATTGCGATGAGTCCGGCGAGCACGATTCGGCGCATGCATTACCTCACGGTGATGATCGCGGTCGTGCCGGGTTGCAGGACGCCATCCGGATTCGAGACCGGAACGGTGATCGTCGCGCCCGCGCCGGCGGCGGGTGGAATGACGGTTTTGATCGACGCGCGGAAGCGGCGCGGCGGAACGGTGAAGACTTTCACGTCGACCGGCATGCCGGCCCGCACGTGACGCAGCAACTCGGGCGCGATCGCGCCGCGCACTTCGACCGTGGTCGCGTCGGTGACCTCGAACAATGGATCGCGCGGAAAGATCGAATCACCCGGTTCCGCAACGATGCGCGTGACGACGCCGTTGATGGGCGCGGCGACGCTCAACAAGCGGCCGCGATCCTCGATCACCGCAACCTCGGCGCGCGCTCGATCGACATCGAGTCGCAACAACTCGGGATCGTTCGTTTGCGATGGCGAGACCTGCTCGTTCGCGACGTTGCGACGGTCGGCTTCGAGATCGCGCATTGCGGCGGCGTACTCGATGCGCGCGACCTCGAGCTCGTCCTTCGTGATGTCGCGCGTGACGAAGAGTTTTTCGTAGCGATCGAGACGCGACTTGCGCTGGTCGACGATGCTTTGTGCGATGCGAATGCGCTCTCGCGAATCGTCGGTCCGCGGCTTCAACGCCCGATGCGGTGTTTGCGCCTGACGCAAACGATGTTCGGCGAGTGCGAGCTGCGCGCGGGCATACGCGAGATCGCGCTGCACGCCGGGATTGTTGATCGTGACGACGACGTCGCCCGCGCGAACGCTCGCTCCCTCGGTGACGCGAACGGCGTCGATGCGGCCATCGAACGGCGCGACCACCGTCGCGGTGCGCGGCTGCGTCACCTCGGCTTTGATCTCGAGCGCCGGCGTTTCGGCGGCAACAGCTTCCTGTCGCTCACGGCAGGCCGAGAGCAATCCACCCACGGCGGCCAGCAGCACCACCACACGAACCGGCGCGTTCAACTTCGTCTCTCCGTGAGGCCGAAAATTTGCAAGGGAGCTCTGCAAGACGCAGGCCGCCGCAATGGCCAGATACAAATCGTTAGAGCGAACTGCTTTTACCATTGGTTTGTGGATTACGTGCATTGCACTTACAGGGGCATTGCTCGTCGTCGCGATCGTGGACATATTTACGACGCGCCGCGAGCTCGCCGATGCCGCGGCCGCGGCTTCCACGCGCGTCGAAACATCATTGCGTGCCGGCGACACAGAGCATGCACTCGATGGAATTCCATCCATCACGTCCGCGAAGTTGTACGCCGCAAACGGCGCATTGATTGCGGCAACGCCTGCACGCGCATTGAAGCGCGGTATCGCGACGTCGATCGCAACGCGCATTGCGGCGGGTGAAATCGTCTGTACGCCGGGAGCAGGTGGAACGACGTTCTGTACTGAGCTTTCGAGCGCCGCATTGGCCGTGCGCATTTCATGGTGGTTTCGAATTATGGCGATCAGCATGATTGCGGGACTCGCGTTAGGCGCACTGGCGGGCAAACTGCTGCAGCGCGCGTTTGTGCGACGCGTGCAGCCGATCATCGATGTCCTCGATCGCGCCGCGCGCGAGCGGGATTACTCGCAGCGCGTCAAAGCGCAGGCCGGATTGGCCGGAACTCTCGGATCGTCAATTAACACGCTCGTCGGACAAATGCAGGAACACGAGCTCGCGTTCCGCCGCCATGCGTTAGAGATCGAGACGGCCAATAAAGAACTGGAAGGATTTGCTTACGCGGTCTCGCACGATTTACGGGCGCCATTGAGCAGTGTCGACGGATTCGCGCAGGCGATGCGCGAGGATTATTCGGATCAGCTGGACGAGTCGGGTCGCGAATATCTCAAGTGGATGATTGAAGGCTGCCGGCAAATGCGCGAGCTCATTGAGGGCATGCTCGAAATGGCGCGGCTCGCGCGTGCGGACCTGTCGCACGATGACGTCGATCTCAGTTCCATCGCACGCGCTGTTGCCGATCAATTGCAACAAAACGCGCCGGAACGTCAGGTGCGATTCGAGATCGGCGATGGAGCACGCGTCGTCGGCGATGCGCGTCTATTGCGTGCAGTGCTCGAAAATCTCATGGCCAATGCGTTTAAATTCACGCGCGGTCGGAATGATGCGCGCATTGAATTCGGCTTGCTGAATCACGGTCATGAGCCGGCGTTTTATGTTCGCGACAATGGCGCGGGCTTCGATCCCGCGCAGGCCGCGAAGATGTTTCGGCCGTTCCAGCGATTGCACTCCAGTCGCGAATTCGAGGGCACGGGCATTGGTCTCGCCACGGTGCAGAAGATCGTCATGCGTCACGGCGGTAAAGCGTGGGCGGAGGGCGAGGTGGGGAAGGGCGCGACGATCTATTTCACGGCGGGTCACGTGCCTAAGGAAATCGTGCAGGCATGAGCAAGTCCGTTCGCCTGCTCCTGATCGAGGATAACGATCTCGACGCCGCGCATTTCACCCTGGCCTTACAGCGCGGCGGAATCGATCCGCACATTCGTCGCGTGGAGACGCGCGAGGAAATGCTGGACGCGTTGCATGCAGAGGAGTGGGACATTGTGGTCAGTGATTACAACCTGCCGCGATTCTCCGCGCCCGATGCGCTCGATACATTGAAAACCAGCGGGAAGGATTTGCCGTTCATTGTCGTGTCGGGAGCCGTCGGCGAGGAAACGGCCGTGGAATTAATGCGCGCCGGTGCGTCGGATTATCTGCTCAAACATCGACTGACGCGATTGACGGCAGCCATTGAGCGCGAATTAGCACAGGCACGCGAGCGTCGTGCGAAACGGCGTGCCGAGGATTTGTTTTATGCGGTCTTGAGAGCCTCGCCGCAGCCGAGCGTGGTCGTCGATCGCAATACCCGTGCAATCGTCGATGGCAGCGATGCCTTTCGACGCACATTCATCCGCGACGAGCCCGCGCTGATGTTGTTCGATGCCATCGAGTTCACGCAGCCCGAGCGCGTCGACGCGCTCATTGCGCGCGGCAACGGTACGATCCTCAGTACCGTTTATTATCGCGACGGCGCCGCGCATGTCGCGAATGTTCGCTGCTACAGCGTCGATCATGAAGGATCGAGTTACGTTTATCTCGTCCTCGACGACGTGACCGAGCAGAATTATCTTAAAGCCGCGTTTGATGCCGTTCCTGATCCGCTGTTGATTCTCTCGTCGCGGCAATTACTGCTTTACGCGAATCGTCCCGCGGAGGAAGTTCTCGGGCAACTGTATTTCAATGCCGATGTCAGCGAATTACTTTCCCGTCCGGGATTCGAGGAGCGATGGTGGGCCGCGCGGACATTGCGCGGGGAAGAGCGCCGAATCGAAATCGAGGGGCAAACGTTCGAGGCGAGCAGCGTTCCCTTTCGCTTCGCGGGAGAAACCGATACATCGACGATCCTCACACTGCGCAATGTGTCGCAGGAGGCGGAATTACTGCGTCTCGCGACGCACGACGCGCTCACCGGGATTTACAACGTTCGCTATTTCAATGAGGCGTTATCAAAAGCGCTGATCAATGGTGGCGGGGCGATGGCGATCCTCGATCTCGATCATTTCAAACCGATCAACGATCAGCTTGGCCATGCCGCTGGTGATGCGGCATTGATCACGTTTGCGAACACGATCCGTTCTGAATTAAGACCCGGCGATATCTTTGCTCGCGTCGGCGGCGATGAATTCGCGATCCTTTTTCCCGATGCCACGGCTGATCCCGCGCGCACTGTGCTTGATGCCGTCTACGCGCGATTGACGCGATCGTCGTTTCAATTCGACGACGCACGATTGCAATTGTCGGCATCCGCTGGTGTTGTGATTGCGCATCCAGGCGAATCGCCGGACGCGTTCAAGAAGCGCGCGGATGAAGCGCTCTATGAGGCGAAGCGGCAGGGGAAAGGGCGGTACGTGGTCGGTTAATGCATCCGCGCGCGCAAACGCCAGATCCGCCGCTCGATTCCCGCAAGCCAGCGCGTTATTCGATCGACCGGCTGCGGTCTGCGTTTCAGCCATAGCTGATCGATGACGGGATAACCCGCGTTGCGGCAGTCTCTGAGCGAGAGATAGTGCGCGACGAGGCTCTTACGAGTCAGTGCCGGATCGTGAATTTCTTCCGCGCCGTGCAGCAGGTCTGCGTGCCACAACACCAGATCGCCGGCTTTCGCATCGACCACATGCGGCGCCATTGCGCGCGCATCGAGCTCGCGCTGCATGTGCGTCGCCCATTGTGGCAATTCGCTCGGGATCGCGTGTTTTGTGCCGTCGGAGAAATAGAACGGCGGCAGGCGATGGCTTGCCGGATATAAACGCAACGGGCCGGAGCCGGGGCGTACATCTTCGAGTGCAATCCAGCACGCAACGAGCTTATCGGGAGTCGTCGGCGTCATATAAAGCGAATCAGCGTGATACTCCTGAGCGCTGCTGCGTTCGAGGTTCAGCGAATTACAGAGCACCGGCTGGTCGCCTAGAAAACTTCGGACGATCTCGATCAATCGCTCGTCAGTCAGCAGCGCACGAACGTCATTTGACGTTAAATACAAATCATTGAGCTTAATCCGATGTTCGCGGCGTTCCACTGTCGCCTGCGACATGCGCATGCGCTCATTGCGATCCAGATCGTCGATCGTGATTTCGCGCGGACGCTCCTGCCACAGACGATCGACGACGGCATTGATCTGCTCCACGCGATCGTTCGAAAAGAATCGCGGTAAGAGTACCCAGCCATCGCGTTGCCATCGTTCGACGATCTCGGTCATCTCCATCAGGTCCAGCGATTTCCGCACGGATTACACGTGCGCCGCAGAGGAATGAGCCACACAATCGGCCAGATCAATAAAAGAATCGGCATGAACAGCGTCACGGCCTTCAGTCGATGCTTCCATCGCGCCGTCCGGATATCCGCCGAACCACACTTCGGGCAATGCGGCTCCGCGGGATCGGGCACGGCATCGTCCTCGACGAGCAGTGTCGCGAGTAATGCACGTGCGTCCTCCGCATTCTCTGCCGCGACCTGCAAACGCACGCCGTGGAGTGCGGTTCCCATTTGCCAGTCGATGCCCGCGAGATTCTCGTCCGGAATGACGGAGTCGATGCCTTCGGCTTCGAGCACGGATTGCGCGAGGTGCGCGGACGCGAGGTCGGGATAATTGCCGACGGTGATGACCGCTTCAGCCATGAGCCGCGATCATACCCGAGGAAAAACAGTCCGTTGCTTGCTCGAAACGGTAGGTGACCCGTATAAGGGCGCGGATGATCGACGTTTTATTCGCGCTCGATGAGCCTCAATACCACACCGTTCGCCTCGGCGCGCCGAATCGTTTTCGCGGCGCTGCGCTGGCGCTCACTGGCGAGCCCGTGTTGTTGCTGCAGGTCGAGCGTAACGGCGCAGTCGTCGAGATCTCCGTCGATCGCCCTTGTCCCGAACTTTCCTTTCTCGCGTTGCCGAATGCGCCGACCTCGCGATTCGAGTTCGAACTGCCGGTCGAGGCAAACGATCGCATTGTGATTCGCAGCGAGGGTCGTGTCTTATTCGAATTCGATGCGAGTCATGCGCAGCGTGCCGGACTGGCCGAGCTCGCGCAGAAGGTCGCGAATTTACCAACACCGCCGGGCTCAGTCGTAGCGGTCACACAAGGCGGCAATGACGCATCGTCGTATCGCAATTCGGTCGTGTCGAGTTTCATCACCAGTCAGATTCTCTTACGCGAGGCCGGCATCGATCCCGACGCACTGCAATCGGTGCTCGATATCGGATGCGGCACCGGTCGCCTGCTCATTGGCTGGCAGAACGCCAATCGACGCACGGTCGGCGTCGATATGAACGCGCAGCTCATCGCGTGGAATCAGGAGAATTTGCGCGACATCGAATGGCATCAGAGCCCGCCATTACCGCCGCTGCAATTCGAGCCGCAATCGTTCGATTTATTGATGCTCGCGTCTGTCTTTACGCATTTGCCACTGGCATGGCAGCGCGCGTGGATCGTTGAGTTTCAGCGATTATTGAAACCGGGCGGCATTGTGCTGCTGACGCTGATGGGCAGCGTGTATGAACGCACGATTCTCGACGCGCATGGCCGCGCATTATTCGCGAAACTCGGCTATGTCGAGGGAATCGGCGGCGATACGGGATCGAATGCGTACAGCACCTATCACGCGGAAGAATTTGTACGTGAGCTCGTCAAGCCGTTGGAAATTCGGGCAATGTTCCCGTCAGGGACGGTACCGGGACGCGCGTTGTCGTGGTTTCCCTTAGCCGCGTGGCAGGATGTGTACGTTCTGTGCAAACGTTGAATTCGGGGGAAATGATGTTTCGAGATACAAAAGCGTTCTCCAGTTTTTCGATTGACGACGTGGCCAGGGCGAAGCAGTTTTATGGCGAAACGCTGGGCCTGAAGCTCAAAGAACAGGAAGAGGGATTCGGCCTCGAACTTGCCGGCGGCGGCGCGGTGTTTCTTTATCCGAAGTCGAACCACGAGCCCGCGACGTTTACTGTGCTGAATTTCCAGGTGCCGAATATTGACGAAGCCGTCGCGGAGCTCAAACGCCGCGGCGTGAAATTCGAGCATTACGACAATCCGCACTTCAAGACCGGCGACGATGGGATTGCTCGCGGCAATGGCCACGGCCCGACCATCGCGTGGTTCAAAGACCCGGCGGGAAATTTCATTTCGGTCATTCAGGACTGATCGTTACGCCAATCGCCAGATGTTCCTGCCGCCCTAAAGACAATAGCGTAGCTCGAAACAATGGCCTTCCGGTTCGTCATGTCACGCGATACGCGATGCATCGTATCGAGGGCTGAGACTCCGCGATTCGGCGGATCGCACCGGAAGGTTCATCCTTCGTCCGCATAATGGTTCACGCTGAGCTGCCGCGCCAGTGCCGCGCGACGAAGTTGCGCGGCGCGGCGCGTGCAGCGACTAAGGACGCTATACCGAGGGAGCTACCTGCACGCGACGTGGCGCCCCCACTCTGGCGACGTGCCTAGGCGGCTAGGCCGCCGGACCGAAGCCGGGCGCGGTC
>JACZCU010152901.1_pt1 | contig 12454 bp, 8 predicted proteins | sample 8641851 | NCBI WGS metagenome assembly JACZCU01 (sample SAMN15324605, study PRJNA640507) | soil metagenome | isolation source: monocropping sugarcane control | place: China: Luxin town, Laibin City, Guangxi Province | collected 2019-07-25 | depth 10cm m | reverse complement strand
GGCTCTTAGCCCGCCGACTAATCGATGATTCGGCGGGCTGAGAGCCCGCCGCTCCACGTTCAGAATCCCGGAGGAGGCACGCGTCGCTTCGTTGCCTGCTCGAACGCGTACGCGAGTCGCAACAGCGTCGGTTCGCTGCACGCCATCCCCGTGAAGCTCACGCCATACGGCGACGGCTTCGCTTTGAACTCCTCGGGGAACGCGGTGGTCGGTGCGTTCGGAATCATCCCGAACGGCACGATGACGGTCGGATATCCAGGACGCGCCGCGATCGATGCGCCGAACGAACCGCCGAACAGCAGTGCATCGAGATTGTGCTGCTTCATCACCGCATCGATGCCGGTCGTGCCGGCGAGCTCGATGTCGCGCGCGCGATCGGATTCGTAGCGCGACTTGAATACTTCGAGATCCATCGCGTCGCTGATGTCGAGCAGCGACTGACCGTACTTGATCGCACCCATCTTCTGATGACTGCGATTCCACGCGCGCAACGCGCTGAGCGATTTCACCGGCGCTTTGTCACCCAGCGAATTCAGCCACGCGTTGAAGTCGCGCTCCATACCGTAGGCGAGGACGATCGAGCACTCGCGCTCTTTCACATCGTCCATGTCGGTGCAGACGCCCCACTTCAGATAGTTCTTCTTCGGATCCTTCGTGACGATCGATGGGATGTCGACGGGATCGACGATCACAGCGCCCTGCGCCTTCAACACGTCGATCGCCTCGGACATCACTTTGAGCTGATCGGCATTGAGTCCGCCGATCGGCTTCTCTTCACCGACGAGTTCCAGCTTGTCGTAGTAGAACGCGCGCGGAATGCCGATGCGCGCGCCTTTCAAGCCATCTCGTTTCAGGAACTGCGTGTAATCGCGATTCGACGGAGGCGTGCACTTCGATGTCGCGGGATCATTCGGATCGGGCGATACACCTTCGAGCGCGCCTAACAGAATCGCGGCATCGGTGACGGTTTTCGCCATCGGGCCTGGCGTGTCCTGATCGGCAACGATCGGAATGACGCCGTAGCGCGACACGCGGCCGACAGTCGGCTTCACTGCCGCGAGCATGTTCTGATTCGACGGACTGAGAATCGATCCCGAGGTCTCGGTGCCGACGTTTGCGGCCCAGAAGTTTGCGGTGGTTCCGGCGCCCGAGGAGGAGCCGCCGGTGTTGAGGACGGGACGACCGTCGCCCGTCGATTCGCGAGGATCGCGTCGTGGATCGTATGGATTGAATCCGTAGCCGTTCAGACCGTTGTAGTTGTTCGGCATCGACGGATCGCCGGCCACCCAGTTCGCGAGCTCCGTGAGCTGCGTCTTCGCCAGGATGATTGCCCCCGCGTCGCGAAGATTCTTCGTGATCGTCGCCTCGTACGGCGGCACGAGCTCGGCAAACGCAAGCGCGCCGCCGGTCGTCGGCATGTTTGTCGTGTGCACGTTGTCCTTCAGCGCGATCGGAATCCCATGCAGCGGTCCGCGCACTTTGCCGGCCTTGCGTTCGCGATCGAGTGCGTCCGCTTCTTCGAGCGCCTTCGGATTCACCGTGATGACCGAGTGCAGTTTCGCGTCATACGTGGCGATGCGGATGAGGTACTGCGTGACGAGCTCGTGCGACGTCACGCGTCCCGAGCGCAGAGCTTCCTGCATCTCGGGAATCGTGGCCTCAACCACTGAAAATGGTTTCGCAGCAGCGGCGAAACTCGGTGCGGAGCAGAGGAGCAGGGCCGCGATCGAAAGGATTCGCTTCATGCGCGGGGATTCTAGTGCTTCAATAGCAGCATGCCCCAGAACGATCTCCTCGAGCGTCTCGCCGCAAATCTTCGCCTTCTCCGCAGCCGCCGTGGTCTCTCGCGCGAGCAACTCGCCGCGACCGCGGAAGTCGATCCGCAGATGATCAAGCGCATCGAGAACGCGCGCGCGAACCCCGCGCTCGTCGTGTTGTCGCGACTGGCGTCGGCGCTGATGATCTCGGTGTCGCTCATGGTCGGCGATATCAGCGCGGAGCCGTCGCGTCTCGACACGACCGAATCGTCGTCGGTCCTCGAGAGCAACACTGTGGGCGAGACGATCGCCACGCTGCGCAGACAGAAGCATCTCTCGCGACGCGCCGTCGCGAAGATGGCCGATCTGCGCTCGGTGACGCTCAGTCGTTATGAATCCGCGACCGCCGATGCGCGTTTGCTTTCGCTCGATCCGCTCGCGCGCGCGTTAGGTCTCGCACCGCTCGATCTCATTCGCGCGGTCGAGATCCGCCAGCGCGAGATAGATCGCTCGCGCCAGGGATGGTCGACACCAGCCGCGGGCGTGCAGTGCCGCATCGTCTCGTGCGGTGAAGCATCGCAGCTTTGGGAGTGGCGCATCGCACCGGGCGTGACGTTCAGCGACGCGCCGGGCATCACCGCGCCGGAAGAAATCGCGACCGCGATTCGCGGCGATGTGCGCATCGAGCTCGCCGGCGAAACGCATCGTCTTCGCCGCGGCGGAAGTCTCGCGATCGCCGCCGGAACGCCGGTGACGATCTCCAATGCGGGAGCATCGACCGCGCGCCTGTTGCGATTCCGGGTTACCAAATAACACATTCGCTCTTTAGTGACCTGATCGTAAGCGACTGACACTGCACGACTTATGACCCGTCCTGCTGCCGCTGGCGGGTCAATCTCCTTCTCGCGTGGTCAGCCGCTGATCCGTCTCTCCGGATCTCCATCCTTTCGTTTCAATGCTTTGCGAGCGATGCCGCGTCCTGGCATTCGTTGCAACTCCTTCGGGTGCAACGGCAGCAACACGAAAGGATCGGAACATGAAGAAAGCAATCGTGATGATGTGCGCTCTCGCGATCTCGTCGATCGCATACGCGGGTGGACCGTCAAAGGATCTGAACCCGGGACGTCTGCATCCGGTGTCGACGAACGCGAACGTCGATTTTCACGCCGGCGGCGCTGGTGGCGCGGGCAATCTCGTCGATCACGGCGGCGAGGTGATGACGAACGCGAAGGTCGTGTACATCTTCTGGGGCTGGGCATCGAACACGACGGATCCTTACGTGGGTGAGGTGATCTCGTTTCGTGATGATCCGAACGGCATGATCAAACACGTCGGCATGCTCGCGCAGTACCGCAGCACCGGCTCGACCGGATTCAAGGGAACGCAGCCCGACGTCTTCGACGCGGTGCCGCCGCCGTCGACGAAGGTGACGGACACCATGGTCATGCAGAAAGTCGCGTCGTCGTGCGCGGCGCTTGCGGGCGGCTGCCGCACGGACACGATCTACGAAGTGCTGATCCCGTCCGGTTTCTACAGTGATGACGGCACCGGCGCGCAGTCGTGCGGCGGAACGAACCTCGCGTATTGCGCGTATCACGGCAACGGCGACAACGCGAGCCTCAGCGCGAGCATCAAGTATTCGATTCAGCCGTATCCGAGCTGCTCGGGATGCCAGGGCCTCGCGGGCTGGGGCGCGGCGCAGAATCAGGAGCACTTCATCGTGCACGAGACGCGCGAGGCGATGAGCGACGCGCGCCTCAACGCGTGGTGGGACAACGCGGGCTATGAGGCGGACGACAAGTGCGCCTGGGGCCAGAACCTGAAGTTCCTCTTCTCCGAAACGTCAGGCTCGCACACGTACGGGTATCAGATGGAGTATTCGAACTCCGCGCGCGGCTGCGTGAAATAAACGATTCGTGTGGAGAGCGGGTTCGCCGCTCTCCACACCACTATTCGTTCAGCGACTTTGCCCACAACTCCGTGATGTCGAAGTAGACGGTCTTCTTCTCGCCGCTCGCGAGCTCGATCTTCACGACGTTGTAGCGGCGTCCTTCGAGCGTGCCGGTTCCGCCGCCCGTACGACGAAAGCGGCCGTACTGCTGGAAGATCCAATCGTTCTCGAACGTGACTCCACCCTCGGGAGAATCTTCCGGTACCGCGATCGCCGTCTGCGGCGAATCACCGGAGTGATCGACGAGCTCTTCGTTCGCCGGCGCTGACGTCGTGGATGCTGCTGGAAGCGCAGCGGTTGCGGCTTGCGGCGCGTGTGCGCAATGCAACAGCAGAGCGATGGCGAGAGCGGCGGCGGTGCGGTGCATAAGCGTTCGAACAACGCGGGTCGATGCGGCGATTTCGCTTAGAATCCGCGCCGTCTCACCATGACCACTTACGACTCCTCATCCATCGAAGTTCTCACGGGACTCGAGCCGGTGCGCAAGCGCCCCGGCATGTACACGCTCACCGATCGTCCCAACCATCTCGCACAGGAAGTGATCGACAACTCCGCGGACGAAGCCATCGCCGGCCACGCCGACGAGATCGTCGTCACGCTGCACGAAGACGGCTCGCTCTCCGTGCAGGACAACGGCCGCGGCATGCCGGTCGACAAACACGCGAAGGAAGGCGTCAGCGGCGTCGAGGTCATCCTCACGCGCCTGCACGCGGGTGCGAAGTTCTCGGACAAGAGTTATCGCTATTCGGGCGGACTTCATGGCGTCGGTGTTTCCGTCGTGAATGCCCTCTCGAAAAAACTCCAGGTGTGGGTCCGTCGTGACGGCAACGAGTATTCGATGTCGTTTGGCGACGGAAAGAAGAAATCGGAACTGAAGATCGTCGGCACGGTCGGCAAACGCAACACCGGCACGACGGTTCGCTTCTGGCCCGATGAGACGTTCTTCGACTCGCCGAAGTTCAGCGTGCCGCGCCTCAAGCACGTCATGCGCGCGAAGGCGGTGCTTTGTCCGAAGCTGCGCCTGCGCTTCATCAGCGAGATCGACAACGCCGAGAGTGAGGAGTGGTACTTCGAAGACGGCCTCACCGATTACCTGATGTCCGAGCTCGCGGGCAACACGCTGCTGCCGGAGACGGCGTACACCGGTCACTTCAAAGGTCATGAGCACGAAGTCGACTGGGCGGTGGTGTGGCTGCCGGAAGAAGGGGACATCGTCGGCGAGAGTTACGTGAATCTGATTCCGACGTCGCAGGGCGGCACGCACGTGAACGGCTTTCGCACCGGACTCACGGAAGCGATTCGCGAATTCTGCGAGTTCCGCAATCTTCTGCCGCGCGGCGTGAAGCTCGCGCCCGAGGATGTGTGGGCGCGGTGCAGTTACATCCTGTCGGTGCGCATGGGCAATCCGCAGTTCACGGGACAGACGAAGGATCGTCTCTCGTCGCGCGAAGCGTCGGCGTTCGTCAGCGGCGTGACGCAGGACGCGTTCTCGATCTGGCTGAACAACAACGTCGCGCACGCGGAGCAGATCGCGAATCTGGCGATCAATCAGGCGATGGTGCGCCTCAAGCAGGCGAAGAAGGTCGAGCGCAAGAAGCTGACGTCGGGTCCTGCGCTGCCGGGCAAGCTCGCCGATTGCACCGCGCAGGATCTGAGTCGCACGGAGCTGTTCCTCGTCGAAGGCGACTCGGCAGGCGGCTCGGCGAAGCAGGCGAGAGATCGCGAGTTCCAGGCGATCATGCCGCTGCGCGGAAAGATTCTGAACACGTGGGAAGTGGAGTCGAACGAAGTGTTGTCGTCGCAGGAAGTGCACGACATCGCGGTGGCGTTAGGCGTCGATCCCGGTTCGGACAAGCTCGATGGATTGCGCTACGGCAAGGTGTGCATTCTCGCCGACGCCGATTCGGACGGCGCGCACATCGCCACGCTGCTCTGCGCGTTGTTCGTACGTCACTTCCGCAAGCTCGTCGCCGAAGGTCACGTGCACGTGGCCATGCCGCCGCTGTATCGCATCGACGTTGGTAAACATGTTTACTACGCGCTGGACGATGCGGAACGCGAGGGCGTGCTTGCGCGCATTGCGGCGGAAGGGCTCAAGGGAAAGGTGAACATCCAGCGATTCAAGGGACTCGGCGAGATGAATCCGCCGCAGCTCCGCGAGACGACGATGGATCCAAACACGCGACGCCTCGTGCGACTGACGCTCGATCTCGAGCAGCAGGAGCCGGCGATGGCGACGATCGACATGCTGCTCGCGAAGAACCGCGCCGCGGATCGCAAGCAGTGGCTGACAGAAGAAGGAAACCAGGCCGAAATCGTCGATTGAGGCATGGAGTGCGGCGACGCCAGTCGCCGCTTTTGAGCGTGAAAAGAAAGCGGCAGCTTGCGCTGCCGCACTCCATAGTCACTTCCGCACCGAGCGTCGTTTTCCGTTCTCCGGCTGCGTCGTCTTCCAGTAGCGCAACAACGTGCGCAGTGCCTCCGGTGAATTCGCCGGCGTCGATCGCGCGAGCTGATCGCGCGTGTTCACGCCGTGGCACGAGCCGCACACGCGCACTTCGCCCGGCTGGAACGTGATCCAGTAGCGCTCGCGCACGACCGGCGTGCCGTCGCCCGATGTCGTCTGCCAGCTCATCGCGCGATGCGCGGGAACGAGCGCGGCGACCGATCCATCCGCCGCGACTTTCACGCTGCCCGCGGGGCCGGTGCTCGGCGGATTCGTGACCGCTGGATCGTGCATCGCGCGCGCGAGCACGCGACGTCCCGGACGCGGGGACGCCGTTCCACCAACGCCGCGCAGTTGATCGGCCTGAAACAACTGCATGTACGCGACGTCGTAAACCTTGCCCGGCAGCGGCGCGGCTTTCGTACCGGCGACGCGCAGATTGAACGGCTGTTGCTTGTCGGCTTTGTCACGCGACGTCACATCGCGCGTGACGAGCAGCGCGAGTTTTTTCGATGCGAGATCGGCGCGGAAGCGCTCGATGTCGACACCTTCCTCGCGAAAGATGCGCAGCTCCGCTTCCTCGATCGGTGTCCGGCGTGACACCGGCTTCGTACGCGCGCGCACTTCGACCGGATGCAGCTCCCACAGCGGACCGTTGTACGTCACGAGCACATCCGGATCCCAGTACTGCACCGAGGCTTCGAACGGCTGCATCAATGCTCCGGCCGGAACGTAGGCGCCATTTTGTGATTCCAGCGTGTTGATGCGGAACTGATAGCGCGAGCCGGGATTCGCACGCGTGCCGGTGTTCGCATCGTCTTGTGTTTCGCTCGCATGCACCGCGAGCAGCGTTCCATTCGCGAGCGGCAGCGGATCGCGATAGTGCGTCGCATCCGACGATGCTGTGATGCGCTGCACCTGAATGTTGTCGGCGTTGCGTGACGGCTCCGCGGACATGGCCACGATTCGTCCCGACGCATGCGTCCCAAACTCGGGCGCATCGACGCCGATGTAGCGTCCGGGCTGTGCGGGATCTTCGCGAATCTGGAAGAAATTCTGGATGTCGTTCGTGTTCGTGCGGCCGCTGCCGTCGTCGATGAACTCGCGCAGCGCGGGATCGTCGTTGAGGCTGCGATTGAAATAGCCGTGCAACTCGTGGCGGCCGATGTGATTCAGCGTCTCTTCCGCGGTGCCGTCTTCGTTGATCTCCCACGGAAAGAAATGATTGATGCTGTTGCCTTCGAGATTCGTTCCGGCAAGAAGATCTTTTCGATCTCCTCGCGGTTCCGGAAACACTTCGGTGCGCGACGAGAGCTTCGCGGACGATTCACTTTCATCCGCATAGTCGAACGTGCCGTACGTTTCTTCTTCGTGATCGGTGTCCGCCTGTTGATCGCGCTGCAGATGATCCCAGCGCGTGAAGATCACGCGGCCGAAGCTGTCGACGAACGGCGTGAAGAGTCCCGATGGAACGTGATTGAGCAGGCGCAAATCGCCGGTTGCGGGATCGAGGCTGTACAGACCCGCGACCGTCGGCGCTTCTTCGTATTCATCGAGCTGCGGATGGAGATGGCGCTCACCGCCGCGCGGACGATCGGACGTGAAGAGAATGCGCTCGTCGGTGCCGTAGAACGGACTGATGTTGTTGTAATTCGCGGGCTGATTCGGAATCTTGTGGATGACCGGCGTTTCATTCTGGCCGAGTCCCGTGATCTCGTAGAGCTGCCAGTAATACTCGTCCCATCGATACTGCTGCATCGGCGCACCAATCACCATGCTGAAGAGCGCCTTCGTCCCCGACCAGTGCACACTCGGCTCGCGTACCGCAATCGCATTCGCGCCCTGCATTCCCTGCATGCCGTAGCCCGCGGTGCGCGTGAGGTTCTTCAACGTGCCGTCGGTGTAGCGAATCCAGAGATCGCCGCCGCGCGCTGCCGTGTCGACGCGCGCGAGATGATTGCCGAACGTCGATGCGACGGTCGTGAAATCGCCCGGCACCGGCACCTGCGTCACGAAGAGAATCGGATTCGACGGCGGCGCGGCGCTCGCGGCAAACATCACGAAAACGAGAGCGAGTGCGGACTTCTTCACGCATGCAGCGTAACGAGCCCGCGCACGCGTCCGCGTGACCCGGCGCACGTCGATCAAAGAATGCGGCCGACGACCACCGTCACGTCATCGTCTGCTTCGACGCGATCGCGAAACGTCGCGACGTCGCCGATGATCGCGTTGCGTAATTCTTCCGCGGTCACGTTGCCTTGTGCGCGCACGACGTCGACGAGCCGGTCGAGTCCGTATTCGTCGCCATGCGCGTTGCGCGTTTCGTAGATGCCGTCGCTGTGCAGCACGAACGTGTCGCCCGCTTCGATGGCGATCGTTCGCTGCGGGATCTCGACCGGAAGTCGCACGCCTAACGGCGGCGCAAAGAGATCGATCGTTTCGACATCGCCGTTCACGCGACGCAGGATGACGGGCGGATGTCCCGCGCTGGCGATCGTCGCGCGGCGATGTACGCGATCGATGAGCACGACGGACACCGTGACGAGCATGCGTCTGCGGCTCGTTTGCGCGACGAGATCGTGCAGACGTCGCAGCACTGCCGCGGGATCGCTGAGGTTGTCGCGCAACAGCGTGAAGCCGCTGCGCAATGCCGACAGTACGAGACCGCTGGCCATGCCGTGACCGGCGACATCGCCGCACACGAGCGCGATGCGATCGTCTTCGACGAAGTAGTCGTAGTAATCGCCGCCGACTTCGGTCGCGGGCACGGAGATCGCGCAGACGTCGAGCCAGTCGAGTTGCGGCGCGCAATCGGGGAGCATGCTGATCTGCAGCTCGCGCGCATAACGCAGCTCGTCGCGCATGCGCAGTTGCTCGCGCGCGGACGCGCGTCGCGCCGACCATTCGCCGGTGACCGATTTTCGCAATCGATGCGAGAAGAAAATCTCGGCGCCGCAGGTGAGGACATTCAGCGTGAGGGTGCTGACGAAGTACGGGAGCGCGTTGTTGCTCGTCGGCGAGACGAGGATCATCAGCACGGTGCCGGTGAGCAGCACGCCGTGAAGCAGCACGAGCTCCGCGATGAGCATGCGGAAGCCGAGCATGAAGAAGGGCAGCGTGACGCACCAGCCGAACCACTCGTGCTGGTTGCGTGTGTAGAGGAGCTGCCACGCGTATTCGATGATGACGAACGACAGCGCGGCCGCGCTGGTGTGCGAGCGCAGCCACGCGCCGGCGCGCCAGGTGAAGGCGTTGGAGACGTCGACGTTTTCACGCCGCGCGTAGCGCATGAAGAACAGTGCGAAGGCGATGAAGGCGAGATTCGTGACGACGATGAGCACGTCGTGAACGGCGTGCCGCCGCGTGTTCGATACGGACTGAATGAACGCGACGACCGCGAAGAAGATGAGGAGTGCGATGAGCCAGAAGCGATTGCGCTCCGCGAATCGCCGCCGCACCGCGGCGTCATCCGAGGTGCGTGCAATGTCTTCCAGTGCCCAGGTCAAATCCATGCGTGCCGGATGGTAGTTCGGAAAAGGCGAGCTGAGGTTGCGTTTGGAGGGGGAGTTGGCGCCAGATCCCTCGCTACGCTCGGGATGACATTCGTGTGGGGCTCGGGTGGCGGCGCGAGGCACGCGTTTCGCGCCACCCGCCCGCCAGGTCCCTCGCTACGCTCGGGATGACACGAAGTTCATGTCACGCCGAGCGAGAGCGAGGTGCCTGGGGCTCGGGTGGCGGTACGAGGCACGTGTTTCGCGCCATCCACCCGCCCAGGTCCCTCGCTAACGCTCGGGATGACATGCGCCTCCAGCTCGGGTGGCGGCACGAGGCACGCGTTTCGCGCCACCACCCGCCAGGTCCCTCGCTACGGGATGACACGCACTCCACGTCCCGTAGCCGCACCACAAACCCCTCCGAGAGCGCACTTCCGCCAGCCTCGCCACGAAACGCACCTTGCGCTACCCTTCGCCGCGCAAACGATGGCCCGCAAATCGAAAGACCAGCTTTCCCTCACGCCGCCCCCGCCGCCGACATTTGCGGACATCGAGTCGCAACCGGTCGCGGAGTTTGCGCGCAAGGCGTACCTCGACTACTCGATGTACGTCATCCTCGATCGCGCGTTGCCGCACATCGCGGACGGGCTCAAGCCCGTGCAGCGCCGCATCATCTACGCGATGTCGGAGCTCGGGCTCGGGCCGAACTCGAAGCCGAAGAAATCGGCACGCACGGTCGGCGATGTCATCGGCAAGTTTCATCCGCACGGGGACAGCGCGTGTTACGAGGCAATGGTGTTGATGGCGCAGCCGTTCTCGATGCGCTATCCGTTGATCGAGGGGCAGGGGAACTGGGGCTCGCCGGATGATCCGAAACAGTTCGCGGCGATGCGATATACCGAGGCGAAGCTCGCGAAGTTCTCGCAATCGCTGCTTTCCGAGATCGATGACGGCACCACGGACTGGGGCCCGAATTTCGACGGCACGCTCAAAGAACCGAAACTCCTCCCATCCCGCCTTCCGCACGTCCTGCTGAACGGGACTTCCGGAATTGCGGTCGGCATGGCCACGGACGTCCCGCCGCACAACGCGCGCGAAGTGGTCGGCGCGTGCATCGAGCTGCTCGACAATCCCGACGCGACACTCGCGCAACTGACGAAACACATCAAAGGTCCGGATCTCCCCACCGAGGCCGAGATCATCACGCCGCTCGCGGAGATTCGCGAGATCTACAAAACCGGCAATGGCGGCTTTCGCCAGCGCGCGAAGTGGGAGATCGAGAACGGCGAGATCGTCATCAGCGCGCTGCCGTTTCAAGTCTCAGGCAGCAAAGTGCAGCAGCAGATCGCGCAGCAGATTCAGGCGAAGAAGCTGCCGATGGTCGAAGACGTGCGCGACGAATCCGATCAGGAGAGTCCGACGCGCATCGTGATCGTGCCGCGCTCGAATCGCGTCGATCTGCAGGAAGTGATGACGCATCTCTTCGCCACGACGGATCTCGAGCGCTCGTATCGCGTGAACATGAACATGATCGGCCTCGATGGCCGGCCGCGTTTGTACGCGCTCAAGGAACTGCTCAGCGAGTGGCTGGAGTTCCGCATCGAGACGGTGCGCCGCCGTCTGCAGCATCGCTACGATCAAGTCAACTCGCGACTGCATCTTCTCGATGGATTGCTCGTCGCGTATCTCAACGTCGATGAAGTGATCCGCATCATTCGCACCGAGGATGAGCCGAAACCGGTGCTGATGAAACGGTTCTCGCTCTCCGATCTGCAGGCCGAATACATCCTCGAGCTCAAGCTGCGGTACCTCAACAAGCTCGAAGAGATGGAGATCCGCGGCGAGCAGAAGAAGTTGCAGGACGAGCGCGCGGAGCTCGAGAAGGTCCTCGGCTCGAAGCAGCGTCTGCGCAACAAGGTTCGCGACGAGCTCGAGAAAGACGCGCAGGAGTTCGGCGACAAACGTCGTTCTCCGATCGTCGAGCGCGAAGCGGCGAAGGCGCTCGATCCAACGTCGCTCATTCCGAGTGAGCCCGTGACCGTCGTGCTCTCCGAGCGCGGCTGGGTGCGCGCGGGCAAAGGACACGATCTCGATCCCACCGCGCTGCAGTACAAGAGCGGCGATCAGTTTCTGCACGCGGCGAAAGGACGCAGCAATCAGCTGGCGGTGTTCCTCGATTCGCAGGGACGCACGTACGCGTTGCCTGCGCATGAATTGCCGTCGGCGAAGAGTCACGGCGAGCCGCTGACGTCATCGCTGTCACCGGGTGCGGGTGCGACGTTCGTCGCGGTGATGATGGGCGATCCCGACGATCTGTGGTTGTTGACGACGGACGATGGTTACGGCTTCGTGTGCAGACTCGAAGACATGATCACGGATCGCAAGGCGGGCAAGGCGGTGGTGAATGTGTCGGACAAGGCGTCGGTGTTGCGTCCGCATCGCGTGCACAACTACGAGACCGATCGCATCGCCGCGGCATCGAGCGAAGGAAAGTTGTTGATCTTCGAAGCAGCGGAGTTGCCGCCGCTCGCGCGTGGCAAGGGTGTGCAGACGATCAAGTTGCATCGCACGCCGATTGCGCCGGAGAAGGTCGTCGGCACCGCGGTCGTGCCGGCGGATGGAACGCTGGTGGTGACTGCAGGGAAGCGCTACACGAATCTCAAAGGCGCCGATCTCGAGCAATACCTCGGCAAGCGCGCACAACGCGGCTTGAAGCTGCCGCGAGGATTCCAGAGCGTGACGAGCATTCGTACGTGGAACGATCGCGAAGGACGAATCCCGGAGCCGGTGAATTAAAGTGGAGCGG
>JACZCU010297723.1_pt1 | contig 12483 bp, 10 predicted proteins | sample 8641851 | NCBI WGS metagenome assembly JACZCU01 (sample SAMN15324605, study PRJNA640507) | soil metagenome | isolation source: monocropping sugarcane control | place: China: Luxin town, Laibin City, Guangxi Province | collected 2019-07-25 | depth 10cm m | reverse complement strand
GAGAGCGATCCGACTGGCTTCGATTTCTGGGAAATCCTCCCGGGCCAGGGGCAATACTACAACCCGCCGATGTTTCTCAACGGCAAGCGCGTCGTCAAAAGCGGCTACGTCACCGACGTCATCACCGACGATTCCATCGACTGGCTCAAAAACAAGCGCGATCCCAATAAGCCATTCCTGCTCATGTGCCAGCACAAGGCCCCGCATCGCGAATGGGAGCCGGCACTGAAAAATCTGACCATGTACGATGGCGAGAAATTTAAAGAGCCCGACACCCTGTTCGACGATTACTCCGGCCGCGGCAAGGCCGAGCACGAGCAGGACATGATGATCGCCAAGACGATGAACAATCGCGATCTGAAGCTTGTGCCGCCGCCTACGTTGAACGCGGAGCAGCGCAAGCCGTGGGACGCTTATTACAACCCCCGCAATACCGCCTTCGAGAGCCAGCATCTTTCGGGCAAGGACCTGGTCCGCTGGAAATACCAGCGCTACATGCACGATTACATGGCGACCATCGCTTCGGTCGATGAGAGCGTTGGGAAAATCGTGGAATATCTCAAGCAGGCCGGTCTCGATCAGAACACGATCGTCGTCTACTCCTCCGATCAAGGCTTTTATCTGGGCGAGCATGGCTGGTTCGACAAGCGATGGATCTTCACGCAATCGCTTCGAACGCCGCTGATCGTTCGGTGGCCCGGCCACACACCGGCCGGCGCCGTCAATAACGACATGGTCTCGAATCTCGATTTTGCCGAAACATTCCTCGATGCGGCAGGTGTGCCGATTCCAAAGGAAATGCAGGGGCGCAGCATGGTGCCAGTGCTGGAAGGGCACACGCCGGCCGATTGGCGCAAGGAATTTTATTATCACTACTACGAGCACCCGGCCGTTCATAATGTCGCCAAGCATTACGGCATCGTCACCGATCGCTACAAGCTCGTTCATTTCTATGAGCCGGAGTTCAATTACTGGGAGCTGTTTGATCTTCAAAAAGATCCCGAGGAAATGACCAGCGTCTACGATCGCCCGGAGTATGCGCAGGTGCAGAACGATCTGCATGAACGGCTGGATCGCCTGCGGAAAGAATTGAAAGTGCCGGCCCAGGATGCGCCCGAGAGCATCATCAAGCCTGCGGCGCCGGCTGGGGCAGCACGCCGCGTAAATGCACTGCATGCGTGGGTGCTGGACTATCACTTCGATCATGACGAGGGCGACAAAGTCATCGACGCATCAGGCCATGGCAACGATGGACATTCCCAGGATGCGCCGGTTGCGATGGGACGCGATGGCGCCCACGCCCGCCGATTTGATGGCAAGGGATTCATTCAAGTGCCACACACGCGCAGCATGAATGCCGGCGTCGGTGCGATGAGCATCGAAGCGATATTCAAAGCAGATCAAGGCAACGGTGTTATCCTGGCCCGGGGTGGTGAATCCAATGGCTTTTGCCTTTCACTGGAAGACGGGAAGCCGGTGTTCACTTTGGTTGCAGGAAAAGAGCGCTCACGCGTCGCCGCTTCGCAAAGCGTCACCGGCCAATGGGTCACCGTTCACGCTTCATTCGATGCGAAAAATATTTCAGTTCGCGTGAATGATGGCGCGCCCACCACGGCCGATGTCGTCCAACCTCTGAAGCGGAATCCTAATGAGGCGATGCAGATCGGCGCTGACTTGGGCACAACCGTCCTGGAAACACCAGCTCCTCATTTCACCGGGCTGATTGAGTCGATTCGCCTTTACAGTGGGCAGATGCCGGTGCATTGATCCGCTTGCGGTAGCCATATGACTACATCATTGCCCGGCCCCTTGACTCGCGAAGAAATCATTTTGATCGGACCGCAGCGCTCCGGAAAAAGTACGTTGGGCGCGCTTCTGGCAAAAAGGATTGGCATACCGCAGATTTCGATCGATGAGATCTGCTCCGATTACTACCTTGCCGACGGCTTTGACCAGGAGGAAGCAGACGCAGCTCGCGCCAGCGGAGGAATGCAGGGCATCTTCGATTATATGAGGCGATTTGAGGCCCTGGCGGTCAGACGTCTTGTGGACAATTATCGCGATTGCGTATTTGACCTAGGGGCAGGCCACACCGTTCAGGACAACCCAGCCGACTTCCAGATCGTGCAGCAGGCGCTGGAACCATTCCAGAATGTAATCCTGCTACTTCCTGATCCAGATCTGGATAAATCGGTGAGCGTGCTCAAGGAAAGGACGCGCGATCTGGGCATGTCAGACGAGGTGGATTTTGACAACCTCCTCACGCGCCATCCTTCCAATTTCCGGCTGGCTAAGCGAGTGGTATATACGCTCGACCACGCGCCAGAGCAGACTTGTGAACAGATCCTGAATCTCGTTGCACAGCAAATGCAGGATGCAGTTTAGACATGTCTCTGATGCTTAGTGCCGCGTTTGAGCCAACTCGATAACGAGCTTCGCAGCGCGTTCCGCAGCATCAGGCTTTCCAAGTTTCCGCGCGGCATCAGCCATCTGGCGTCGCTTGTTCGAATCTTGAAGCAGCGGCGCGATCGCCACTGAAAGCTTTGGCGCGTTCTTCTTCCGATCCTTTTCGTCATCGATCAGGATTGCAGCGCCGCCATCGGCCAGCACTTTGGCGTTGAGCCGCTGGTGCATGTCTTTGTGGAAGGGGTAGGGCATCAGCAGCGAAGGAATGCCACATGCCGTTAGCTCGGCACAACTGCTCGCCCCCGATCGGCAGATCGCCAGATCGGCGACACTCCAGATATCCGCCATCGCGGGCGTGAAGTCTATCACTTGCGCTGAGACCGGACGACCATTTTCGGCCAGCTTTTTGTATCCGGCGCGCACCGCGTCCGCATGATCGCGACCGGACAGATGCAGGATTTGCCAGCCCGTTAGCGACAACGTCTCTAACATCGTCAGCACGGCTTCATTGACCGTCTGCGCGCCCAGTGATGCACCCGTGACGACTAGCGTATTGAGACTCGGGTCGATTTTCAGCCGCTGCGCAGCCTGCTCGCGCGGCGGCAGATCGCGAATGTCGTTTCGAATCGGGCAGCCGGTTGTTTTCAGCTTTCCACGATTACCTTCCTTCACATATGCAGCTGTTTCATCGAACTGGCAGCAAACCGCCTGCACGCGCTTCATCAGAAGCTGGTTCGCTTTTCCGGGAATCACATCCGGATTGAGAATCGCGCCGGGAATTTTGCGAGCCGATGCTTCGCGCACCGCAGGAGTCGCTGCATACCCTCCCAATCCCAGCACCGCCGCGGGTTTTCGCTCGTTAAGAACGCCCCGCACCACATCCTTCGTATCCCACCACTTCTTGGAAAATCGCAGCATCCCGCTGATCGACAGCGCGAGCGGAATGACCGGCTGGGTAATGAACTCAAACCCAGTCGGCTCCAGGATCACGCGATCGATTTCGCGTTTTGTGCATAGGAACAGCGGCTTGGCTTGCGGCGCCACCTCCCGCAACGCCTCGGCAACAGCAATCCCCGGATACAAATGCCCACCCGTTCCGCCGCCGGCAAACAAAATCGTGATCGGTTCAGCCATCGAAGCGGGGTAGATTAGCGAGTGATACCGGTTTTAGGAAATGAGCAAAACCCGCATTAGCGTACCCCTTTTGAGAAGATTTGCGTCTACTCAGTTTAGCCGCGACGCGCTAGCGGAGCGCTTTCTGCGCACCTGGGGAAAGGGCTCCGCTGGCGCGTCGCGGCTAAACTGGGCTTCCGAGTTCGGCAAGCGACGTCACGACTTCCGCATTCAATCTCCAGCTTTTTCCGTCGAGTATCGCACGAGATTTTCGAGGGTTTGCTTTGCATCGCCGCTATCAATCGCGCGAGCTGCGGCATTCATCGCTCCGGCAATATCTGAACTATGTCCCGCGACCGTCAGTGCCGCGGCGGCATTTAGAAGCGCAATGTCGCGCGCGGGGCCTTTTTCTCCACGCAGAATTCTTGTGATCACCTGCGCAGATTCATCGGCATTTTTCACCTGCAGGTCCGAGAGCCTTGCGTATGAGAGGCCGACCTCGCGCGGATTCAGTGTCCAGTCGCGAATCTGCCCGCCTTGAAGTTCGCTGATGCGCGTTGGGCCGAGCGTGGAAAGCTCATCCAGCCCATCATCGGCATGAACGACCCACGCCCGCTCGCTGCCAAGTTCGCGCAGCACCTGGGCGAGCCGGTCGGTCAGCTCTGGAGCAAAAACTCCGAGGAGCTGATGCCTGGCCCGGCCAGGATTAGTCAATGGTCCAAGCAGATTGAAAATCGTTGGGATCCCAAGTGCTGACCGAGCCGCGCCAACATGCTGCATGGCAGGGTGATGCAGCCGCGCAAAGGCGAAGCAGATATTCGCCCGTTCCAGACATCGCCCAAGCTGCTGAGTCGTCGTCTCAAGTGCCACGCCGAGCTTTTCCAGGACGTCTGCCGATCCCGATTGGCTGGAGGCGGAGCGATTGCCATGCTTGACGACCTTCACGCCCGCGGCAGCAGCGATCAGTGCAGCGGCAGTTGAAATGTTGAACGTGTGACGGACATCTCCGCCGGTGCCACAGGTGTCGAGGATGACGCTGCCCGGCGGTGCGCTGACGGCCGTCACTTTCTCCCGCATGACGGTTGCCGCGCCGACGAGTTCTTCGACAGTCGTGCCCTTGGCCGCGAGCCCCACAAGCAGTCCGCCGATTTGCGCCTCGGCAGCTTTGCCGGACATGATGTGCAGAAAAGCCTGGCGGGCCTGATCGCGCGTCAGGTCCTCCCGACGACAGAGTTTCAACAGAATTTCACGCAGTGCGGCAGATTCCATGTACAGCGAAATCTACCATGAAGGCGCGCCGCGCCAATAAATCATCGTGGCAAAGGCTTTGAGCCTGTGGTCTTTAGTTCACAGCTTGGAAGGCTGTACTACGCGGTGAGGACTTGCAACAATTCTCGAATCTGCTTCTTTTGCGGATCATCGGGATTGGATTTGAGATATCGATCGAGCCATGCCGACGCAGGCTGAGACAAGCCGCAGCGTGCCAACACCAGTCCAAGATCGCGCTGCAGATGGTTTTGCTCGGGCCAAAGCAGCATTTCCAATTCAAGGACGGCGGCGACATCAGAATAATGGCCCGTCGCGCCGAAGACGTTGAGAAGATTCTGAAGGATTCGCGTCAGCCAATGGCGATTGGATGCCGGGCGAAGCAGCTCTTCAGACCATTCGACTTCCGGCCCGAACATTTCCATCATGCGCTCGTGTGCTTCTTCAGTAGTTAAGATTCGGCCGCCCGCGAAAGCATCGACCAACACCGGCGAGCCGCCGCATTCGACGCCAACCAGGAAATGTCCTGGCAGGCCGACACCCCACGAACGCAGGCCAACCCGCTCGGCAACCAGCTTGTAAACCAGCGACAGCGTAATCGGCAGACCTTTTTTCGATTGAACAACCGCCGGAAGATAGCTGTTCGAAGGCGCGTAGTAGTCTTCGGTGTTGCCTTGGAAATTTAGTTCCTCGAACAGGTACTCGTGAAGATGCGCCAGCAAAGCCTGTGGCTGTTCGCCGCGGACGCGAGAGCGGACGGTGTCGGCATATTCCTGAATCGTCGCATCTACCTGCGCGCAGTCCAGGTCCTCCATCTGATGCATGGCAATTGCCACGGCGCCGTTGAGCAGCGCATCAGGAGAATTAATGTGTGGCAACTGCTTGGAAAGGAGTCTGAACGACCGGCTCGCACAGCACAGAGGTAAATGAGGCGTCATCGGTTATCTCCTGCCGAGGCGGCTTCTATTCAACAAAATCGAATAGAAATGCCATCTCTTCCAGCACATATGCAGATTCCATGCCGCACGATGGCTGAAGGGCCACTTCTTTATCGGACCCCAGGGGATGCCATCATGAATCTTCGGGATAAGCGCGCGGTGGACAATTAGCGCAGGGACGGATGCGCAAGATGTTCCAATCTGCTTGGATGTGCGACAAACGCTTTATTGAGGGCAGGAAATTGACTGGTGCTCGCCGATCGCTTGCAGCCAGAATCGATGGATGCTTCGCGAAAGCTGAATGAGTTCTGTTTTCCGCAGTCGGCCCACGGCTTGATCTGGATTCAAACTCAGCCAATCCACAGCAGTTCGAGCGGCATTGGGGCACCATGAAAAAGCCGAGCCGGCGGCATCGAGCACTTCGCCGAGCGACTTGTGAGGATTCAGGTGCTGACGAGCCAGCAAATAGGCCAGAATTTGATCCGAATCAGCGGTGGTAATGTGCAACTGGTCACGAAAATTCATGCACGGCCTCCTACGGAATTCCATGAATTCCCATGGGAGTATAGAGGCGTCGTGCCGACGCTGTCGAGTTGAACTATTTTTTGCGTCTTTTGCGGCCGGGCCGTCGGAAAGGGCCCGGATTTGACGAAACTTCGGTGCCAGCGACAGTTATGCCGACTTTTCCAGCCCCGATTGCGGCAGGTCTTTGAGCGTGTTCAGGCCAAACACTTCTAGAAATCGCTTGGTGGTGCCGTAAAGAATTGGCCGGCCGGGTTCTTCAGCCCGACCGGCAATTTTGACCAGATGCTTTTCCATCAAGCTGCGGATGGTTTCGCCACAGGCGACGCCGCGAATGGCTTCGACTTGCGCGCGGAGAATCGGCTGCTTGTATGCGACAATCGCCAGCGTTTCTAAAGCCGCCTTGGTTAATTTCGCGTCACCTTCCTTCTGATGCAGCTTCTGAAGATACGCACCGTAATCAGGCAGCGTCAGAATCTGGAATCCGCCCGCCACCTGCTCGATGCGAAATGAACGCTGATCCTGCTCGTAATGCGAATTGAGCGTCTTGATTGCCCGCCGAATCGGCTTGGTGGTGGAAAGATCGAGTAATTCCGCGAGCCGGCCGGCAGTGAGCGGATGGTGCGTGCTCATCAGCAGCGCTTCCAGAGCAGGCAGATTGATCTCCGGCTCGCCCTGGTCGGCAGCGCCTTCATCACCTTCATCCACCGCGCCATCGCGCGCTTCGGCTTCATTCTCAGAAGCCTCATCGCGCGCTTCCGCGGAAGTCTCATCCTGTTCAGCGCCTTCGGCATCAGATGGCGCGTCTTCATCTTGCATGTCGATCCATTCTGTCGGTTCGTCTCGTACCAGTCGCAGCATGAGCTGATGCCTCCGATCTTCCGAAAGATATCGGCTTTTTCAAGCGCCCGGCTGGACCCTATCAAAGCCGCGGAAAACCCTAAACGGCCTATGGCACCCGATTTGATCACATTAGCACGCGCGACGAGTGCGCTTACCCTGAAGGAGCAATCTCATGGCCTCGGCAAGAATTCGACGTCAACAAGCGTGGTCATCTGCCGCAGTCGGCCTTGGCCTCTTTCTGGGCGTGCGAGCAGCTGTTCGTGCTTATCGTCGCATCAACCTCCGCGGCAAGGTCGTGCTGATCACCGGCGGCTCGCGCGGATTGGGGCTCGTGCTAGCGCGCGAATGTGCAAAGCAAGGTGCGATGATTGCGCTGTGCGCCCGTGACGAAGGTGAGCTGCGTCGTGCGCAGCAGGATTTGAAAAAGCGCAGCGCGAGTGTCTTCACATTCTCCTGCGACGTCACTGATGCTCAGCAAGTCCGCCAGATGATCGATCAGGCCAATCAGCACTTCGGCCGGATCGATGTGCTGATCAACAACGCCGGCTCGATCCAAGTCGGCCCGATGGAGGTGATGACGCCGAAGGATTATGAAGACGCGATGCGGATTCATTTCTGGGCGCCGCTTCACACCACGCTCGCGGTGCTTCCTCAAATGCGAGCCCGCCATGCCGGGCGGATCGTCAACATCTCCTCAATTGGCGGCAAGATCGCCGCCCCGCATCTGCTGCCTTACAGCGCCAGCAAATTTGCCCTCGTCGGCTTCTCCGAAGGACTCCGATCGGAGTTGCTCAAAGATGGAATTTACGTCACCACCGTCTGCCCCGGCCTGATGCGAACCGGCAGTCCGCGCAATGCGATGTTCAAAAGCCAGCACCGTGCCGAGCATGCGTGGTTTGCCATCAGCGATGCCACGCCCGGCATTTCGATCAGCGCGCAGTCGGCAGCGCGACGCATCGTCCGCGCGCTATGTCACGGCGAAGCGGAGCTGATGGTTTCGCTGCCGGCCCGGCTCGCGGTGTCATTCCACGGCCTCTTCCCCGGCATCACCGCCGACTTCAACAGCCTGCTCAATCGCCTGCTACCTGGGCCAGGTGGGATCGGAGAGCGCCAGCTTCCGGGGCGTCAAAGCGAATCCGCCATCGCACCGTCCGTTTTGACCGCGCTCAATGAACGCCAGGCGGTGAAGAACAACGAGCTCGCGTGAAAAGTTTCATGATTGCGATGAGACAAACGGGGCGCGCGGCGCGCAAAGCGCCCCGCCAAACGCGGATTCGCCCCTCCTCACAAGTTGAGCTTCACTAAGCGGATACGATAGTAAGTCTCCGTACATGGAACAAAATGAGACAAAACGGGGCGCTTTTTGACCATTTTCGACCCTAAAAAACACCCCACTTTTTGCGATAAGTAACGGCGGCATACGAGGCTACGCGTTAGGCAATTTCTTGATAAACGCGCCATCCGCGCCCCGCACTTTTGTCAAGTTATTTTATATTTCATTTGAGCTAAAACCACGCCGCTCATCCACTTAAGCCGCAGCAAAAGTTTTCCCGCGATTTCTCCCATGAAACAAAAAATGCCCAAGCGCCCCGCACATCTGCCAAGTGATTTTTCTATTCTCGGGGCGCTGCGCCCTGCTCAGGCAATGCTTTCTTTGGCCGTACCCAACGATGCTCATCGTTAGTTAATATCGAGCAAGATTCGCCATTTTTGCATTCTCAACAAGAAATAACCTTACTAGAATGCCCTAAAAGGAATGCGCCGGCTCGCCATTTCTCTGACGTTCCTTAAGGAAAGAAAATCATGGCTGTAAGAATTCTCGTCGCAGATGATCATCGGATGGTTCGAAAGGGGTTGGTCTCTTTACTCCAGGCTGAAGAAGGGTTTGAAATTGTCGGCGAGGCAGACGACGGACGCGTTGCGGTGCAGATGGCGAGCCAACTGCAGCCGGATGTTGTGGTGATGGACTTACGAATGCCCAATCTCAATGGCATCGACGCGACCCGGCAAATTCTCGGTGAATCGCCCAAGACCAAAATCATCGGCCTCTCCGCGAACTCCGATTCGCGCAGCGCGACCGAAATGCTGCGCGCCGGCGCAACCGGCTACGTCTTCAAGCAATCCGCCTTCGAGGAGCTTGCCACCGCGATTCGTACGGTCATGGCCGGCGAAATTTATCTCAGCCCTTCGCTCGCTGATGGGATCCTTGCCGACTATCTCAAAGGCAACGGCCGCGAGCCTGGCTCGGTCTTCGGCATGCTTTCCTTGCGCGAGCGGGAGGTGCTTCAGCTCATTTCCGAAGGGCGCGCCACCAAAGAGGTAGCCGCCGAACTGCGCGTCAGCGTCAAGACCGCCGAGACTCATCGCCGCAATCTGATGGAAAAGCTGCACGTCGACAGCGTCGCGGAGCTGACCAAGTACGCGATTCGGGAAGGGCTGACGAGCATGTAGGGGCGTCTGCTGCCACGTCACAGATCGCGCCAAGAACGCCAAGGGAGCCAAGAGCGCCAAGAAGAAGATAGAAATTTTTCTTGGCGCTCTTGGCTTTCTTGGCGCCCTTGGCGCAAAAGCGAACGGATAAAGGCGCAACCCTCGAAAACTTCTCGGTGGACTGGGCGACAGACTTCGTTACTCTACTCGCTCATGACCCCATCTATCCCCAATCGTCACATTTGCTGGATCTGGATTGGCGTGTTGCTGGCGATGGTGTCAGCAATCAAACCTGCGATGGCTGCTGAAAGTGAAAAGCCTTTGGATCAGTTGCCGCGAATCAAATCGCTGCCGGATCCGTTTTTGCTTCCCGATGGCCAGCGCATTACGTCGCCCGATCAATGGCCGAGCCAGCGGCGACATCTTCAGGACCTGATCCTCGCCTACGAATATGGAAATCCACCCGCACCGTGCGCAGTAAAGGCTGAAGAAACCGGCTCCAAAACGCTCGACAACGGCGCGACCGAAAAGCAGATGCTGCTGCATGTCGGGCCGGAGGGGCAGATCGCGGTGCACCTGGTGTTGACGATTCCCAAGACCAGCGGGCCGCACCCGGTAATCGTGAAGGGTGACCTGTGCTGGGGACGGGTGAAAGAGGACATCGTTTCGGAAATCATTCGGCGCGGCTACATACTGGCCGAGTTCGATCGCACCGATTTTGCCCCGGACAAAAACAATGCGCCCGGCGGCGTCCGTCCCCTATATCCCGATGCAGACTGGGGCACGATTGCCGCCTGGGCGTGGGGCTTTGGGCGCGTGAACGATTACCTGCTGACGCGCGATGATGTGGACGCCAGCAAGCTGATTAACACCGGCCACTCGCGCGGCGGAAAAGCGGCGCTGCTCGCCGGGGCATTGGACACGCGCGTCGCGCTGACCGCTCCCAATGGCTCAGGTTGTGGCGGAGCCGGTTGCTATCGCGATCAGGCGCCAAAGAGCGAAGACATTGCCGCGATCCTCAAGAATTTCCCATACTGGTTCAAATCCGATTTTCATCAGTTCATCGGCCACATCGATCGACTGCCAATCGATCAGCATGAGCTGCGAGCGCTGGTCGCGCCGCGGGCGCTGCTGACCACAGATTCAGTGGATGATCTCTGGGCCAATCCGCCCGGCACCGAGCAGACTTACCTTGCCGCGCGCCAAGTTTTCGAATTCCTGGGGGCGGGTAACAAGATCGGCATTCACTATCGTCACGGCAAGCACGATCAGAATGAAGAAGACTTTGCGGCACTGCTCGACTTTGCCGACCACGTCCTGCTGGGCAAATCAGTCATGACGCAGTTCGATCGGCTGCCTTACCCGACCTGGCCGCTGGCGCGCAATTGGGACGCGCCGCTGAATCTCAAGCCCAAGCTCGTGATGGACATCTGGCCCGGCACCGCTCCGGGCGAAAAGGGGAACATCGGCGCGGAGATGATCCAGCCGATCAAGCCCGGCGAAAAGCCGATCGAGCGCCTCACGAATGTCACGAAGCCGACGATTTCCTTTTATCCCGCGCCCAAGGATCACAACACCGGCGCATCGATCATCATCTGCCCCGGCGGCGGATACAGCATTCTCGCCTGGGACCTGGAGGGCGAAGAAATCGCCAAATGGCTCAATTCCATTGGAGTCAATGGAATTATTCTGAAGTATCGCGTGCCCAAGCGCCCCGATGAGCCGCGATATGTGCCGCCGCTGCAGGATGCGCAGCGTGCGATGAGTCTCGTGCGCTCGCATGCCCAGGAATGGAATCTCGATCCTCACCGCATCGGCATGCTCGGCTTCTCCGCCGGCGGGCATCTCACGGCAGCCACGTCAACCAATTTTGATAAGCGGGCATATGAGACGATCGACGACGTCGATCAGGTCAGCTGCCGGCCGGACTTTGCCGTGCTGATTTACCCGGCCTATTTGGCAGGAGAGGATAACAAAGGACTCGCTCCCGAAATCCGCGTGACCGCGCAAACGCCGCCGACGTTTCTGGTGCAAACCGAAGACGATCCAGTGAAGGTGGAGTGCAGCGTCAACATGTTCATGGCTCTCAAACAGGCGCATGTGCCCGCCGAGCTTCATGCCTACACAACGGGCGGACATGGATATGGTTTGCGGCCCAGCGATCATCCGGTGAGCGAATGGCCGCAGCGCTGTGCGGATTGGTTGAAAAGTCGGGGATTGCTGGACCAGCAAACCGATCCGGCAAAGCTGCGCGATTGAGAATGTCGTCAAGGCGAAAGCAAAAGAACCTCGCGCCCAAGCAGGCGATCACCCCTCGAGCCGAACTGACGTTTCGTCAGTGGCTCTTGTGCAAGCTTTATGTGTATTCAGGATTCGGCCTAGCTCTGCTGGTCGTGCCGGTCGTTCGATACGAGTTTCTTCGTCACGGTTTTAGCAGAAAGGATGTCGATGGCGGCACTCTTATCCTTGCAATCTTCTTCATATTCCTCCCCCAACTTTTGGCGTTGGCTGTCAGTGCCGTGATAGTGGCAAACGTTTTCCCCCATCCAAGAACCCACGATAATTGTCCCTTGTGCGGATATCCACTCCAGCCAAGGGCAGTGCAATGCCCCAAGTGCGCTACGAACTTGCGCGATTGGGACGGACGCCACCACCGCCAAAATCCAAACAGTTGAGTTTTCCCCCACATTGCCCCTCAATTCCACCACAAGTAAAATGACTTGCGAAAGACGTGCGACCAGGGAAGTATGGAAAGTCCGCAGTGCGATCAAGTGACGCGGCTGCTTTCGGAGGCGGCCGCGGGAAGCTCAGAGGCCGCGAGCGAAGTGCTGCCGCTGGTGTACAACACGCTCAAGGACATCGCGCGCCAGCGCATGTCGATGGAGCGGCCCGATCACACGCTCCAGGCGACGGCGCTGGTCAATGAATGCTACCTCCGGCTGATGGGCACATCGGCTTTGCATAT
>JACZCU010219439.1_pt1 | contig 12485 bp, 8 predicted proteins | sample 8641851 | NCBI WGS metagenome assembly JACZCU01 (sample SAMN15324605, study PRJNA640507) | soil metagenome | isolation source: monocropping sugarcane control | place: China: Luxin town, Laibin City, Guangxi Province | collected 2019-07-25 | depth 10cm m | reverse complement strand
CACTGGCCCTTCCGAGCGGAAAATGATCATTAACGCTCTGAACTCAGGAGCCAAAGTCTTTATGGCCGACTTTGAGGACTCGCTTTCCCCCACCTGGGAGGGCACTATCCAGGGCCAGATCAATCTGCGTGATGCCATCAATCGTACCATCAGCTTTACCGGCCCCGAGGGCAAGCAATACTCCTTACAGGAACAGACTGCGACCCTCTTAGTGCGCCCGCGCGGCTGGCATCTGCCAGAGAAGCATGTCTTCATCGACGGCCAGCAGATTTCCGGCGGGCTCTTTGATTTTGGCCTCTACTTCTTCCACAACGCTAAAACGCTGCTGGCAAAGGGAACCGGCCCCTACTTCTACCTGCCTAAGATGGAAAGTCACCTGGAGGCTCGCCTCTGGAACGATGTATTTGTCCTCGCCCAGCAGCAACTGGGTATCCCCCAGGGCACCATTAAAGCCACGGTGCTCATCGAGACTATCCTGGCAGCCTTTGAGATGGATGAGATCCTCTATGAGCTGCGCGAACACTCCGCGGGCCTCAACTGCGGCCGCTGGGACTATATCTTCAGCGCCATTAAAAAGTTTCGCAACATTCCCTCGTATATCCTGCCTGATCGTTCCCAGGTGACCATGACGACGCACTTTATGCGCTCCTACTCCTTGCTCGCTATCAAAACATGTCACCGCCGTAACGTGCATGCCATTGGTGGTATGGCCGCTCAGATCCCTATTAAGAACGATCCTCAGGCCAATGAAGAGGCTATGGCGCGTGTACGGGCCGATAAACAACGTGAAGCTGGCGATGGGCATGATGGCACCTGGGTTGCTCATCCTGGCCTGGTGGCCATCGCTATGGAGGAATTTGATAAGGTCATGCCCGGCCCCAACCAGATCGACAAGAAGCGCGAAGATGTCCACGTAACGGCGGCGGACCTGCTGGCCGTACCCGAGGGCACCATCACAGAAGCTGGCTTGCGCACAAATATCAATGTTAGCCTGCAATACATGGAGTCCTGGCTGCGTGGCTCAGGCTGTGTGCCTATCAACAACTTGATGGAAGATGCCGCGACCGTTGAAATCTCGCGCTCGCAAATCTGGCAGTGGATTCGCCATCCCAAAGGCATACTCTCCGATGGTCGCAAAGTGACCGTCGAGCTGTTCCGTCAAATGGCAGCCGAAGAGCTTGCCAAAATCAAGGCCGCGCTTGGCGAGCAAAAGTATGCCAGTAGCAAGTTCGAAACCGCCGCCAAACTGCTCGATGACATCATCACCGACGAGCGCTTTGTCGAATTCTTAACCCTGCCCGCCTATAAATACCTGGATTAACCATGTAAAATAAGTTGAGATAATGAAGAGTTCGAGGTGCCGGCATTGCCGGCACCTCGAACTCTTCATTATCTCAACTTATAGCTCTTCACTTTTCGTCGCAACGACTTCCAACACTCGCTCTACAAAACTCGCCAGCGGCATCGCGCCCAGGTTTTTGTTCGTACGCAGGCGCACAGACACCTTCTGCTCTGCCTCCTCCTTGTCGCCTACTACCAGCATATAGGGAATCTTCTGTACCTGCGCATCACGCACCTTGGCATTCATACGCTCTCCCCGGCTATCCACTTCGACACGCAGCCCTACGGCTTGCAGCCGCTTGCTCACCTTCTGCGCGTATGCTAGATGTTTATCGGAAATTGGGATCAGTTCAACCTGCACAGGCGCCAGCCAGGCTGGAAAAGCTCCACCAAAATGCTCAAGTAAGATGGCAATTACCCGTTCCAGCGAACCAAGGTTGGCGCGATGAATCATCACCGGCCGGTGTCGCTGACCATCTTCACCTATGTAGCCCAGATCAAAGCGTTCAGGCAGGTTGTAATCTACCTGTGCCGTACCCAGTTGCCACTGCCGGCCCAACGCGTCCCGCAGGAGAAAATCCAGCTTGGGGCCATAAAAGCCCGCTTCCCCAGCCTGCAGCGTATGCGGCAAAGCCAGTTTATTGACCACGTTCATGATAACCGCCTGGGCCTTTTCCCACGCCTCCTCACTGCCTATGTATTTAAAACTGGACGGGTCGCGCAGACCAACGCGCATTGTGAAGTCCTTGAGCTTGAGCGCATCAAAGACAGATAGCGCCAGGTCGATTACCTGCGTAAGTTCATCCTCGACCTGTTCCGGCGTCACGAAGATGTGCGCGTCGTCTACTGTGAAGTCACGCGTGCGTAGCAGGCCGTTGAGTTCGCCGCTCTGCTCATAGCGATAGACCGTACCAAACTCGGCCAGGCGTAATGGTAGATCGCGATACGAACGCATCTCATACTTGTAGATCTGAATGTGATGCGGGCAGTTCATTGGCTTAAGAATATACGCCTCATCACTGACATCATCCCCCTCGTGGTGCATGACAGCGCCAGGAACTCCGCACTCGTCATGCGTATGCGTCCACGCATCTTGCCCCTCTGCCTCTTCATCCGCTTCGAGCATAGGCGGGTAGATGCTATCGCGGTACTTATACCAGTGCCCACTCGTTTTGTACAGCCCGAGCTTGCCAATATGCGGCGTTACAACTGGCAGGTAACCGCGCTCAAGCTGTTCCTGCTGTAGGAAACGCTCAAGCGTATCACGCAGTACGGCCCCACGTGGCAACCACAGCGGCAAGCCTGATCCGACTTCTGTTGAGAACATAAAAATGCCTAGTTCACGCCCTAAACTACGGTGGTTGTGAGCATCCATTTGTGCTTCATGTTGTTTTGACATAGGACATACCCCTCACTTGTTCCAGGCAGTGCTTCCTTGCTCTACCGTACTCTCAAGCAACGAAAAAGCCTTTTCATCTCTGGCTACCCCTGGGAAGGAACATGTCTCGCATATGCGCCATCTCTTATTAGTTAACCCCATGTGCACGTTTTTATGCCGCCTTCGGAGGCGAACCGCTTGTGTTGCTGTGGTCATGGTAGCCGCAGGCTACCATGACCACAGCAACACAAAATCTTGTGAGCTACCGTAGGCACTTCCTTTCGTCTTGCCTGAGTGCAGCTAGACGTGCTAGCATCGTTGGCAAGACGCATTTCTAGGTAGCGAGGATGCAGAAAAACATGCGCATGACGTTAGTTATGCTAATACCCACTTACCACAAATCCTGGCTTTTCGTTTTAACGATCTCCGTGATATGCTCAATGAAATCGCTTAAAGGTGTCGCGCCCAGGTTCTCGTTCGAACGCAAGCGTACTGCGACGGCGTTATTCGTGGCCTCTTTATCGCCGACGACCAGCATATAAGGGATCTTTTGCATTTGCGCATCACGTACCTTGGCGTTCATGCGCTCGCCGCGCACATCCACTTCTGCGCGTATGCCCCTCGCTTTGAGCGTCTCCAGTACCATGTTCGCGTACTCAATGTGGCGATCAGCGATGGGTATAATCATCGCCTGCACTGGCGCGAGCCAGACCGGGAAAGCTCCCGCGAAATGCTCGATGATCATCGCCATGAAGCGTTCCGTTGAACCGGTGACTGCGCGATGGATAATAATCGGGCGATGTGCCTGTCCATCCTCGCCAATGTACTCAAGGCCAAAGTTCTCTGGCTGGTTGAAATCAAGCTGAATCGTCGAGCACTGCCATTCACGGCCCAGTGCATCGCGTACCATAAAGTCTACCTTGGGACCATAGAACGCCGCCTCGCCGATCACCGCTTTATAATCAATGCCCTTGTTATCTACCGCCGCTTGCAGCGCAGCCTCGGCCTTATCCCAGACCTCGTCGCTGCCTACATACTCCTCTTTCTTCATTGGATCTCGTAATGAGAGCGCGATCCAGTAGTCCTTCAGCCCATAGGTATTGAATACCTCCAGCGTCAGGTTGACCGCACGGTCAAACTCCTCCTGCAGCTGGTCAGGCCGCAGGAAGACATGTGCATCATCCTGCGTTAGGCTGCGTACGCGCGCCAGACCCGTCAAAGTGCCTGCCTTCTCATAGCGGTAGAGTGTCGCGAACTCCGCATAGCGCACGGGCAATTCGCGATAACTGTGCATCTGTGCTTTATACAGCGTAATGTGATGCGGGCAGTTCATTGGTTTCAGCACAAAGGCGTCATCCTCTGAAGCCTCCTGTTCGCCCTGCATGACAGGGAACATATTTTCGCGATAGGTAAACCAGTGTTTCGACGTTTTATACAGGCGTACTTTGCCCAGGTGGGCCGTCCATACATGCTGGTACCCATACTTCTCCTGCGTTTCGCGTACGTAGCTCTCCATCAGGTGGCGCAGCATCTCACCGCGCGGCAGGAACATAGGCACGCCAGCTGGTAGATCATCGCTCAGCACGAACAGCTTCAGTTCGCGTCCCAATTTGCGGTGGTCACGTTTCTGCGCCTCTTCCAGGCGCCACAGGTATTGATCGAGTTCCTCCTGCGTAAACCATGCCGTCCCATACAGGCGCTGCAACATCGGCCGGTGCTCGTCACCGCGCCAGTATGCACCCGCTACGCGCATCAACTTGAATGGGCCGATCTGTCCCGTATTTTCCACGTGCGGCCCACGGCACAGGTCCAGGAAATTGTGCTGCTGGTAGATCCCCACCTCGGCATCCGGCAAATTTTCTATAATCTCGACCTTATAGATCTGCCCCTTGTCGCGAAAGTACTCTAAAGCTTGCTCACGCGGCCAGCGATCGCGCTTAAATGGGTATTTGCCCGCGACAATACGCGCCATGCGCTGCTCGATCTCCGGCAAATCGTCGGGTGTCAGGGCGCGCGGCAGGTCGAAATCATAGTAAAAACCATCTTCGATGGCGGGTCCGATGGCAAAACGGGCATCAGGGAAAATTTCCTGGACCGCTTCCGCCATTACATGTGCTGCGGAGTGCCGCATGCGCTGGAGCGGCGTATAGCTCACCGACTCCAGGAGTTCTGCTTCCACCGACATAGAATAATACTCCTTCATTTCAAACAATAAAAAAAACCTTTCCATCCCACCATGGGACGAAAAGGTCAACATACTCTTCGTGGTTCCACCCACATTTCGCGTCGCTCATACCTAATCTGAACAGCCCCAATCCCATCTACAATTTATGAGGTAGCGTGGGCAGTCCAAGCGAAGCCTCGGACTGCCCACGCTACCTCATAAATTGTAACGAGCGACTTGTCGCGAGCCTGCGCAAAAACTGCTGTCAGCACAACGCGCTTTACTTGACCGCTAACGGGGGCAATCCGTGCACATTACTTGCTCTGTGCAGGCTGGCGAGGGGTATCCTCTTCTTGCGAATAGGAGCACTTACAGCCGCTGGTGCTTCCTCTCTGTATATCCCTGGGAAGGAACATGTCTCGCGTATATGCCGTATATCTATACTATCTTTAAGATAACATATACACCTGGAAATGTAAATAGCTTTTTTTAGCTCTGCCAGTCTTTAGCCCTTTGATCTAGTCATTCACATACTTCAATTCTCCTTTGATATCATGGCGACAGAGCATACCCGTTCCTGTCAGTTGCTCCAGGGCAACGGTTGCCGCTGCCATTTCCCTACGACCAGGGGTTTTCTTCGTCGGCGGAACAAATTTGCATGCCACTTCTCGTGGAGTAAACACCGTCAGCGCGTGAGGATGCTCTTGTAGGTAGTTCGTAATCGCTTCTTCATACCATGCCACAAGATCGCCAGGTTGCGTCAGCTGAGGTGCCGGTACAATCATCACCGGGCAGCGCGCGTGCCGTAATACCCTGCGCGAGGTACTGCCGACCAGGAAACGCCGTACCTTCTGCCGCCATGTATTGCCCCGGCTGCCGATCACGATGTAACTGACGTGCAGCTCCCTGGCTGCTTTGACAATTTCATCCGCAGCTAAACCCACACGGATCAATAGTTCGATCTGCTCGGAGGCGATGCCTCCCTTTTGTAATTCCGTGCGTGCCTTGCGTAAAACCTCTTCCGCCTGTTTATGTTGGTCAGCGGTTACGGCTTCAGGGAGCATATGATTCACATACATACCCAGAGAAGGAGTTGCTATAGTCGGTAGGGGGATAACATGCAGGAGAACCAGGTGTAAATGTGGTAGTGATTGTTCCATAATCTCGCCTACCGTGCGCATGGCACGTTGCGTAGCAGGCGAAATATCAGTATCGATGCCCAGCAAAATGCGCTTATTCATAGCTTACATTCCGTGTTGTTTCGTTTTCAACTGGTCACTCGGTGCTGGCCATATACAACCTATGTGAAACTCAGCCCAACAAACAACAACCTGTATATACGTAGTATACAGGTTTTTCATACTACAAGCAAGTAGATGAAGGTAGCCGGGGCAGTTCAAATTTTTGCGCATCAGGACACGCGCAGCACTGTTCCCGCAGTTAGTAGTGGCAGAGCAGCCGCCACCCTGTCTGGGCACCCCACCCTCACCCTGTCCGGGGGACAGGTAAGAGGTAAGAGGGGGACGATGCAGGCAGCCTCTGCCATCGTCCCCACCTGGCCATCGCCCCCCTGGCGACCATCGCCCTAGTGTCATGGAGGATATGCGTGAAGAACTAAACTGTGTCATAAGCTCGACGTGTTACGTGTTATTATGTATATAAGGAATAGCAACACCGCCTTATACATCAGCTTATAATGGAAAACAACAAGATAAGGAGGACAGCGTTTGGCAGCACAACTAACCACTCAGCAAGGTCTTTTGGATGCTCTGCAGGAAGATCATGCGCGTTTTCAGAAACTGATCCTTCAACTGAATGAGCAAAATCAACAGACAGCTATTACGCCTGAAGGATGGTCATTCAAAGATTTTCTATCACATATGAGCCATTGGAAGGCGGCTACTCTGAAGTTAATCGTCGCCTATACGCATGATCAACCACTCCCACCCGTAATGCCGTCCGGCAACAAGGCTAATGCAGAGGCGCGCGAAATGGATAAAGAGCTTTCTCTGCCTGAGGTGCGCAACTACTGGGAAGAGACCCACCTGCACCTGACTCATGTCGTTGCCGACGAACTCGATGACGCGAAACTACAGGAAGAGGTACGTCCACCCTGGGACGGAAACACCACTGAGTCACTCTGTACCATAGTTGCTGAGATCTGCGAGCACGACGCGGAACATTTTGAGTTGATCGAGCAGTACTTCGAGCTCGGCAATTAATCCCAGCTCTTACCACCATGGCACTATACTCCGCACGATCCGCTCAAGCCGCTCCGTCTATAGTAGGGGCGACCCTTGCGGTCGCCCTGGTCCCTTGTGGCTACCCTCAGTCCTTGCGGTCGCCCTGTCCCCTTGCGGCTCCCCTGGCTCCTTAATACCTGCTTAAACGCAAGATCTCTCTCGCCTGGCTTGGCGTCGCTATCGGGCGATCCATTTCTCGCGCTATGTGAGCTATGCGTGCCACCAGCTCAGCATTACTTTGGGCTAACTGCCCTTTACGGTAATAGATATTATCCTCGAAACCTACCCGTACGTGGCCTCCCAGTGCTAAAGCGATCACTCCTAGCGTTAACTGGTGGCGGCCTATGCCTGCCACACTCCAGGTGCTTGCAGGTGGTAGGTAGCGCAGCATGTGCATCAGGTGAGCCGGATCAGCCCCTATAGCTCCAGGCACCCCCATCACAAAATCAAACTGGATAGGGTCGCTAATCAGCCCCATACTGCGCAAGCGCAGCGCCTCGTCGAGCATCCCCATATCAAAAATCTCGATCTCCGGTACAATACCCTGCTGCTGTAAACGCCGCGCAAATGTTTCCACCAGCTCGCGGTTGTTCATAAACACGCCATCGCCAAAGTTGACCGTACCTGTTGTCAGGGTCGCCATATCCGGCTTGCACTCAATACTTTGCAAGCGTTCCTCCGCCGTCATCCACACGGCTCCCCCCGTAGACACCTGCGTAATCACATCACAACGCGTGCGTATCCCCTCAACGACTTCGCGAAAGAGTAGCGCATTTTGTGTTGCGTTGCCCTCACTGTCCCTGACATGAATATGAATGATACTCGCTCCCGCTTCGGAACATTCTACGGCAGCCTGGATAATCTCCTGGGGTGTAATGGGCAGGTTTGGTTGTTGGGCTTTTGTTACTTCCGCACCTACCATCGCAGCGGTAATCATGACTGGTTGCATATAATAAACCCTCCCTGGCTGGTATATCTTATCTTATCTTATGCTAAATATTAGTTTGGTCGCTAGTCAAAAAGAACATCAATATTTCCTATTATAGACAAAAATAGGTGACAATAGTCTCATCTTTGGATATACTATGTGCAGTGCATGTTTAAAATGAGGCACATTTAGAGGTAATTCGGGTGTAAATTGGGGATAGTAGAAGTATTGAGGCCTCCTTGAAAACGACTGTAACCGCTGGGTTAACACGTAACTATCTTCAAAAGCTAGAACAGCAAAACTATCTGGCGATGACAAGCCTGGTAGTTATTATTACTATGTCTGTCCTCTGGGATCTTTTCCACATTGGTGGCACCCCTAGCCTGAACCTTTACTCCAATATTATGTGCCCCTTTAGTTCGGCACTGGGAGCTTTTTTCGCATGTATGACCGTTTACCGGTCGCGTTATGGTCCGGTACGGCTTGCTCCGCATCACCAGCTTGCCTGGCTGCTCATTGCTTTAGGCTTGCTGGCAAATTGCCTGGGCGGCGTTTATTATAATTATTTAGCGCAAGCAGGTTTCACGGGTCCCGTTCCTTTGTATGCCGATATTGGTTTCATCCTTTTCTATCCACTTACCTTTGCCGGTCTGCTGATTATGCCTACCTCCTTACACTTCCGTGGGCGTATCGCCTACAATGCCTTGATCACAACTCTTTGCGTTTTTGGCATTATGTGGTTTTTTTTCATTTATACGATTTTTCAGGCGCATAGTGGAGGGCCAAATGCTGTTATAATCTCATATCCTATTTTGGATATGCTCTTCGTCCTTGCTATCGTCTCGCTCATGCAGCGCCGCACAGAGGCGATTTTACGTACGTCGTTGATCATCTTTGCTCTTGGTATTACCTGCCAGATCTGGGCCGACATCGGTTATGCTTATACTGTGTCTATCAACAGCTATTACACCGGCCTTTTCTATATTGATCCTGTCTGGGAGCTGGGCTTCCTGTTGTTTGGTCTCTCTGCGCTTTATCAGTATGCCACCATTGTTCGCCGTGCCTATCACAAGCAGGAGCACCTTGTAGAGGCTACCCCACGCCCGGAGACAACGGTCTATCGCCGGACTATAAAATCGCAGCACTATCGCATATTTATGCAAAGCATGTTCATTTATATTCCTCCGACCTTATTACTGATTATCCTGCTGTGCGCTGAATACATCGAAGGCATGCATGTTTCGCTTCAAACAACCGTTCTGCTTAGCGTCACGGCCATCGTAGGCATACTTGTTACAGTGCGCTATATGCTCGCTGCTCGTGAAAACGAAATCCTTCTCCAGGAGCGCGAGCAGAGTCGTCTGGAGGCTGAACGCCTGCGTATTCTGGCTACTGAATTGACGAATATCCTCGAGCTTGATCGTTTATTCGAACACATTGTCGCAAACGCCATCTCGCAGTTTGGTTTTGATGCTGCTGTTCTTATTATAGGAGAGGAAAACGAATTGCCTCTCACCGAGCAATCTCGCTTATTTATAGTTGCAGCCGCCGCCGCTGCTCCGGCGGTGCTCTCCTGGCGTATTGAGGGAGCGCAAATTGATAAATGTGATCTTCTTCTTGCAAAGGAGAGCGAGATTAACTGGACGGGACAACCAATAGTTCTTCCCCCGGAATTAGAGGCCTGGCAGCGTGCAAGCGGTATTCGCTCCATCTTCTTTGTGTCTCTGATCTATAAAGAGCGACTCCTGGGCACTCTCTGTTTGGGCAGTCATAGCGAACAGCAATTCAGTGAGCACGATAAACATTTTGCCCGTACCTACGCTGAGCAGATGGCGTCCATTATCGAACATACACGCCTCTATCAAACCACACGTGAACGTGAAACATTTGCACAAGCCATGGCAAATATTGCCACCCGTCTCAATTCAGCCGTGGTAGACCCGGCCGAGATTCAGACCCTGATTTGTACGGAGGCCGCTCATGCCTTGCGCACAGACTTTGTGCTCCTCTATGGTGCAGGTGACGGTGAGTACCTCTTACCATTAGCAGTCTTTATTCGCGACCACGAGCCTTTTTCATCGCTCAGCGATTGGCCTACTATCCCTATGCACGCGTACGAGGGGCAGGTTCTTAATTCTCTACAGCCAGTACTTTTACATCTCCAACCTGAACACAGGTTTCTCAGGCATGAGCCAAAGGCTTTGGCCGGGACCTATATGCGCGTAAAAGATACCAACAAGCTCCCGGTGCATACTCTGGTCAGGGAAAAAGATAATCATCCAACCTCACTGCTGCAAGAACAACTCCTGCGCAAGTCTATCCATTCTACTGTCTTGGCCCCCCTGATTGCTGGCGGCGATCCCATTGGTTTGCTTGTCCTCGGACGTTCGCATGCGCACAATGGGCATGATCAAACCTCTTATACCAAAAGCGATTTACCATATATACAGGATTTTGCAGAGCAGGCCGCGGTTGCCCTCACTAATGCTCAGCTCTATCTGCGTTTGCGCACTGCTCATCAACGCCAGCAAGAACTTGATCAGCTCAAAGATCAGTTTATGATCACGGCCTCCCATGAACTCCGTACCCCCTTGACCGCTGTACAAGGATATATTGAATTAATCTCTCAGTATGATGAAATGATGCCAAAGGAGCAACGCCAGGAATTTCTGCAAAAAGCTCAACGTAGCTGCGATGAACTGGTTGTACTGCTGCATAATGTCATGGATGCCAGCCGACTGGAAATAGAGGCCGGTATACGTATGACGCATCCAGAGCGCGTGTTCGTAAAAGATATGGTGGATAGTGTTATCAATCTTATTGAACCATACTTGACGCATGAGCAGCGCGAGGTGCATCTCTCTATCCCGTTCCAACTTGCCGTACACGCTGATCCTGGCCGCCTGCGCCAGGTGCTCGTTAACCTCAGTGTAAATGCTCTGAAGTATTCGCCGCCTCAAACACCTATCTCATTCTCCGCATACCCTATCCATGACCCTGACCATGACCAGGGACACTATGCAATTATCAGTGTCACCGATAAAGGTAAAGGTATTACAAAGCAAGATCAAGCACGTCTTTTCGAGCGTTTCGTGCGCCTCGAAAGTGATATCAATAGCCCGGTAAGGGGCTCCGGCCTGGGTTTATATATCTCACGACGTCTGGTTGAAGCTATGAACGGCAAAATTTGGATTGAAAGCAATGGCATTCCAGGCGAAGGTTCCACCTTTCACGTCCAATTGCCGCTAGCCTAGCTGCGCCATGGAGCTTCCACCTCAATCAGCTCTCCCTTGTTCCCTCGAAGGTGCATCTCTGACTATTTGCTCCAATCGACGGAGATTCTCATGAAGGGGCCGGCCCCGTCGATTGGCGAACAACCAGTTGTGTGGGAAGAATCAGCGGAGATACTTCTTCTGTACCTTCTATCAAGTCGATGAGCCGTCGCACCGCACCACGTCCCATAGCTCCACTGTCTTGACGCATGGTCGTGAGTGCTGGGTTTGTAAACTGACTCAATTCAATATCATCAAAGCCAATCAACGAAACGTCCTCTGGGACACGCACATCGTGTTCATTCAGAGCATGAAGAATACCGTTAGCCAATCACATCGCTCCCAGCGGCGATGGCAGTAAAGTCGCTGCGCTCGGCGAGAAGAAGCTTAGCTGCCTCGTAGGCATCATCGATATTCCAGCCTGACTGACGCACCAGGCCAGGGTCCGGCGCAATCCCTGCACGCGCGAGCGCTTGCTGACATCCTAACAGACGCTCCATAGCGGCGAGGTTGATTGTTTGTCCTGTCAGCAACGCAATCCGCCAATGCCCGAGGGAAAGCAAGTGCTCAGTCGCCTGGCGTGCCCCATCCATGTTATCCGATTTGACATAGGTGGCACGGCTTCCTTGACTTGCTCTATCGATGAACACCGTGGGAATGGCGGAATGTGTCAAGGTCTGAATGCGTGTATCTGTTGCATGGAGCATAATGACCCCGGCGACACGCCGGGTCTGCAAACTCCGTATGTAATTCTCCGGAGATTTGCCCCATGGGCGGGAGGGCAAAAGCAGGTCATAGCCCAATGAAATTGCCTCTTGCTCAATGTTTTTCAGCACATCGAGGTAGAAGTATTGGGACGTTTGCCCAAGGTGCGACAAGGGCAGCTCGGTGCCATCAGGAAAGAAGCTCAGAGCAATGACAGAGGAGCGTTGGCGGACCAGACTTTGGGCGATGACGTCGGGTTCATATCCAAGAGCAGCAATCGCAGCATTCACGCGCTCTCTCGCTTCATCGCTCACCCGCGCTGATCCGTTGAGAGCACGCGAAACGGTAGCGCGCGAGACACCCGCTAACTGAGCTACCTGTTCGCTCGTGACCATACGACTCTGCTACATTGAACGTACTCGAAAGTGATTCCAAGTGCGCCTTTGTTCTTCCT
>JACZCU010067385.1_pt1 | contig 12506 bp, 11 predicted proteins | sample 8641851 | NCBI WGS metagenome assembly JACZCU01 (sample SAMN15324605, study PRJNA640507) | soil metagenome | isolation source: monocropping sugarcane control | place: China: Luxin town, Laibin City, Guangxi Province | collected 2019-07-25 | depth 10cm m | reverse complement strand
GGATGCCGCTGACGAGGCGGTTGGCACGGACGTCGTTCGGATCGAAGGCGCGGCCGAAGCTGGCGACGATGCGCGTCATGTCGTGCCGGAAGCGATCGGTCATTTGGCCGTCGAGGTAGAGGCGATCGTTCTGGCGGAGCGAGTCGAACTCGAAGTCGGTCGACCACGGCGTGGCGAAGGCGTAGAACGGACGGCCGAGGCTGAAGGCGTGCTCGAAGCCGTCGGAGTTCATGCCGTAGGTGACGCGCGCGTTCCAGTACGACGAGTTGATGGTGGGGTCCTGGTAGTCGATGAGGAAGCGGGTCCGCTCGACGGTCTTGTCCCAGCGCAGCGCCATCGCCTTGCCGGTACCGAGGAGGTTCGTTTCGACGATCGAAGCACCGAAGTTGCTTGCGCCTCCTTTGTTGCCGGACTGCGTCTCGGGGGCGATGGACCAGGAGTCCTGCGTCGTGACGACGACGTCGACGACGCCGTCGTGCGGCGGCTGCGCGACGACGCTGGCCGATTTCAGGAAGCGCTGCGCCCGGAGGTTGCGCTCGGTCTCCGCGAGCCGCTCCGGACGGAACGGTTCGCCTTCTTTGAAGAGGAGGAACTTCCGGATGACCGACTCCCGCGTCTCGAAGTGGAGGCGATCGGCGAATCCGTAGACGGCGCCGCGATTGGCCTCGTCGTCGGAGTAGACGTCGAGGGGGCGAACGATGATTTTTCCGATGCGGAGCGGTTCGGCGAATGCAGCAGTACCGAGGAACAACGCGAGGAAAACGAGAGACCGTTTCAACGGAGCATTCAGAGTAGCAGAGTTTTGTTATCCTGCACGGAGACACCACACCGGAGGCAAATCCCACTTGGACGGACATCGTGGAGGCTGGATCGAGATCATCGCCGGAGGCATGTTTTCCGGAAAATCGGAGGAGCTGATTCGGCGTCTGCGGCGCGCGGTCATCGCGCGGCAGCGGGTGCAGGTGTTCAAGCCGGCGCTCGACGACCGGTTCGGAGACGGTGAGGTCGTGTCGCGCGACGAGCGGCGGCTGAAGGCGATCTCGGTCGGGACGTCGAACGAGCTGCTGGCGCGCGTGGAGATCGGCGTGCAGGTGGTCGGGATCGACGAGGTGCAGTTCTTCGACGCCGGGATCGTCGAAGTCTGCATGCAGCTCTCGGACGCCGGGATCCGCGTGATCGCGGCGGGCCTCGACCAGGACTACATGCGGCGTCCGTTCGGCCCGATGCCGGCGCTGCTCGCGGTGGCCGAGGAAGTGTCGAAGATGCACGCCGTCTGCGTGCGCTGCCGTGGTGCCGCGCACTACTCGCAGCGGGTGAGCGGCGGAAACGCGCAGGTGGAGGTGGGCGACTCGTCGTACGAGGCGCGCTGCCGCGGATGTTACGAGCCGTATCGCGCCCAGCCGGCCGAAGAGCCGGAAGTGCAGCTCACGATTCCACAACCGGTAGTCGGCTGACGACTTTTGTCACTTTGCCGTGCAGATCGCGTCAATTCCGACGCCCTGCGCCGAAGCAATTGGGTCCCGAAGTGGCAGATCTGCCTTGACTTAGGTAATCCCGGCGGCATTGGTATTCCGATTGCCGTTTAGGAAGCTGGTCTTTGGAAGTTATCGGAGGGCAAGTTGCGTCGAAGAGAGAGAGGCTTCACGCTGATCGAGCTCTTGTTGGTGGTCGGCGTCATCGGCGTCCTGGCGGCGATTGCGATCCCCAACATGCTGACGGCCATCCAGCGCGCGAAGCAGAAGCGCACGATGGCGAACATCAAGACGATCTCCAACGCCTGGGAGGCCCGGGAGTCGGACTACTCGCAATACAACGCGGCCGGCGTCAGCGCGGGACTGCTCGGCGCGTCGAATCCGATCACCGCCACCGACGTTGCCGGAATGCTGGAGCCGACGTACATCCGCTCGATCCCGCGGGTCGACGGCTGGAACAACCCGTTCAACATCTTTCTCGACCAGCCGATTGGCGGCGGCAACGCGCAGAAGTACGTGATCGTGTCGGCCGGAAGGGACGGGATCTTCGAGACCAACCCGGCGCCGGGGTACATCACGAATTTCGACTGCGACATCGTTTTCAGTAACGGCTCGTTCGTGGCGTGGCCGCAGCAGTGAGGCCTCGGGCCTCAGGCCTCGGGCCTCAGCAAAAGCGAATTCACTAGGGCCTGAGGCCCGAGGCCCGAGGCCTCGTATACTCGCGAGTGGGATGGCCGCGCGACGCGCGATTCTGCTGCCGCTGATCTTCCTGCTCGTTGCGTCGCTCGAGTGCAGGCGCGCGGCGTCGGCGAACGAGGATCCGCTCGACGGGGAGGCGCGCGACGCGCTGATCGGATATCTGCGGATCGACACGTCGAATCCGCCGGGCAACGAGAGCGCGGGGGCGAAGTACCTGCAGCAGTTCCTGGCGCGCAACGGCATCCCGGCGCAACTGGTCGGCACGGACCCGCGACGGCAGTCGGTGTATGCGCGGCTCCGTTCGGGAACGAACGAGAAGGCGCTGCTGCTGCTCAGCCACATCGACGTCGTCCCGGCGGCCGCGAACGAGTGGACGAAGCCGCCGTTCGCAGGAGTGGTGGAACAGGGATACATCTGGGGGCGCGGGGCGCTCGACATCAAATCGCTCGGGATCGCCGAGGCGATGGCGATGATCGAATTGAAACGGACGAACGCGCCGCTCGCACGCGACGTCGTCTTCCTGGCGACGGCGGACGAGGAGGCCGGCGGCGTTCACGGCGCGAAAGAGCTGCTCGACACGCGGCGTGACCTGTTCGAGAACGTCGGGTACGTGCTGAACGAGGGGGGCTACAACGAGACGGTCGTCGACCGCGTCGCCTTCTGGGGCATCGAGGTCCAGCAGAAGGTGCCGCTCTGGCTGCGCATCCACGCGAAAGGCGCGGGGGGGCACGCTGCGTCGCCGCCGGATGACGGCGGGAGCGTCGCGAAGCTGGTGCGGGCGCTCGACGGTGTCGAGAAGATCGAGACGCCGTACCGCGTCACGCCGGACGTCGAGCGGTTCTTCCACGACGTCGGTGCGGCGCGGAAGGACGAGCGCGGCGAGGTGTTGCGCAACATCGAGAACGAGATCGGCGGCGAGCGGCTGGTGCGCGCGCTCAGCCCCGCCTACCGCGCGTTGCTCCGCGACACGATTGCGCTGACGCACGTCGCGGCGGGAACGTCGACGAACTCGATTCCGGTGAACGCGGTGGCCGACGTCGACATCCGGCTGCTTCCGGACGAGACGCACGACGCGATGCTGCAACACGTGCGCGATGCGGCCGGGACGAATGGCGAGGTCGAGGTGCTCCTGACGAGCGACCCGGTCGCGGCGACGAGCAGCGACACCGATCTCTTTCGCCTGCTCGAGCAGAAGATGAAAGAGGACGAGCCGGGGTCGCGGGTCGCGGCGATCGTCGGCGCCGGCACGACGGACAGCCGTTACTTCCGGTCGCGCGGCATCGTGGCGTACGGCATCGCGCCGTTCAAGGTGAACTACTACGACGCCGGAACGGTGCACGGGAACGACGAGCGGATCCGGACGCAGTTCTTCGCCGAAGGGACGCGGCTGGTGCGGGCGGTGGTGGGCGGCTTCTGCGCGCGCGCGAAATGAGACGCCACGGGATCGCGGTCGCCACGATCGTCGTCGCGGCGCTCGCCGTCTTCGGTCCGGCGCTGGCGCGCAACGAGGTGTTCACGTTCCGCGATCACCTCGACTACTTCCAGCCGCTGCGCTGGTTCACGACCGAGCAGTTGCGCGCCGGCTCGCTGCCGCTCTGGAATCCGTACAACGCGTCGGGCGAGCCGTGGCTCGCGAATCCGCAGACGGCGGTGTTCTATCCGCCGGCCTGGCTGTTTCTCGTGCTCCCGTTTCCGACGGCGTACGTCGCCTTCCTCTTCTTCCATGCGCTGCTCCTCGGCGCGGGCACGTATCTATGGTTCGTCCGCCGCGCGTCGGTCGCGGCGTCGCTGCTCGGCGCGGTGGCGCTGATGCTGAGCGGGCCGGTGCTGTCGCTGCTCGACGTGCAGAACAATTTCACGACGTTCGCGTGGCTGCCGTGGGTGCTCTTAGTTGCCGGTTGCCGGTTGCCGGTTGCCGGAGCGGTGGTGCTGGCGATGTCGTTTTTAGCGGGGGAGCCGTTTCTCGCGGCCATCGCGGCGGTTTGCTACGTGGTCGTGAACCGCGACGTGCGCACGATCGTGCTCGCGGGCCTCGGTGCGCTTGGCTTGACGGCGGTGCAGCTCTTTCCGTTTCTCGAGATGCTCGGCGGGAGCAACCGCGTGGCGGGCTTCGATCCGAACGACGTGCTGCGCGCGTCGATGCCGTTGCGCGACTGGCTGCTGGTGGCGATTCCGCCGCGGCTGTCGCGGTTCCAGTCGGGGCAGCACTTCATCTTCGTGCTGTATGCGAGCGCGTTCGTCGCGGCGCTCGCGGTGATCGGCGCGATCGTTCGCTGGCGCCGCTCGTGGCTCCCGCTCGGCGCCATCGCGCTGGTCGCTGCGATCGCGAGCGGACCGCGATGGCTGGCGCAGCTGCCGGTGACGATCTTCCGTTATCCGTCGCGCGTGGTGCCGTTCGCGGCGTTCGCGGTCGTGATGCTCGCGGTCGCGGGATGGGATGCGGTGCGGAGGCGCAGCCCGATCGTCGATGCGGTGGTGATCGCCGCCATCGCGATCGACCTGCTCGTCGCGACGAAGCCGTTGCGCGTGACGGCGCCGTTCACGACGAAGCAGATCCCGTATGACGCGGCGATCGGTCGCGATCGAAAAGTGCTGCAGGACTACGGCGACGTCGCGTTGCACGGCGGCGGCCGCGGCGCCTGGATGTCGGGCTATCTGAATCTGTACGAGCACCGCTTCGCGGCGCTCACGGCGGCGCCGGTGACGTCGCAGCGATATCTCGACCTCTATTACAACGCGCTGCACAATCTGGCGTCGTTGCGGGCGATGGCGGTGGGGTGGGTGATGTCGGCGTCGGCGATCGGCGTGCCGTTCGTGCACGTCGGCGGCGCGGAGCAGGTCGGGGTCTACCGGTTCGATGCCGCGCTGCCGATGGCGTACGTCGAGACGCGCGCAAGACGCGTCGCGCCGGTGCGGTCGTTCGCGATCGGGACGTCACGCGCGACGGTGAAGAGCGACACTGCGGATTCCGGAATGCTCGTTCTCACGCAGAACGACGCGCCGGGATGGCATGTCGCGATCGACGGCGCGGAGTCGCCGAAGGTGCTCGCGTTCGGCACATTTCGCGCAGTGTCGTTGGGCGCGGGGCCGCACGAAGTCGTCTGGACGTATCGTCCGCGATCGATTCTCTTCGGCGGCGTCGCGACGCTGTTCACGATCGCTGCATTGATCATCTCGACGAGATTTGTCAAGCATCGCGCGCACGAAAATTTTTTTCGCGGCACACTAAAAAGTGTTGGCAACGGTGAACGACGCGAGGTGTAGAATCGCCGCTCTCACCGCAACGCGAGGTTCGAAATCGATGGTAAGTATCGACGACCGTTTGAACGCGATCATTCGTGAGTTGATCGGCAACGGCATCACTCTCGAGCAGGCAGTGGAAGCATTCGAAGGAAAGTACATCGTCGCCGCGATGACGGCGTCGCGAGGCAACGTCACGCAGGCCTCGAAGAAGCTCGGCGTCCACCGCAACACGCTTCACAACAAGCTCCGCAGCCAGACCATGCTGAACGGTTTCGCGGACTCCATCCGTCCGTCCCGCCGCGTCTCGCACAAGCGCGTCAGCGCGCCTGCCACGCCGCGTCCTCGCAATACGCGATAGTGTAGAAATGACGGGCTGAAGCCCGTCCTACATGCGCGACACTGAACTCGAAAACGACATCGTCACCCTCCTTCGGGAGCGCGGCAACCGCCTGCTCTCGATCGGCGACATTCACGAGCGGCTCAACGACCCGGAGGTGACGCGCGACGAGGTCGCCATCATCGTCGAGGAGCTCGAGCGCGACGGCGTGCTCGTGCCGGTGCGCGGCAAACGCTACTCGCTCCTGGAGTTCACGCCGTACCACGCCGGCGCGGTGAAGGTGCATCCCGACGGCTTCGGCACGGTCTTCGGGGGCGCCGAGGATCCCGACATCTACATCGACCGCAAGCTGATGAAGGGGGCGATGAACGGCGACTTCGTCATCGTCCGCGCCGACAAACGGAACGCGAAGTTCAAGAAGCTCTACGGCCGCGATCTGCTGCAGGGCGAGGTCATCCGCATCCTCAAGCGCGCCCACCGGCACGTGGTCGGCCGCTTTCACGACGATCCGGCCGAGCCGTACGTCGTCCCGTTCGACTTCCGCATCGACACCGACGTCGTGATCGAACAAGGGGCGACGATGAACGCGCGCGACGGCGAGATGGTGAACGTCGAGATCGACCGCTATCCCGACCGCGGGCGCAGCTACGCGACGGGGCGCGTCGTCGAGACCCTCGGCTTCATCGGCGAGCCGGGCGTCGACATCGAAGTCGTCATCCGGAAGTTCCACATCCCGCACTCGTTCCCGGACGAAGTCCTCGCGCACGCGGATTCGATCCCGACCGAAGTGCCGGCCGAGGAGGCCGCGAAGCGCGCCGACTACCGCGAGCACAACATCGTCACGATCGACGGCGAGACGGCGAAGGATTTCGACGACGCGGTCGAGGTGGCGCGCCTGCCGAACGGGAACTTCCTCCTCGGCGTGCACATCGCCGACGTCGCGCACTACGTCACCGAGAACAGCGCGCTCGATCGCGAGGCGTTCGAGCGGGGGACGTCGGTCTATTTCCCCGGACGCGCGGTGCCGATGCTGCCGGAGCGGCTCTCGAACGGGATCTGCTCGCTCAATCCGCGCGTCGACCGGCTGACGTTCTCGTGCGAGATCGAGATCGATCCGCGCGGCCGCTTCGTCGACCACCGCATCTTCAAGTCGGTGATCCGGACGAAGGAGCGGATGACGTACACGAACGTGGCGGCTCTCCTGACGGAGCCGGCACCCGGACTGCGCGAGCGCTACGACTATCTGATGCCCGAGCTCCAGCGGATGCTGGAGCTGTACGAGATCCTCCGGGTGAGGCGCGAGCAGCGCGGCTCGATCGATTTCGATTTGCCGGAAGCCGAGGTGATGCTCGGGGAGAGCGGCGACATCGAGGCGATCCGGCCGACCGAGCGCAACGTGGCGCACCGCATCATCGAGGAGTTCATGCTCGCCGCGAACGAGGTCGTCGCCCGGGAGCTCGTCTTCTCGAACCAGCCAGGCATCTACCGCGTCCACCAGCAGCCCGACCCGCAGAAGCTTCAGGACCTGCGCGAGATCCTCGCCGAGTTCAAGCTGACGCTGCGCGGCGATGTGGAGGACATCCGCCCCGCCGAGCTGCAGCGCGTGCTGAAGGCGGTGAGCGGGACGCCGGAAGAGCGGTTCCTGACCAACATCATCCTCCGCTCGATGAAGCGCGCCTTCTACGCGGACGAGTCGCTGGGCCACTTCGCGCTCGCCATCGAGCACTACTGCCACTTCACGTCGCCGATCCGCCGCTATCCCGACCTGATCGTCCATCGCCGCCTCGCGGAGCTGATCGCGAGCGGGCCGCTGATCGGCGACCGGCGCGCGAAGGTCGAGTCGATGCACCCGCTCTATGCCGCGCAATCGAGCGAGCGGGAGCGGCGCGCGGAAGAGGCGTCGCGCGAGGTGCTGGAGTGGAAGAAGGTGATCTTCATGCGCGACAAGGTCGGCGACACGTTCAGCGGGATCGTGACCGGTGTTGCGCCGTTCGGCCTCTTCGTGGAGCTGGACGAGATTTTCGTGCAGGGGCTGGTGCCGGTGGCGACGATCGGCGGCGACTTCTGGCGGTTCGCGGAGCACGAGCACCGGCTGCGCGGCGAGTCGAGCGCGCGGGAGCTGAGGCTCGGCGACCATGTGATGATCCAAGTCGAGTCGATTGACGAAGATCGGCGTCAGATCGAGTTCCGGCTGCTCGAGGTTGCTGGCTCTCCGATTGCACGCCGCGAGCGATGAACATGGCTGATCTCAATGATCTTGTGCAGGAACGTGTCTCGCTCGAGACGAAGCTGCAGCGCGAGCCTGGCGAGCTGTCCGACGCCGCCGCGGAGCAGTACGACCGGCAGTACGCAAAACTACAACGCCAGATCGCGGTGCTCTTCCGCGACGCTACCGACGACCAGCAGCGGATCACGATGATGCTGGAGCTGATCCGCATCCTCGAGAACCGCCTGGTCTATCTGCACAACTTCATCGTGGAGGCGACGCCGGACAACCAGGTCCTGGCGCAGCTCGTCACGAGGTTCATCGACTCGCTTCCCGGCCAAAGCACGGGCCAGCACGGCACGGTGCTGACGCCGCTGGAGGCGACGTATTACCGGGCCGTCGCGGCGCTCTATTCAGGCGACACGGCGCGCGCCCGCGAGTGCTTCACGATGGCTTGCGAGTCGGAGGAGAGCGACGAGGCGAACGACATCAAGTACAAGTCGTTCGTGATCCTCGGCCACCTCTCGCACGAGGAACGCGACTACGCGCGGGCGAAGGAGCTGCACGACCAGTCGATGCGCTACACGCAGGCGCCCAACGTGACGGCGCAGGCGCTCGCGCTGAAGGCGCTGAACGCGTACGCGCTGCAGGATCATGACGAGGCGTTGCATCTGTTCGAGGAGGCGCTGGCGCTCTTCGATCCGAATCAGCCGTTCTTCAACTCGTACTTCTACCGGAACGCGCTCCTCTTCTGCGGGGCCGTCTACTTCGACCGCCGCGACTTCGCGCACGCGGAGGAGCGGTACAAGACGGTGCTGGAGAGCGTCGACCAGAATTCGTACGACCACTTCGACGCGCTCTCGCACCTCGGCCGCATCTATTACTCGCTCGGACGGTGGGACGAGGCGGCCGCGACGCTCGAGCAGGCGGTGCAGCTGCATCGCTTCAACGAGAACGAGTACGTCGTCGACACCTGGTTCTGGATCGCCCGATCGCATATGAAGCGCAACGACCCGGCGCAGGCCCGTGGCTATCTCGAGAAGATCGCCGCGTCGGACGTCCACTACGAGAAGAAGCCGCAGGCCGTGGAGATGCTCCGGAAGGTTTCGTGACGGCTGTTTCAGTGGAACCGCGTGATCACGAACGCGATGTCGTCTTTGTACTCCTCGGTCGCCTCGAAGCCGGAGATGTCTTCGTAGATGCGGTCGTAGATCGTGTCGACGGCGGTGTCACGTGAGTCCTCGAGGAGGCCGGCGATGCGGTCGATCGAGTAGAACTCGCCGGACGCGTTGCGGCGGTCGGTGAGGCCGTCGGTGTAGACGAAGAGCGTGTCGCCGGCGGAGACGCTGAGCTTCCGCTCTTCGAACGCCATCGCAGGCATCGCGCCGAGGAGGTTCGAAGGCTCTTCGATGAGCGAGGTCTTGCCGCACGAGCGCCGGTAGAGGAGAAACGGCGGATGCGCGGCATTCGCGAAGACGACGTTGCCGCTCGGGTCGACGCGAAAGAGCTGCGCGGTCGCGTACTGCGTCGGCAGGCTGACGGCGAAGAGAAAATCGTTGAGACGCCCCATGACTTCGGCCAGCGACGACTCCGGGTCTGCTTCGAGGTGGATGTAGCTCTTCAGGAGCGAGACGAGGATCGCGGCGGGAAGGCCGTGGCCGGAGACGTCGGCGACGAAGAGGTAGAGCAGGTCGTCCTGCATGAAGTAGTCGTAGAAGTCGCCCGAGAGCGCTTCGCTCGGGATGTAGGCGGAGCGCACTTCGACGTGATGCGTGCGGAACGCGCCGGCGGGGACGAGCGCCTCCTGAACGCGGCGCGCAATCTGGAGGTCGCGCATGATCTGCTGGTTGATGCGCCGCAACTGGTCCTGGTAGTTCTTGACGCGCAGCAGCGCGCGAAGCCGGGCGAAGAGGATCTCGAAGTCGGAGCCTTTGGCGACGAAGTCGTCGGCGCCAGCGCCGAGGCCTTCGACGACGCGCTGCGCGGAGTCGGCGCCCGTGAGCATCAGGACGGGGATGGTCTGGAGCTGGGGATCGCTCTTGATCCGGCGCGCCACCTCGAAGCCGTCCATGACCGGCATCCGGTAGTCGACGAGGATCGCATCGGGCAGCGGCGTCCGGGCGGCAAGCTCCAACCCTTCTTCGCCGGAGAGCGCGGTGGCGACGTCGTACCCATGGCGCTCGAGAAATCGCCGCGTAACGGCGAGATCGTTGGCGCTGTCGTCAATCAGCACGATCCGTTGGCGCTGCTCCATGGTCCGAATGACGGCGGATTATGCAGGAAGCTCGCCGAGGAGCGAACGGCACTCGGAAAGGAGGAGGGGGAGGTTGTAACGAATGATCCTCCAGACACGTCGATGATCGATCAGGCGTAGCCGTGAGTCAGCACGTGACGAAAAGCGATCGCTTCGTGACCTCCCTCCAACTTGACTCCGATGTCGAGAGAAATCTTCATCGCCTGCATCAGAGCTTCGCCGATCGTGATGAAGTTCCGTTCAGCGACGTCGTGCGCGACATCGTCTCGAAGATACTCATCTTCTGTCTTTTCTCCCACGTAGTCGGTGATCCGCTGACCCGCTCTCAGCACATCGAGGAGGAGTGGCTCGAGATCACGCCGCGACATAAACCGGGACGGTGGCTTCATAGATCGAGCGCTTCAGATATGGATTCTCGATCGCGGTCGGCTCGAGCAGGTCCACGCGTCTACCAAAGAGGTCCTGAAGATCGTTCTTGAGCGCGAAGTATTCGCCACCGAAGCGCGTGGGAGGTTCGTTCGGCGCGAATTCGACCAGGAAATCGAGGTCGCTTCGCGAGCGATCGAAATCTCCGCGCGCCGCACTTCCGAAAAGCACGAGCGATTTCACGTAGTGCCTTTCGCACACGGCACGAAGCTCATCCGCGTGCTCGCTGATGACGGGCGGCAACTCGCGCATATCTAAAGATTGTACCCGTCGCGGATTATGCAGGAAGTTCGCCGAGGATCGAGCGGCGCTGGGAGAGGAGGAGTGGGAGGTCGGCATGGACCATTGCTCAGACGATCACGATGAACTCCCGTTCGACGGCGGCTCGAAGAAGCTGAGAACGCGTGTATCCGAATTTCATCGCCGAATTCGAAAACCATCCCGACGCTCTGGCGCGAGGTCGCCGCTTTCACGCTGTTTGGAGCGTGCAAAGCTCCCGGATCTGGTCGAGATGATCCGCGATCGGCTGCGGCAACTCGGGCATACGGAAAGATTGTACCCTTCGCTGCGCGATGAAACTGATTGTGGGGCTGGGGAATCCGGGGGCGGAGTACGAGCGGACGCGGCACAACATCGGGTGGTGGATCGCCGACGCGTTCGCGAAAAAGTTCCGCATCGAGATCTCCCGGCACGAGAAGAACGCGCTGACCGGTGAAGGGCGGGTGGCGGGCGGTTCGGTCATGGTCGCGAAACCGTTGACCTACATGAACCTCTCGGGCGACGCGGTGAAGCTGCTCACGAACGCCTATCTCGACTCGACCGACGACCTCATGATCGTCTACGACGAAGTCGACCTGCCGCTCGGGAAGTTACGGATCCGTCCGAACGGGTCTTCGGGAACGCACAACGGAATGCGGTCGGTGGTGAGCTCGCTCGCGTCCGAACGCTTCGCGCGGCTGCGCTTCGGCGTCCGCGGACCCAATTACGAGCAGACCTCGCGTCTCCGCGACTATGTGCTCGACGAGTTCACCGCCGAGGAGCTGCCGGTCGTCGAGGAGAGCGTGGCGAGAGCCGTGGACGCACTCGTTCTCTTCGCGCGCGGCGACCTGAAGCGGGCCATGAACGAGTTCAATCGTGACCCTGTGCCAAAATGCGATCAATGAACATCCACACCCTCGGCGAGCTTCGCGCCTCCGGCTACAAGGTGCGCTCCGTCAAAGACGAGATGCGCGGCAACCTGCTCGCGAAGATCGCGCGCGGCGAGAACACCTTTCCCGGCATCCACGGCTACGAGCGCACCGTCATCCCCGCCATTCACAACGCCGTGCTCTCGAAACACGACGTCATCCTCCTCGGCCTCCGCGGACAGGCGAAGACGCGCATCCTCCGGTCGCTGACGTCGCTGCTGGACGAGCACGTCCCCATCATCGCGGGATGCGAGATCAACGACTCGCCGTACGAGCCGACCTGCAAGCGGTGCCGGCGTCTCGCGGCCGAGAAAGGCGACGAGCTGCCCGTCGCGTGGCTCACGCGCGACGAGCGCTATCGCGAGAAGCTGGCGACGCCGGACGTCACCGTGGCCGACCTGGTCGGCGACATCGACCCGATCAAGGCGGCGAACCAGCGGCTGACGTACGCGGACGAAGAGGTCATCCACTACGGCATCATCCCGCGGACCAATCGCGGGATCTTCGCCATCAACGAGCTGCCCGACCTCGCGCCGCGCATTCAGGTGGCGCTGCTCAACATCCTGGAAGAGCGCGACCTGCAGATCCGCGGCTTTCCGGTCCGGATTCCGATGGACGTCGTGCTGGTCTTCAGCGCGAATCCGGAGGACTACACGAGCCGCGGCAACATCATCACGCCGCT
>JACZCU010052570.1_pt1 | contig 12525 bp, 12 predicted proteins | sample 8641851 | NCBI WGS metagenome assembly JACZCU01 (sample SAMN15324605, study PRJNA640507) | soil metagenome | isolation source: monocropping sugarcane control | place: China: Luxin town, Laibin City, Guangxi Province | collected 2019-07-25 | depth 10cm m | reverse complement strand
TGACTGGCGCCTTTTCTTCTGCCCTTATGTTATGCAATAGACTCTCCTAACACCTCGTTCACCTGCTTGCGCAGTTGCTGCGTGTTGGCAAAGCCATAATTGACGGCGCGAGCCTGGCCTACAGCATCAAGCACAACGGTCGTTGGTACTGTTAAAACGCGATAGCGCTCGGTGAGTTCAGGTTGATGCGGTGCATCGACTTCTATAACGGCTACCTTGTCTCCAAAGGATTCCTTGACTCGTGTAAGTGCGGGTGCCTGAAGCGTATGACATTGCTCGCAATCGTCACTGCTAAAGGCCAGGATACGCACCTCGGCTGGAGACGACGAGGCTTGCGGTACAGGTGTACTGTTTTCTGATAGTGTGTTCAATGGGGTAGCTGTAAGCACACGGCGGCGTTGGCTTTCCACATAGCGCCTTCCTACCCACACTCCTGCCCAGATCAGCAGGGACACACATACCAGGATGCCAATGCGTATAAGTAATCCGAGCATGCTGTCTATACTCCCCGCCAGTGAAAGCCACCCTCGTAGCGGACGCGCGGCAGCCAGCCTAGGCGTCCAAGGTGGTAGTAGACAAAGCAGCCGGCGCAGAAACCTACGGTCAGGTTAATGGCTGAGAGAATGAACACGATAATATCGAGCGACCAGCCCACAACTGTTGCCTTTGTCAGATAGAGTACGAGTAAAGAGGCAAGCAAAAACGCCGCACCTATGCCCTGCGCGAAACGGTGCGGGGCCGGATCATCCTCAACAATTCGTGGTTTTAACAGGTGCAGCGGTAAAACGACACCACGATAGAGCAGCCTGAAAGGGCTTGCCGCCGGCACAAGTGCACTTAGTCCCAGGCAGATAGCCGCAATTACGACGATGATAGGCTGATTGAAAAGGAAAGCCAGGCCGGTCAAAACAACAACGGTTGCTTGCGAGAACTTGGCCAGGTGCGTATCTACGCGTGGAACATTTAGAGTAGTAGGAGTAGTGGCTGTAGGCTCCATATACTAAGTCTCCTTGTAGCTAAACAGGTTCTCCAGGATACCCAAATAATAACTAGTAGTAATTATGATAATACCTCAAAGACATTATCTTTCAGTTATAACAATTGAGAGGGGACATTACATTCCCTGAATATTGCAAGCAACCCATATTTCGCACCTATTTTGAGAAGAATTTAGATTTTTAACAAGCAAAGCGGTCAGATATTATCAAGACCTGCTCACAGAGGAATGTAGCGAATAATTAGGAATGTGTAGAGCCATTCTTCAGGAATAGAATATTTCACCCGATTGTGTTTACAGTGAGATATAACTGCCAATGAGAACTATACTTGTGGAGAAAAATCAGACCGCCAAAACACCAGATTTTCTGGACGGATGACTCAAGTAGCCGGCACAGTTCGCGAGCTACGCTAGAGCGCTTCGACAGCGTAGAAGGCACACGTATTCTCGTGCCTCGCCACAGAAAGGAAATGGAGATGCCACACACATTTTGGTTCAAGAGACGGTCATCCCAGATCCTGCTCGGCTTTTTCAGCCTGGCGTTGGTGTTGTTTACCTTCAAAGAAGCGGCCCCCTTTACCGCGAACAATGAGAAACCGCAAGGAGGACTCGATCCCAGGATCGTGAAGATCATGAACTCCGCACCCTACCGGTACGGCGAATGGGGCCTGCTTGAGACCGATCCGGCAACTGGCCGCATCGTACAATCGTTGGCGCCGGCACAGCGCCTCTTCGTCCAAGGATCGACGACGAAGCTCTTCAGTGTCTCCTCGGCGCTCGATGATCTCGGCTTTGACCATCGTTTTACCACGCCGATCTACGCGCTTGGGAAACCGAGTGGAGGCTCGCTCAGCGGCCCCCTCGTGCTGCTCGCCCAGGGCGATCTCACCATGGGGGGCCGCACGAAGCCCGATGGCACCGTGGACTTCACCGATCTCGATCATGGCGATGCCAGTGACTTTGTGCAGGGGGTGACGCTCACGCCAGAAGATCCGCTGACTGGCATTAAGCAGCTTGCGCAGCAAGTACGCGCCTCCGGCATCACGCATGTGAACGACGATGTCGTCATCGATGACCGGCTCTTCCAGCCCGACCCTAACCTCGATCCCAGGACGAACCCGATGATCATTAACGACAACCTGTTCGATGTCGTAGTCACAGCCGGTCGCGTCGGTGCGGGCCCGGGCGCGGTGACCTGGCGCCCGCAGGTGGCCCCCTTCCACCTCGACGTACAGGTCAAGACTGTCGCCACAGGGCAACCGACCGCCCTGGCGGTCCAGCCGTTCCCGGATGGTCGTATCCTGGTCAACGGCACGATCGCCGCCGATGCGGGCCAGCAGGTGCGCGTTGCTGATATCCCCGATCCCGCGGCCTTTGCACGCACTGCGCTGATTGAGGCGCTGGGCCGCGTCGGCGTCTCCGTGAGCGCCGCTGCAACCGGCCCCAATCCGGTCGGCAAGCTTCCCCCCTCCAGCAACTATCAGGGCGACCCGCGCGTGGCCGCCTATGTATCGCCGCCGTTCAGCGAGTACACCAAGCTGATTTTCAAGATCAGCTCCAACATAGGTGCAGACCTGATGTTGTGCCTGATGGCGGTCAAGGCTGGCAGTACGAACTGCGGCGACGGCTTTCTAGTGATGGCCTCCTTCCTCACCAGGGCGCACGTCGACCGTACCCAGGTCGTGCTCACGGATGGTCATGGGGGCCCCAACGACCGCTTCACCCCGCAAGCTGTGACCGACCTGCTGCGCTATTGGCTCGGACGACCCGAATTCGCCCGGTTCCGCCAGATGCTGCCCATCCTCGGCGAGCATGGCAACCTCTCAGGGGTTTGTGGCAGCTGCCCGGCCAGGGGCAAGGTCTTCGCCAAACCCGGAACGGTTGCCACCTTCGATACGTTCAACAATCGTTTATTTCTGAGTGAGGCGCTGGGGGGCTACCTGGAGGTGAAGCCGGGCAAGTTCTACATCTTCGATCTCGCGGTCAATAACGCCGTCATACCTCTCACTGGTATCGCACAGGTGTTCAACGACCTGGCCAACATCTCCGCGTACCTGCAGGAGGATGCCGCAGCGTAACACAGCCTTAGCCAGTAACGACAGGGCGATCATCGGCCTGCGGCCTGGAATGCACCAGCGCGACGATACGCTCCGGCTTTTTGACGAAGACCGGGGAGGCCAGAAACAAGGGATCTTTGAGGAAGCGAAAGCCGCGCTCAACTGCTCTTTATACCTCGTCACGAGTTCGAGATCAGGGAGAATGGCTGCATCAATGTGGGAAGCAAAATAGTGTAGGGATATTCGCAAGGGCTATCCTGGTGGGAGAGGTGCGGCTCCTGCTAGCCCAGCCTATCCATGATGAGCTTTCCCACTTTTTGCGCGAGGACCATGCCCGGCAAAACGCCAAGCGCTCCTAGACCTTCGATGGCGAAGGCAGGGGCCAGCTTCCCAAACGCGCGCAGGGTGGGAATCATGTCCGCTGCTACGGCGAGGTCAACGCCCCAGGTATAGCTCGGCTCTTTGTTGGCTAGCTCTGGCAGCCAGTGACGGGCAGAGGCAGTGAGGCGATGGTAGTATGAAGCATCGCGGCGCGTTACACCAGCTTTGCCATAGCGCCCGCCACTGACAGTAAGGCGGCCGTTGCCGGGTCGATAGTCGGCGTAGGTATACGGAGAAGCGTCCCAAAAAACGGGGAAGGTGTCGGGCAGATCGATGGCGAAGGCCAGGGCGTAGATGCGCGCATTCGCTTCTACCGTTGGACCAACGGTACGGATAAGGCCTCGTGTACCGATAGTCATGTTTCCCGTGAGCGTGAGCTGCCAGTGATGGCTGGCCGCGCAGCCTTGTATCTCCTGATACGTTTCCACGTTAGCCTGTCCTGCGAGCATGATGCCCTCTATACGCGCCTGGCGCGCCAGGTGGGCCAGGAGAGTGAGGGGTTGAAGGCGTCCTTCATCAGGCTGCCAGAGAGCACTTACTACGCTTTGCGTATTGAGACGTCCTGCAGTGGCATCCTGCACCTGGGCAGCGGTCCATATTTCCGCCCGCAGCCCGGCATCGACCCTGGCTCGCGCTTCGCGGACCAGTTTGCGTACCGCGGAGGCGCTCTCCGCGAGGCTCAGCGCACCGGTCAAACGCGCCTCCAGGATAGCGCCAGGTTGGGCGGCTTGATTAACGAGTGAGAGCAGAAGTTGTGTGGTCGCAGGCCAGAAAGCCGCTTCAGGCCCATTATGAGCCAGATCGGCCAGGTGCATATTGATACCGGCGCTCAAAATACCAGCATTGCGTCCTGTCGCACCATGTCCTAACACGCTCTCTCTTTCCAGTAGGAGTACCTTTGCTCCGGCCCTGCATGCACTCAACGCGGCACTGAGACCGGCTACCCCTCCGCCAATAACCACGACATCAACGGTTTGCGCAGGTAACGTTCTGATGTCTGGGAGTTCTAATTCTTTGCGGAGGGAGGGATTGAGGTCGTTCCACCATGGTATCTGTTGTGTAAACGAGGTAGCGGGTTGACTATGTACGTCAGTTTGCATAAAACTCCTATTTTTTGCAATAGAGGAAGAGAAAACTGCACCAGGGCACCCGCAAGGGCTACCCCTACTATACGACGAACGGGCTGCCCCGTCTATAGTAGGGGCGACCCTTGCGGTCGCCCTGGCCCTTGCGGCTCCCCTGGCCCCTGTCTCTATACTCCTAATAGCTCGGCGCGTTTCTCGCGCAAAAATTGGGCGATTTGCACCGGGTCTTCCTTATACAGGGCCAACTCCTTCAAGCGCGTCAGGACTGTGCTCCATTGTTCCTTGGCCGGTAGGTAACGATTGTCGCGGCTGACCAGCTCTTCGAAGATACGACGCTCCAATTCGTGCCAGGCAGAACGGTCACGTCCATCAATGTCGCCACCCTCAGGAATGTAGTCCTGGTCATTGGTGTTATTGTCAACGCGCACATACAGGGGCTGAAAATAGGAGCGCACCATCTCTTCCATCCGCTCCTGGTCAAGGGAACCGGCATCAAATTGGAGCGTGCCAATCAAGTGTACCTGGACCAGTGGGCGCAGGGAGCTCCCCTGATGTCGAGGGCCTTCGCGGCGGCAATAGTCCTCCAGGCGCGCATAGAGGGCCTCGGGATCCTCCAAATCGTCTACTCGCAACTCATGGCGCACAAAGGGACGGCGTTTGCTTACCAGGTGCGTGGCCCGATGAAAGCGCGCTTTTTTGTTGGGATCGATCACCCTCTCTGGCTCATCGGTGTCAATCTCGACAAAATAATAGCCGCGATCCTCCCAGGCTGACTCTTCTGCGCCGCAAGTCTCCGTCGAGCCAGGATTGTACATCCAGTCATAAAACTCGTAAGGTTTATGGACATGGCCGAGGGCCAGGTAGTCTACACTGGCACGCAGCGGCTCAAACTGGGCCATGCTGGGGAGGCCCTGGACACGCGGCACGATACCTTCTAGCCCGGTGTGCATCATCAAGAGGCGATACTCGATACCCTCGGTATCCTCTGTCGCGCGAGCCGCTTCCAGCGCCTGGGCCAATCCTTCCATACTGCGCTGGGTCGCGGCACCTTGCCAGGGCAGCCCATAGACGCGCAGGCGACCATCCAGCAGATCGACATGCGAGCCCTGCATACTATCGGCGCGCCACGGGGCAAGTACCGGCGCGCCATCACGCATGAGGGGCGCGAGGAGAGTGAGATAACCCTGGTAACACAAAAACTGCAGCCAGGATACGCCATCCCGGTAATAACTGCGGTCATGGTTGCCCTCAATGGCCACCACGGGAATGTGCCTGTCTTTGAGCTTCTTTAAACCCTCAATAGCATGAATCAGCGTCTGGGCATCGATGGCGCGTTTATTGAACAGGTCACCCGCGATGATAACAAAATCAACGGGGCGCTTGATCGCTTCATCTATGATGTCCCAAAAAGCGCGGCTAAAATCATTGAAGCGCTCGCGCACTCCGTACTGCTCATAGCCAAGGTGCGTGTCCGCAATATGGATAAAAGAAGCTCGCATAAATTATCTCCATAACAAAGCAACAGGTCTTTAAGGCCAGCTAATTGGGCCGGTCATCCAGGCTCGAAAGCCGGCAGCAAATAGGACTAATGCCGCCAGGCTGTAGATCAACACGTCGCGACGCGGCTTTTTCCCATTGGTCGCATAGGTTATAGCGACAGGTAGAGCCAGGGCGACTATCCCTCCGTACACGTAGTGCAGGTAGTAGAGGCCGGTTCCTGTGCCTGGTTTCTGGCCCAGGAGCACGAGGGTCACGCCAAAGATACCCTGCAATAGTCCGGCAGCCGCCGCGACGATCAACGTAATACGCCAGGGCTTATAAATAGTCGCAGTCCTCTTAGTAAAAAAGAGGATGAGTCCCCATACTCCCGCCACCAGTCCGGCAGTGAGTATCAGAAACAGGTTCAAATAGTGCAGCTCTATAACAACATTAATAAAATTCGACATTATATTCTCCGCAGCCGCTCACATATGCGGCGTATGTATGTATGTACATAGTTCTTTTTCGGGCTAAGCATAGCGGAACTATTCATGCTTACTATATCGTGAATACAACAGAATGACAAGTTGGGACGTACTCCCCACTCCTGTAACTGTTCAGGTTCCCTTGCTACCTACGATGACTCCTCTTTTCAGGAGTTGACTTTTGAGAGAGAAGACCCATCCGCGTAAGCTCCAGCTTCGGGATATAGCGGGCTCTGACTGCGGTTTCTCTCTCTCACTGCGATACCCCAGGATACATTCGCAAGATGCTTAGAACCAATCGGTGCCAGGAAGCCAGGTATGGCCTGGAGGAAAGAGAATTGCGAGCGCAGAGCATGCATCGTTGGGAAGGTAGGAAATATCGGCAAGCTGGGATAGCGGGCGATAGCCGAAAATCCATTGTATCAGGGCTTGCGGCGTCAGCTCCAGGCGCTGGGCAGTTCCCGCGGGATGAGCTACAAGCTGAACATCAGCGCCTTCGATACGCAACACGCACGTCTCCCTGGCGACGGTCAGGACGATATCGCCGGTCCACTGTGCAAGCGAACGCTGCCACCTGGCCTGGAGTTCTGGCAATAGCGCAGCCATCACAGCAGGAAAGTTGATGAGGCGACCCATCCAACCGGTGAAGCGATGATGATACGTAAGACCGCGCACGCCCCATTCTAGTGCAGGAGAATGCCACTGAGAGGTGTCGGGAACTTCAAGGGCATCGATCATCCACTGTGTCATGGGAGTATCCAGTGGCAGCAGATAGCGCAAGGTCCTGGGAGCGTTTTCTCCATCGATCAAGCGCGCATGGTAGTGCAGCAACGCAAGCAAAGCATCCCAGTCATTTGCCACAATTTCGCGCCCCATAGCAGCCTCATCTCCCGTTCCGTGAAAGAGATATCCTATAACATGTCCGTGCGGAGCAAGCGCAACGATAGGCGGCCTTTGTGCGTACAGCAGGCGATACGCCTGGAGATCAAGTGAGCGCTCAAAGCTGCCAGTATAGTCACCGCAGTGGTGTGTGTAGAGGGTAAGTATATCGGCGGCATCGTCTACAGTAGCCAGGCGGATATGATGTCTAGCAGGAGTTTGGGCGAGAATAGCGGAACGGTCTACTTCAACGGCTGTCACATCGAACATGTCGATGTAGCCATAACGATGATAAAATTTCGGGATGCCATCCAGCAACAGCAACGCATGGTTATTGTCGCGGGCAAAGTCGTAAGTATCCTGCATAAGTGCTGTAGCAACACCTTGCTTGAGGTAGTCTGGAGACGTCACGACGCCATCAATACAGCCGGTCGAGATGCGAGCAGCCCCCATATGTAACGCGCGCTCATGTACGATGCATCCTCCCATGAACTGACCATCACGGAAGACACCCCGTAATTGCTCAGCCCGAAAACCCGGGCTCTGTGTCATAAAGCGCATCAACTGTTGAGCATGTTCTTCAGACGGCTGAGTGGAAAAAGCGACATCAACCAGGCGAAAATAGGCATTGTACTCTTCGGTAGAGGCTAAGGGGCGGACAACGAGAGACGACATACTTAAAGATCTACTCCTTCTTCTTACTCTATGTGGAATCCCTTCCAAAGCATAACACAGAAACAGAAGCTTGAGCCAGGAATGATTGTGTGCGTATCATATGTGTTGTAGGCGGCTCCCCCCTCTCTTATGTAGTGCTATGGGCTGTGCAAGCAGTTGGCTTGCACAGCCCATAGCACTACATAAATTCTTACGAGGCACTGCAAGCGCCGAGGATGCAAGACAAGCAAAGAGGAGACCTGAATAGTTATCATGTTACAGTGCCGACAAAAAAGAGTGCAGCGTGCTATAGTGATAGGCATAGGAAGTGTAGAGGGATAAACGAGGGTTGGCGGTGGGATACAGATAATATATTATCTCTGGCAGCGACGATAAAACTGTACAGGTAAGGCGAGTAGGATTAGGAGAAATCCCTTATGTCAGAGGCAGATGTGTCTTTTGAACGTCCACAGCCCAAACGACCATTGAGTATGGGGGCGGGTGCCGTTGTTATCCAGGATGAACGGGTGCTGTTGGTGCGCAATATCTATGGAGTTACGAAGGGGCGCTATTTGTTACCAGCGGGGCGCGTGCAGGTGGGTGAGTTACCCGACGTTACGGCTGTACGCGAGACGTTTGAAGAGACGAACCTGCGCGTGGAGATTGAGGGCCTGTTAGGAGTACGCCTGTGGGTAATGGATGATGGGGAACACAACTACTTCTTTATGTTCAAGGCAAAATTGCTTTCACCTGTGAGTGAGCTACGAGCCAACACGAACGAGATCGATGATGCGCGTTTCTTTAGCAGGGAAGAGATGGACGCGCTGAGTGGCGACGAGACGTGGGCGGGAGCTATTGCTGTTGCCTACAAGGCGCTTGAACCAGGCTGCACTGTGTGGCCTAATGACGCCGGATTGTCAAGCGACTCCGGCGTCGATACATCTGAAAATTGGCGCATGTGGATGTGATTTAGCCGCCAGCAGGACCACCCTCCAGACCGGGTCTGGTCATACTAGCTGGATCGAGAATGCGATTCAGATCCTCTTCGGAGAGGTCGGTCTGCTCACGCGCCACTTCGCGGATTGTCTTACCCGTTTTATAGGCCAGTTTGGAAATGTTGGCGGCGGCATCATAGCCGATAATGGGTGCCAGTGCTGTACAGATAGCGAGACCACGTTCAACCATTTCAGGACCCCGAGTTGTGGCTTGTAATCCTTTGATGCACTGTTCCGTGAAGTTACGGGCGGCAGCGGTCAGCAGGCTGACCGATTGCAGGATATTGTAGGCGGTAACAGGCATCATGACGTTGATCTCAAAGTTACCGGATTGACCGGCAACGGTAATTGTGGTGTGGTTGCCCATAACCTGGGCGCAGACCATGCAGACCGATTCGGCGATGACCGGGTTGACTTTACCAGGCATGATGGAGCTACCGGGCTGGACGGCGGGCAGGTCGATCTCACCAATACCGGCACGCGGACCCGAACCAAGCCAACGGATATCGTTGGCGATTTTCATCAAGCTGACCGCCAGAGTATTGAGGGTGCCGCTGGTTTCGATGATGTTATCGAGCGTGCTCTGAGCCTGGAAGTGGTTGCTGGTCTCGCGTATTGTCACATCATTCATGATCGAGAGACGCTGGCAAACCTGGGCTGAAAAATCCGGGTGAGTGTTGACGCCTGTACCGACAGCGGTGCCACCGAGAGCAACCTCTGATAGTTCGTTCTCAGCATGACGCAGGCGCGCAATGCCACGCTCAACCTGACCTACATACCCAAGGAACTCCTGTCCCAAGCGAATGGGGGTGGCATCCTGGAGATGAGTACGCCCCGTCTTGATCACAGGCATAAATTCATCGGCCTTCTGCTGTAGAGCACGCTGCAGCCCTTGTAGAGCAGGAATAAGATCGTGCTCAATGCTGACAAGAGTTGAGAGATGGATAGCTGTGGGTATCACATCGTTAGAGGATTGCCCAAAATTGACATGATCGTTGGCGTGAACTTTACGCGAGCCGCGCGTACCACCCAACAATTCACTGGCACGGTTAGCGATGACCTCGTTGGCATTCATATTCGTCGAGGTACCCGAACCGGTCTGGAAAATATCAAGGACAAAGTGACTATCGAGCTTACCATCGATGACTTCCTGGGCAGCGCGCACAATCGCCTCGGCAATAAATGGATCGACGTTTCCAAGGGCCTCATTTACCTCGGCGGCGGCCAGCTTGATCTGGCCGAGAGCTCGAATAAACTGGCGCGGAAAGCGTAGATCACTGATGGGGAAATTAAGCACAGCGCGCTGAGTACTGGCACCGTAATAGGCATTAGCAGGTACTTGCATCTCACCCATAGAATCGCGCTCAACGCGAGTTTCATCTATCATATCCATAAAATAAATTATTCCTCCTTATAGGCGATATTATATCACTCTTAGATTTTAGTAAAATTGATCATGCGGGTAAAACAATTGGTATACAGTTAGCTTCATGGGCTATAATCTACCCTATAATCGCTGAGAATAGTTTTTCTGTGTAATTGCAAGGAAGGTTATGCCATGCTACAAGAGGCCAATATTTATAAGATGCTTGTGAACGGCGACCAGTGGGGCGCCTGGCAGGGCTACCAATTACCGGTGAGTGCCAGGTATGTCTGTATTTGGACGCCAATTGGCACACCAATGCACTGGAAGCCAGGAACCTGGGTTTCTGAAAAACATTCTCTCTTCTACTTCTGGCCCGATGCCTGGTATACCATCCATGTCGGCTATCATGAGGATGGCAGCTTTGCCAATGGCTACTGTGACGTAGTCCTACCGACACCCCAATACACCAGCAGAACACGCGAACTCACATACGTTGATCTGTATATCGACGTGGTCATTCGCGAGGACTACAGCGTCTATACCAAGGATCAGGAAGTCTTTGACCGGGCAGCGATGCGCTATCCGATCGTCGAAGAGTCGCGGCAGAAATCATTTGAAGTGCTGGATTGGCTAGAGCAGCAGGCAAAAAATTGGAGTGGCCCCTTCGCCAGTATGCCGAAGTATTTACCGCGCACCGATTTTGAGAAGTTGAGCGAAGAAGAGGCGCGGGCAGCACTACGCGAAGCGATATGCTAGGGTGAGTGGAGTAAATACAAGAAAGATACCTCTATGCTCGCGGAAGAACTACAAAAGCGCCTGGCGCGGTATGGCATTGTCGACTATGGAGAGGTGGCACTACGTGAGGCTCTGGAAGTCCGCTGCGATACGTATACTTTGATCAAATTGGCTCCATGGCCAGCGCGCCGCTGGAAGTGCCATTATCGTTTGATGATGGGCGATAGTATGTACGACGCCCATACGGTTGCAGAGGCATACGCCCTGGGGCTGCTAGCACTTTTGGGCAAACACCAGTCACTATAGATAGCACCTGGCCTGAGAGGGCATCTCTACCGGTAAGATTTAACAATTTTTAGCGATTTTAAAGAAACAAGCAGGCCAGGTGTTTCCATTTCACATATTTAGCCGTTAATATAAAATAAGGGGGTAATATATTGGAACCCTCTAAGAAAATTTGTTAATGCGTTATATGTGAAAGGAACAGTTACCATGCAGCGTACCATGTGCAAAGGGAAGATCCATCGTGCGACCGTCACCGAGGCAAACCTCAACTACATTGGTAGCATTACCATTGACCAGGATTTGCTGGAGGCCGCCGACATCTATCCTTATGAAAAGGTGCAGGTCGTCAATGTGACTAACGGTTCGCGCCTGGAGACGTATACTATAGCTGGCGCTCGTGGCTCTGGTGTCATTTGCTTGAATGGCGCCGCCGCTCGCTTGACCGCTGAAGGCGATATCGTGATTATCATCAGCTATGGACAGTATGATGAGCAGGAAATTCGCCCCCTGGTACCTCAGGTGGTCTTCGTCGATGCCGACAATCATATCACCGAGACCAGGCATGTTCCGCTGATCGAGATGCTGCCAGAAGCCTACGCTGAAAGCGAAGCCGAAGCCGAAGCCGAGGTCATGTACACATAGCTCTTTAGCTTTCAATTTCATTCAGCCGCCCCGGTTGGATGAACTTTCTCCGAGATCCCCCTATCAAACGTTTGTCAGGTAACTTTCCACTCACATTCCTTTCCACTTTACTATTCATTCTGTTCTAGAGCTCTTCTTTTCCCTAAACCAATTTTTACGCTTTTTGGTATTCTGTATACTCGCAACAAGTTGCTGGTAAGAGGAATAAGAGAGGGGGGAGAGTTTTGCGGCTGCGCCGCAAACCCCTCCCACCTCTCTTATTCCTCTTACAGAAGGTTTTGGTAACCCTTCAGAACCCTTCATTGCTTGGCTTGAATCCTCGGTTCCTGCGGCTCCTCGCGAGAATGTGTTGTGCTGCGGTGTGTGCAGCCTCCAGGCTGCACACACCGCAGCACAACACATGACTTGCGAAGCGCCGTAGGCGCTGAGTATTGCGTCAAGCTTCAGTTGATGGTTTCTTGTCACGCCTGAGATGGCTTGAGAGC
>JACZCU010007225.1_pt1 | contig 12539 bp, 8 predicted proteins | sample 8641851 | NCBI WGS metagenome assembly JACZCU01 (sample SAMN15324605, study PRJNA640507) | soil metagenome | isolation source: monocropping sugarcane control | place: China: Luxin town, Laibin City, Guangxi Province | collected 2019-07-25 | depth 10cm m | reverse complement strand
TTAATATCCAGCGTTGCCATATATTGGCATTCCACAAAGGCTTGATAGGCACCGGCAGAGCCTAAAATTGGTAAGGGACCCGGGTTAGGTGGAATAGTTCGGCCAGTATAGCTATCAGCTGCTAATTGCTTTAGTTGCAGGGCCGCACTGAAAACGCCTGGATCATCCATACTGTTGGCTTTAAGAATTTTCTCGTCATAGTCATGCATTTTTTGTATCCAGTCACGTAAATCGAGCAGTGCGTTGCTTGCATTCTGAGCATGCTGGCGTAATTCCGCATTATCGCCTGCTGTCTGTATGGCTTTGTCCACCTGTCCAGCCAGTGCATCAATGTAACCCATCTGTGCAGATGATGATGTAAGGCCTACGGGAACGGACAAAAGTATAGGCAGTGAAGCGGGGAGATCACCACTAGCCCTGGCATTTTCGCTGCCATCGATCAACTCCATAATACGGCCAGCCTGACGTAGTACGAGGCCGTAATCATGTGTTCCTCGTAGACTGTCCACGATGCTTCCTGCTTTATCATTGATACCCCTGATGGACTCAAAGAGGCCTGCAATAAGGCTCCCATGGTCAGGAAAACCAGGCAACCTATACAGTATATGCTGAATATATTGGAAGGAAGGGTTGGCAAAACTGGACTGGTAGACTTTTGCATTAGTTGACGGTGTTTGCGGCGTCGTTTGCCCATCGTTTTCCAGGGTCACAAAGACGCCTTGCACCACAGAAAGCAGGTTTGTATGCTTGCCATCTCCCAGGTAGGTTAGTGTCGTAGCACCATTTTGTATAGAGAGCGGTCCCAGGGGTACAACCTGACCCCCTGTATTTTGTAGCCAGGCAAAATACCTTTTTCCTTGTGGGGGTGAGGATATATGCTGCATCTGGAGATGTAGTGTATCATCATGACCAAGGGCATCATCCTGGAAGAACACATGCCCCGCGACGGAAGTTGCTGAAAGCGCGCTTGTTTGCCGATTGGCAGAAGCAAGAAAAAGACTAATGCCCAAAGCTCCGACTACCACCAGTAACAAACATAAAAGACTAATCATCAAGACCAGGGGCGAAAGGGCAGTACTACTACTTCGGAACTTCAAAGTATCTGTTGCCAGCAAAGGTGTCGGCGGAACAACTACGTGCTGCATCGATGAAGTAGCTAATCTCTTTGATATTTGCGTTCGTGGCTGTGGTAAGGAGAGTGACTGAGAGCTATTACCTCCACCAGCAGTAGATGCCACCAGCGGACCTGACTGTAAAGAGTTCTGCTTGTGGGGATCAATGCCACGTGCCGTCGAAGTATCGGCTAGCATAGCAGGATACGGCGCAGAGACAGATGGTAACGGACCGGAAACACCGAGAATGGTCGTAATCTTGCCAGTTGGATGTGGCTGCGATGATGGAAACAGCAGTGGCCCACTGTTAGGATAAGCATGCGTTTCCTCTGATGTCAGGCGTTTTCTTTCATGCGCAGCCTGAGAGGGCTGGTCCTCTGAGCATGCCTCCATGATTGCTGTTGCTAGCTGGGAAGCTGAAGCATAGCGCGTCTGCGGCTCTTTTGCCATGGCTCGCAAAATCACTTCAGACAGGACTGGGGATATGCGTGGATTAATGAGTATGGGGGGTGTGGGCAGCGTATTTATGTGATGCATCATAATGGCAACATGGCTATCTGCATGAAATGGTAGCACACCCGTACACATTTCATACAAGATAACGCCAAGGGCATAGATATCACTGCGCGCATCGGGACTATTACCTCTAGCCTGCTCAGGGGAGAGATAACTGGCTAAAGCCCTGTTTTTGTTACCCGGCAGATAGGCAATCCCAAAATCAGTTAACCGTGCCTCCGCACCAGCAACATGCACTGTATTGTGTAGGTCGAGCAGAATATTCGTTGGTTTGATGTTTCCGTGTACAACGCCCTGTTCATGTGCATAATCCAGGGCCTGTCCCAGACTATTAAAGAGATAGACAAGATCAGAGGCAGATGGGAAGTTGTCTGCACGCGAGGTGCGCTGAATACTATCGGCGAGCGTTAATTGCCCCTCCACATAGTCCATAACGATATAGGGAGTGGTGCCATTAGAATCAGAAGGACGTGAAATATTTACTTCGTGTACCTGGACAATATTGGGATGATGCAGGGCAATGATCGGTTGCCAATCCTTCATGAAGAGAGACATAAAATTGGGATCAGATTGGAGCAGATCGGGATGAAGCAATTTCACAGCAACATCACGTCGCGCCTTTAAATCGTATCCTTGCCAAACTTCGCCTGTGCTCCCGTGTCCCAGTACCTTCTTCAACTCATATCTACCAAGGCGTTGTGGGGTTGTGCTCATACCTGTTATCCTTTATCCATAAAGAATCAGAGACGCCTTAAACTAACCCAGCATTAGCATACCAGATCCTAGACAAGTGTTCAAGTCCTTGGGATTTTTTTCCTATCAAATCAATAAAAAGGTATAATGTATTATTGTGTGTTTTTTGCTTCTATGAGCATGGCTATGGTTGCATCGTCAATCCTATATGCGACACAATAAAAAACGTTAGCAGGGGCGTTACTGCAAACGTCTGAGAGAAAAAGAAAAAGTAACTGCAACATAATGTGAAAGGCCGTAATGAGTGCGCTTCAGTTTACAAGACGTGAAAAAACAGGTACAGCGGCACGGTAGTGAACTATATGTGAGTTTACACTTTTTGCAGCCCGGCGAGCTAGCAAACGAGCTCACATCTCTCATTGCCTATCATGAGCAACACCTTGGCAAGCCCAGGCGCTCTTTCTCCATTGATGATGCCCGCGCATGCGTGGGTGACTACCGCCTGGCGTATTGCCTCATCAACACCTTGAGCGCCTGGTATCAATGGCGGTCGTGTTCGTGGTCAGAGGCACTGGAGCGCATAGGCAGCGCAGCACGCCTCCAGCTTACGACAACAGGTATAGCATCACCCGTCTTGCTGCGCCTCGCGCTCTTCAATCATGTTAACGAGCACTATGAGGGTTTTCTTCCCACCGAACTACGGGCTGACGCGTTACAAGCGTTTGCCGAACGTTACTCCCTAAGTGTGCCGGAACTTGAGTATCTCCTTGTGCTTGACAGCGATGAGGAAGAGATCCTCGTGCGCGCCGCGCCCACGAGCCCCTTGCCACAGGACGTGGTAAGCCTCTACAATCAGTGGACCTTTGAGGCTGCCTTATGTGCAGCTTCGCAGGTGCGGTTCGTCATAGATTGTGAGGCCTTTGAAAAAGCCTCTCGTGTCGAGAGTCAATCGCTTGTGCAGGCATCTACGGGCACAGGCATGGGAGCTGCCATCAAACGCCTGTGTTTTCTTGCGCGTGTCCTTGGCGTCTACTACGACCTTACCTACGAACCATCGCCAAATCACAAGGCACCACTGCTCCATCTCACGCTCTACGGCCCTCAGGAGATGACAGGAGCTCCTCAGCAATATGGTCTGCGTTTAGCCCGCCTGTGCCGTCAACTGCTCGGCTATGGAGTCTCACAGCGACAGCCAACTAAGCGCAGCCAGACCTTGAGCAAGGCCATTGTCGCTGCCGATGCAACGGTACACTTTTTGCAACGCTCATATAGCTTTGTCATTGATCACGCGGTACTCAGCCGCCTCCCAGCGATAGCAGCGACACAGCAGGCTCCTGATACTGCCAGAGCAGCCCTGGTCCCTGGTAGCTCTGCTGAGCTAGCAGCATCGGTGTTTGATAGCAGTGTAGAACAATCTTTTGCTGAGGCGTTTGCCTCCCTGGAAAACAGTCATGCCGTTGATGGTTGGCGCTTGCTGCGCGAACCAGAGCCATTGCTGCTTGAGCATGGTATCTTTATCCCCGACTTCGCCCTCACACGCGGCCAGCAGCGCGTCTATGTTGAGATATTAGGCTTCTGGACTCCTACCTATCGCGAGCGCAAGATACAGAAATTGCAGCAACTCCAGAACCGTGCAGACATAGTGCTCGCCATTCCCCTTGAGGCTCAGGCCGCATTTAGCAGCATTACAGCACATTTTCCCATTGCCTGGTATAATGAGCAATTGTCTGCCACCGAACTCTTGCACGTCTTACGCACTCGCTACGATGACTTTGCTGAACGTTTGGCCTCAATCGACGCAGTCACTGTGAAAAGGCAAGTGGAAAGCGTGGGTTTACTGCCTGAACGCGCCTGTTATGCCCTGTTGCATTGCTACAGGCGTTCTGAACTCCCGCAGGCTGCAGCACGTATTACAGGACCCACCATCGCTTTTGTGCCAGGGATAGGACTATACACGATTGATTGGATGGAACAACTCCGAAGCTCGTTCGTAGAATGGATAGACAGTGTCAGTGTTATCTCGTTAGCAGAGGTTTTACGTGAAAGTAAATTACGCTGGCCTCACTTAGCGAGCTATGAGGATGCCACCATAGAGGCTATAATGAGCCTGTGGCCGGAGGTACGCGTGCGCAGGACCTCTATTTTTGAGGCCGTTGTGGAGATCATCAAACACACAGCAGAACAGGAGCAATTGACTACTTATGTTGAGCAGATAGATCCGCAACAGAGCCTTCCGCCAAAGAAAGTGACCCATGAAAAACGGACAGCACCTCGGAAACGAGTTCTAAAGGAGGCAGCCCAGGGAGATTTATGGCAGGAAGGAACGCGATAGAGTTATGAATTGTATGATACCCTCCGAAAGAACCGATATAATACTATAGATAGATTGATGAATGTATGGACGTAAAAGAACTTATCGGCGTTACTCTCGGGACATGTACGCTTGAACGGGTAATTGGTCGGGGCGGCATGGGTGCGGTGTACCTGGCCCAACAATCACGTCCCGTACGTACGGTCGCGGTGAAGGTGCTTATCCCTTCAAATACGTATGATCCCGATCAACAGCGGGTCTTCTTGGAGCGCTTTCGACGTGAAGCTGATACTGTGGCCAGGCTCGAACATAAAAATATTTTGCCTATCTATGAATATGATGAAGCACTGGTCGATGAAGAGCACCTGGCTTACCTGGTAATGCCGTTTATCCGTGGTGGAACGCTGCGCGAGCGCATCGATGAGATGAAGCGCAATGGATCGCAGTTTGATCTCAAGCTTGTTGCCAGCTACATCAGCCAGGTGGCGGATGCTCTCAACTATGCACATAGCCTGGGTGTCGTGCATCGTGATATTAAGCCAGGCAACCTGCTGTTCCACCAGGACGGGCGCTTATTGCTCAGCGATTTTGGGATTGTCCGCTTAAAAGCCATGCCGTCATTGACCAGCGTTGGCAGCTTTCTCGGTACCGCTGAATATGCTTCACCTGAGCAGATCAGTACAAGCGAGATAGATTTTCGCTCAGATATTTACTCGCTGGGCACTATTCTATATGAGGTGCTCACAGGCAGCGTACCCTATACGGGCTCAACACCTTTCGCTGTCATGGCCAGGAAATTGAGTGAACCGATCCCTTCACTCTTGAGCATTCGTCCCGACCTCTCACCAGGTATTGAAGCGGTTGTGATGAAAGCGCTGGCAAAAAATCCTGGTGATCGCTATCAGACGGCGACGATGCTGGCGGCCGATTATAAAGCGGCAGCAGCCTCTGCATCTTCTTCTGCACTGCGATTGAGCGGTGATGCGAATAATAATGACCTCACAGTAGCGGAAAGGCCGTGGGGGGCCATCGCTCCTATCGAGATCACTGTACCTGCTCCCAACGCACAACAAGTCATACCACCTATCCAACCGGCCAGATCGATACCTCCTGGAATCTCTCCCTGGCAACAACCAGCGGGACAAGGACAGTGGCCTGCACAGGCACAGGTCCAGGCGCAAGGCCAAAGCCCGGTGGGAGTATTGCCACCTGGAGTTCCCAATAGCCCATTACCATATGCAGCCTATGACAAAGCAGAGCCGAAGAGTCCTCCCCAGGCTTCCGGTACACCTATATATCACGAAGGACGCAGATCGTTCTATTATGGCACAGCATTAATTACTCTCCTTCTCCAACTATTTATCTTTGTCCTGGTGAACGCACCGAGCAAAGATGGCACTCAAATAGTGGCTTTATTGGGTGTGCTCATGGGAACGGGCATCAATCTTCTGGCGCTGGCGGCCACAGGCTTCACGGCCGCAGCACGCAACCGCCCTCTACGCAGATTCTTATATAGAAGTTTGATAGCTACCCTGCTTGCTCCTCTACTGAGTGGCGCTTTTATTAACCTTGGTGGAGCAAGCAATAGCTCCCATCAGCCGTTTATAGCCTATATCATTCTCCTGATCAGCAATATGTATGTAATACGCCAATTGGGTAAAGTTGACGCGGCCAAAGAGCAGGTGATTGCTGCGCCTGTTCACTGGCGTCCGGCTATCATGGCAGCCTTCACAGGTCTGTTACCACTGACAATTATCCTGGTATTTGCCTTAGAGGCTCCTTTTTCCCACCTACAGCACGTGGCGCCACTCTTCAACCTGCTAGGAATGTTGTTTGTCGTCTTCATTGGCACACCCACGCCGGGAGCCGTCATGGCCATCCGGCTTACAGAGGATATGCGCTTTCCCGAGCTTGTGCGCAGCAGCGCCTTATCAGGCATGCTGATGTGTGCAGGAGCCTCCGTGCTGGTTATCATCTGGGGGCTGCTCTTCCCCAACCACATCCAGTTCCTCTATGAATTGAGCCAGCCAGGTATACTAACTGCCATGCTCATCATCATAGCTGTGCTAACTGTACTTGGCGCGATACGCGGCATGCTGGATGCCTGGATGTACCAGCGCATACGTAATAATAAGAAAACGACACCTACCCCCTGAGCGACCTGAGATAGCGCCTACAATGAAGCAGAAATTACTGTACTGGCAGCATTTCATACCTTCACCGCTAGCGCTTCTGGAGAAGGCGTCTTCGGTGTCGTGCTGCTCTGCAACATTCTCCAATTTCCCAGCCACAACAAGATCGCACCGACCAGAACGATGATCAGATCAGACCGCCAACTGGTGAGGGACCGAGATCTACGGTGATCTTGACAACGCAGCATGTGCATGATAATATATGTGTATGTACACGCAATAAGCAAGGAGAAAGGGTATGAGTGATCAGTTTCCTACCCACGAGGCGCGACGCTGCGCTTGCGCGACCATTCGGCGCACCGATCGCGTCCTCACCCAGTTCTACGACGAGCTTCTGGCCCCAAGCGGCCTCTACGTCACGCAGTTTACCACGCTTGCCACGCTTGCCGAGGCTGCGCCGATTACCATTCATCACCTGGCCCAGCTCCTGGTCATGGATCGGACGACGCTCACCCGGAACCTGGAGCTGCTGACGAAACAGCACCTGGTTCGTCTTGAGGAAGGCCAAGATCGGCGCGTCCGTCTGGTATTTCTGACCCAGGAAGGGGAACAGGCTCTCAGGCGCGCCTGGCCGCTGTGGCAAGAAGCACAGGCGCGGATCGAGCGCGCGCTTGGCCAAGAACGCTTCGAAGTCCTGCTGACCGACCTCTCCGCGGTTCTTGCAGCGGCCAGCTAATGGATTTTAACAAACCCGACGTGCACGTTTTTTCGCCGTCTACGGTGGCAATGTGTTTTTGTGGTGCTGCGGGCATGGCAGCCTGTGGCTACCATGCCCGCAGCACCACCACATCTTGCTATGACCTGCCCCCGGGCAGGGTGGCCGTAGGCAGTGAGGATGCAGAAAAACAGGCACATGACGTTAACAAAATACGTGGGATATCGGACCATGCAGCGAGGGCCGGGTTATTTTGTTAATCCGCATAAGCATCTCCCAGTACCCTTGCTGTCCTTAAAGTAGATAGTAGTTTTTTTGCGCAAATAGGTGTAATTACACCGAAGAAAGGTGAACAAAGATGAGGACGACGTATCGAGCCAGCAAAGTGATCACGCTGATTGTTACCTGTCTGGGCTTCTTCATGGTCCTGCTGGATGCTTCTATTGTCAACGTGGCCCTGCCGACGATTCAGTCCGACCTCCACGCGCACCTGTCGGATCTGCAATGGGTCGTTGATGCCTACACCTTACCTTTTGCTGCCCTTCTGCTTACCGCTGGTACGCTTGGCGATCGTTACGGGCGCAAGCGCTTTTTCCTGGCTGGACTGGTGCTTTTTCTGCTTGGCTCGACGCTCTGCGGGTTCGCCAAATCACTCGACTGGTTCCTCATTGGTCGTGTGGCGCAAGGTATGGGGGGAGCGGCGCTCTCTCCTGGCAGCCTCTCAGTCCTGGTGGCTGCTTTTCCCGAGCCACGGGAGCGCACACAGGCTATTGGCATCTGGTCGGGCATCTCCGGTTTGGCCCTGGCCGCCGGACCGCTCGTGGGAGGGTTGCTCATCCAGTTCTCCAACTGGCCCGCGATCTTTTTCGTCAATCTGCCCGTCGGACTGGTGGCACTCGCGCTGGGCTGGTCGAGGCTTTCTGAGTCACGAAATCCTGCGGCCCAACGGATCGATCTGCCTGGCCAGGCGCTGGTGATTGCTGAGTTGACCTGTTTGATCACAGCCCTCATCGAGGGGTCCTCACAAGGCTGGACCTCACCGCTGATCCTGAGCCTCTTCATCGGCTCGGCGATGTTTCTGGCGGCCTTTCTGCTGGTCGAAGCTCGCGTGCGCGAACCGCTGCTCCCGCTGCGCCTATTTGCAAATCGTGTGTTTTCGGTCGCCAATGTGGCCGGATTGATCGCCGGTTTTGCCTTACTGGGCACAGTTTTTTTCGTTTCACAGTATTTCCAGGCTTTGCAGGGTTATACGGCGCTGGAGTCCGGTCTGCGGACGCTGCCTACCACGATAGGCATTTTTATCGTGGCTCCCCTGGCGGGCGTGCTCGCCGCCCGCCTGAGTCCACGCCTGCCGATTGTCCTGGGGGCCCTCCTTTCGGGAAGCGCGCTCTTCCTGCTGACACGTCTGGAGCCTGTTACCAGTTATGCAAGCATCTGGTGGGACCTTGGCATGTTTGGGATCGGCCTTGGCTTCATGCTCAGTCCGCTGACCGCCGCAGTCCTCTCCGCCACGCCTTCCACACGGTCTGGTCTGGGCTCATCTATGATTAACACCAGCCGCCAGGTCGGAAGCACCCTGGGGGTGGCCGTGCTCGGAGCAGTCGTGGTGCAGCAATATGCTGGCAATCTTGTTTCGCACCTGACTCAACAGGGCCTTCCTCTGCCGACAAGTGAAACAATTGCTGGGAAGATTGCCAGCCTCGGCCCCCGAGCCAGTCAGGTTTCCCTGCCGAGCCGGCTTCCGATCTCTCCGACCGTGCTCCACCAGGCAATTGGCCAGGGGTTCGTCGACGCGCTTCACGTGTCGTTTGTGATCTCTGGTACGGCGCTGTTTATTGCCGCTCTGCTGGTCGCGTTCCTGCTCCAGGACACACGCCGCTCGCTGAGTACGAGCGTTGACCCGGCTGACTCGCACGTGACGACAGGAGCAGGCACCATAGCGCAGGATACTTCTGTGATTGAGGTCGAAATAGGAAATTCGTTCTAATTTCCTCACAAAATGCTTGAACTTTACCGTTGATGAGTGTATACTCGTTCTAGAACAAATTTTCAATGGTCAAACTTCATAAAGAGAGGACGGTAATGATGTGGACCAGAAGCACATGCAGGCGCGTGCGAGAAACGCCCCTGCGCAACCAGTTCAAGTAAAAAGTCGTGATGAATTTTCCGAGGACGAAGAATACGATGATGTCTGGCCTATGCGTATATCTAGTAGTGCCCGTCGCTATCAAGGGCTGGCGGATGTGAAGACAGAGGTGGGGCGTGCTCGTGCAGACGTGCAGTCATTGGCGAGTCAACGCACCTACAGGGTCATCAGTACTGAAAAGTCCACCGTCCCGCCTCGACGTACTGCTACGCAGAGCAATATTCCAGTAGTTCAGGCTCAGCGACGCCGGCTAAGCCAGGCAGATGAAGTTATGCGCAGGCACAGCGATCAGTTAACACTTAGCGAGTCCATTGCTAAGCCGCGTTTACATTGGATGGTATTTGTAGGAATGGCCATGTTTGCCATGGTCGTAGGTTGGATAGCATTGACAATGTTAGCAAGCTGGTGGCAGGTCACGCAAGACGATTGGCATTACGGGCGCCCCCGAACGTATCAAGTTGATCGCGCCGTTGGTCACAACGATTCAGTCGCCAATCCCAGTCATTTTATAGCGCTTAATTTAAATCGCCATGTTGAGGTTATTGAGTTTGCTGGTGGTGATCCTTCGAAGGCCAAAGTTTATATTGGTCCTACGTTAATTGGTACTGGTCAGGAACTGGCGGTAGTTACACTCTCGTTTAAAGATGTCAATAGTGATGGTCGCTTAGATATGATTGTTAATGTGCAGGATAGTCATTTTGTGTTTATCAACGAAAATGGGCAATTTCGTCCAGCCAAACCAGGTGAAAATATACAATTGTAGCTGGAAGTATAGGATTGCTAAGAGCAGGACCTCTGGTTGTACCAGAGGTCCTGCTCTTAGCAATCCTTCAAATACTTTTTTATGCAATCATACTTATCCGATCGAAACAATTTTCATTTCATCTGTATTGCCATGTTCGTCAATAACAGCTGTTACAGGAAGAGGTGGAGTCTGTGGAATTGTCATTACATGCAGCGATGGTGGTGCAGAGGTAGTAGATAGAGAGTGTGTGTGTAAACTTGACTCTTCAGATTGCATTGCGTCAGTTGGATGTGAGCGAAATGCTAATACCGCGAAAATGACCATCCATGCTAGTAGAAATCCCAGGAGAGCGCACGTCAAAAGCACCTGGGTAGCTGTTAGCGTGGTAGTTACATCCATGGGTGAGTCCTCTTTCAAGTTCCCATAATTGAGAAGTTTTATTATATCCTTGTATTCTAATAGACGAATGTCATTGGCAATGTTAACGTTAGTAATACCCAGACATAGGTATTTCGTATACTTAATATGAGCAAAGTATACTGATTTGCTCCCCCGACATTCTCATATATGGAGACGACAAATGCCATGGAAAAGTTTCAGTCATTTTCCTTATTACCTGGCTAGATTCACGAGTAGAAATAAGAGCTCTGAAAAAATAGTCTGCTAAACGTATTGTGTAATAGAGATCGCATCATCTTGTACTTTTGAAAAAAACCTGTCAAAATAGCGGTAGATATAAACATCTAACAAAGATAGATATGAGGGATGAATGGTATGGAACGAGTAAACTGGCAGCGAACGCGCGACATCTTGATCAGTATTATCTGTATCGGCATTATCTTATGGTATGCATGGGACCTCCTTTTCGGGCTATTCGTGCACGCTGTCGTGCTACTATTGCTCTCATTGGCGGTAGCATTTTTGATCACCCCGGCGGTCAACTTCCTACAATCCCGGGGTCTGCCACGCGTCGTTGCAGCCCTTAGTATGTATATTATTGTCATCGCAGCTTTAGGCGCACTTGCTTATGCACTTGTTTTCTCGCTCATTCAACAGGTATTAGCATTCCAGGCAACGATCACCCATTTCTTTACCGCGCTGCCGGTTCAGTACACTACATTCCTCAATTTCCTGCGGGATCAAGGTATTCCACAATCAAGTATCTCCGCGGCGCTCAATCAGATTCAGAGCCAGGCCACCGATTTTGCCCGAACAGCAGCGACGAATGTGCTGAATATGGCCTTTATTGTGACAAATACCCTGATCGATCTGCTTCTGATCCTTGTCTTGAGTTTCTACTTTACGCTGGATGGCAAACAAGTCCGCAACGGACTGATCAGTATCGCTCCTAAAAGCTGGATGCCGCATGTGCTCTTGTTTGAAGATGCCCTGAACCGGGTCGTTGGCAACTATATTCGCGGGCAACTGACGTTAGCAGTGATTATAGGCGTGCTGGCGGGTATAGGTTGTGCTTTCCTGGGATTAAGCCCCTATGCGCTCATCATTGGTGTGATGGCCTTTCTCTTTGAAACGATCCCGATGGTTGGTCCGGCCCTGGCCTCGATTCCCGCTCTCCTCCTATCGCTATTATTACCTTCGCCTTTTCCACGCACGATCTGGATTCTCATTTACTTTATAGCTGTCCAAATGATTGAAAGTAATATCCTCGGTCCGCGCATCGTTGGTCATGCTGTTGGTCTACATCCGGTAGCATCCATTCTCGCCTTGATCGTTGGCGCGCAATTGTTCGGTGCCTTCGGCGCATTACTGGCCACACCGATTGTGGCAGCGGCCTGGGTAGTTATTGCCAGTCTTTATCGTTCCGCACGCGGCGAGACCGCGGACCAGATTTTGGCAAATAGACGGACTGGCTGGGTCATTCGAAGAAGGAAAGCTCAGACTGCGGAAGAAGATAATGATTCCTTAAGCCCAGGTGGAAAGCAAAATAAATCACCGGGTATACACGCAGATGATGAAGCAAGAATACATGAGCCTCATACACACGCTCAACCCGAAACCTCTCCTACGCATATCAAAGGAAGTTCGATGAATATAGAGCATATCGATTTGCTACGTCCTGTTCCCGATTCCCAGGAACAGCAAACGAGTGCGGGAGAAGAAGAACAGTAGCATAGTTTTTAGAAAAATGATATTCGCTTGTGATGAAGG
>JACZCU010163565.1_pt1 | contig 12540 bp, 13 predicted proteins | sample 8641851 | NCBI WGS metagenome assembly JACZCU01 (sample SAMN15324605, study PRJNA640507) | soil metagenome | isolation source: monocropping sugarcane control | place: China: Luxin town, Laibin City, Guangxi Province | collected 2019-07-25 | depth 10cm m | reverse complement strand
CAGATCGGTATATTTTTTTAATCTCTTGATTGGAGGATCTTATTATGACAAATCTTATCAACGCCGAAGTCGACGTCAATGCATTTTACTTCGCTGGCAAGGACCTGCGTGCGTTCCCGCGCCGCATCAGCTACGGCAACCGTGACGTAACCTTCCGTGATGGCATGCGCCTGAGTTTATTGCACGGCGATCAGCCAACCTACTTTTTCGATATGGCCGCGGCTGATGATGACACAACCTATCGCTTGCGCCAAACCGGCAACCAATGGACACTCGTGGGGACATTCTAATGGGTGGCGATACTTCTCTCGACAATACCACGACCGCTGATGACGGCGTCAGTGTGCATGCAGGGTTTCCCAACCCCGGAGCCGACCGGCGCTTGCGCGGATTAGATTTCAATCAACTGCTCATTTCACATCCAACCAGCACGTTCATCTTCCGCGTCCGCGGCGAGGAAGGGATCACTCAGGGCATTTTCGATGGCGACTTAGCAGTCGTCGACCGCGCCGCCAATCCGCGGTCACAAGACTACGTGCTGTGGCACGACGGCCAAAACTTCAAACTGTCGCGGCCATCGCGCATCAACGAGGGGGCCACCCAATGGGGCGTGATCACGGCGGTGATCCACCAATACCGATAGGACTTGCCATGCAGCAAAACAGCAATTCCTGTGCCCAGGAATCGAGGCCATACTTTTGGCATTGCCCAAAAGTATGCAAAAAGCTAGGCCACGATACGTTCGCAGGGGCATATGTCGTAAAGCCCAACAACCGAGCCAACAATCGACCCCCTTGCGGGGGATCGTCCCTAGCGGGCAGTGTTGGCTCGCTCTCTATGGAAGAAGTTGTTGGTTTTAGCAACATATTCGCCAGGCTCGCTCCAAGTGACCATGAACAACCATGGCACCCGCTCGACTCCTCGCCGAGCAGCTATTCAGTTAATAGCGGCAGGAACCGCTCCATGGCTGTTTCTGCCCATGTGGAGATTGCCCGGCGCACGTGTTGTAAGGCGCACAAGCTAACTCAGCCGAGGACCGTTCAACGAGGAAAAGCTGATGCCGCTAGGCAAAGCTTTTCTGAGGCGTTCCGCAGACGCTTGTGCGTTTTATCAACACCGCTCGAGGAAACGGAGCCCGGGCTTGATCTTTTTGGGTACTTTTTGCATCAAGGCAAAAAGTACCTGCTCGGTTCCTGTATAAGGAATGTGCAGCCAGCTACCGCAGGAGGCGCCATATGATGCCCCGATCGACCAACAAAGTATATGCATTGGTAGACTGCAATAACTTCTTTGTCAGCTGCGAACGGATCTTCCGGCCGGATCTGGAAGGCAAACCGGTCGTGGTGCTATCCAGCAATGACGGCTGCGTCGTGGCACGCAGCAATGAAGCCAAAGCGCTTGGTGTTCCCATGGGAGCGCCGGCATACCAGTTCAAGGACCTTTTCACGCGTGAAAAGGTCGTGCGTTTTTCTGCCAATTTCGAACTCTACGGCGATATCTCCCGCCGGATTATCAATGTTCTCACCGGCGTGACGCCGCGCACCGAGGTGTACTCGGTGGACGAATCGTTCCTGGACTTGGGCGAATTGGATATCCGCGATTACACCGAGTGGGGGAGAAGCCTGAAGCGCCACATCCAATCCGCCATCGGCGTGCCGGTATCGGTCGGCATCGCGCCGACCAAAACTCTCGCCAAGCTGGGCGCCGACTACGTCAAGAAGCATCCGGAGTATGAGGGAGCGCTCGACCTGATACGCTCGTCACCGGTAGAGCAGAACCGATACCTTGAGCATTTCGAAGTCGGCGACCTGTGGGGCGTCGGGCGACGACTGGCGCCCAAACTCAAAGCCGAGGGCGTATACACCGCTCTCGACATGCGCGGGCTGCGGCCCCGGCGTGCCCGACAGCTCATGGGGCTGCCCGGTATGCAGATGGTGCGGGAATTGAACGGCATCAACTGCCACGAACTGATGCCGTTCAACCGCCCCAACAAGACGATCATGCGTTCACGCACCTTTGGAAGCGACACGAACGATTTACTGACCCTGCAAGCCGCCGTCGCTTCCATGGCGGCACGCGCCTCGCACGAAGCCCGTCAGGAGCAACAGCTCGCTACCCGCGCGTTCCTGTTCGTCACGACTAGCAAGCACAAGCCCGGCTACCGTGCCTGGCAGGAAGATATCCACTTTCCTATGCCCACCAACGACAGCGGCGTGATCATCAGCGCTATCCTGGCAGCGCTCCGCGGTATTTTTAGCACCAGCCAAAGCTACCACCGGGCCGGCGTCACGCTGTATAGCTTCGTACCGGCAGGGCATTTGCAAACCGATCTTCTCGGGAATGTCAGCCCAACGCTGCACGATGCTTCAACTGCCCGTATGGCAGCCGTAGACACCCTAAATGAGCGGTTTGGCCGCGGCCGCGTCCATTTTGCCAGCGAAGATCTGGGCACCGCCTGGCAGCCCAAGCACCAGCTTCGCAGCCCCCGCTACGTCAGCAACTGGCAGGAACTGCCGATCGTTTTAGTACAATAGGTGCATGTCACAAACAGACGGTCTTTTGCAACAATATCCTGTTATTTCTGATCAGGTTGACCGAGAAGACATCCGAATCATCTTGGAAAATCTGGAACACGTTTTGGATGCAAACGTGCCTGGCGACATTGTCGAGTTCGGTTGCTACATCGGCACAACGAGCTTATTCATCCGTCGGCTGCTTGGCGTACGCCGTGAAAACCGCGGTTTTCACGTCTATGACTCTTTCGAAGGGTTGCCCAAGAAAAGCAGGGAAGATAACAGCCCCGCCGGTGCCGGATTCCAGGCTGGCGCGCTGCACGCCAGCAAAAAGCAGTTTATCCGCGAGTTCCAAAAGGCAAACCTTACATTGCCCGTCATACACAAAAGCTGGTTCAGTGAATTATCCGCTCATGATGTCCCGGAACAGATTGCGTTCGCGTTCCTGGACGGGGATTTTTACCAGTCAATCAAGGACTCGCTCAAATTGGTGTTGCCACGTATGAGCAAGGGGAGCGTAATGATCGTCGACGATTACGCCCGCGAAGCCCTCCCCGGCGTCGCCAAAGCCATAGCAGAATTCGGACTGGTCGCAACGGTCATCCACGGCCTCGGGGTCATGCAACGATAGCGCGCTGCGGGGAACTGCCGATGACGGAGACGTACAGCTCCTCAACACGTTTCAGCTGTTCGGCGCCGGTTGAAGCATAGTGATCAAAGCCAGGCGAACTGTTGACTTCGAACACGCTATATTCGGCATCGGGCTTGGTTATGTCACCGCACGCCAAGTCCAGGCCGATCAGGCGCAGATCAAAACCCTTCGCTATTGCAGCGGCAAGGTCTACCCAATGCTGGTGGATCATATCGGTTACATCTTCGGCAGAGCCGCCGGCAGATAGGTTGGAAATCGCGGCTAATGTCACCGTCTCGCCGCTAGCGGGGACATGGCGTGTGTCGATGTGGTGCTGGGCGAGATAGTGCTTGGTCCGCGCGTCGGCGATACCCATGCGGACATCGCGGTTAGCGGCGGCCAGATCGCCTTGCAACGCTTGGAGCAGTTGCTCGATGGTGCGCGTGCCGTCGCCCACGACATGCATGGGTATCCGGCGGTACGCGCATACCAGCTTGCCGTCCAGGCAGACAACACGGTAGTCGGGCAAGCGCACCGGCTCCTCGATAACTGCGACACGATACCGCTTGGCCTCGTAGAGTTGGCAGGCATCCGCCAGCTCGGCATCGTCGTGAACCAAGTAAATATCCTCGCCGCGCGAACCGTCGACCGGCTTGATGTAAACAGGGTAGGAAAGATGGCTGCGTACGTATTGTGCGGCGTCGGCGGTCGAGCGCACATTCTGGTTGCCGCGCAACTGTTGCGGCTGGCCGATCTCCTCGTGCCACCAGGGTAATAAGAATTCCGAACCCTTTGGGCAATGAACGCCCATTTGGCGCAGAATGAATTTGGCGTAGCCCTTGTCTTTGGCAAGTTCGACAGACGACGCCATATTGACGCCGAAGTTATACCCGAATGTAATCCTGTATGAGCCATCGGCGTAGCCCAACCGTGCCATGTAGCCGTAGTCAGGTTCTATGTCCACAGAGATAACACTGGGTAGTCGCCCTTCACTTAGCAATTTTATGATCGTGCGGGTAACAAACGGGTAATAGTCGCGCGATACGGGTATATACATAGCTTGTGCCCCTTGGTTACGTTGTTATGTCAATCAAACGGATGTTACATCATGCATCCAGTCTATATCAAAGAGGCTTTCCGGCGAACAGGCGTGCTTGAGTGATGTTGGCCGACCTCGTATACTCGTGAGCATGTGGTTATTGTTCGCGCTGGTCGCTGGAGCGCTCTACACCGGGCAAGGTTTGATTGCGCGGCATGTGCTGCGCGGGCAAAAGGACGCTTGGGCGTTTTCGTTTTATTTCAGCCTTATCGGCGCTATTGTCAGCTTGCCATTCATGCTGGCATCGCCAAAAATACCGCTATCATGGCAGCCATGGGCGCTGACGCTCATCGTCGGGTTGCTGATCGTTGGGCAAAACCTTTTGAGCTTCAAGTCTTCGAACTACCTTGAAGCATCACTATCCGGGTCAATCACGAAGTTCCGGCTCGTCTGGGTCTTCGTCCTGAGCGTGCTGGTCTTGCACAGCGGCTTCTCGTGGCAAAAACTCATCGGCACACTCCTTGCCGTCGGCGCAGGCCTAGTCATCATCCATCGCTTCAAGCGCCCGAAGTCATTCACCGGCGTAGCACTGGCGTTCTCGGCAACAATCTTTTATGCCGTTGTCATCATTTTGTATAAATACCTATTCGCGTCGTTCAACCCGGTCAGCTTGACGTTTTTCGTGACGTTTTTGCCGCCGATCGTATTGAATCTGATCCTCATGCCGCACGCATTCGCGCGTATCAAGAAAATCTTCAAAGAAGATGGCAGGGCAGTAACGATTGCCTGCGGGCTTGGCGCGCTCGCCAACTTGGCATTGAATCAGGGGCTGTCGTTGAACGAAGCCAGCAGCGTGTTAGTTATCAATGAAGCATTCCTGGTCGTCACGCTCGCGGGCGAGCATTTCTTCCTGAAAGAGAAAGAACAGCTATGGGTAAAAGTAGCTGCCGTGCTGCTCGCAACAGCCGGCGCGGTGCTGATCCGCTTGAGCCAATAGCCTAGGCTCCGGCTCCGGAAGCGAGCGGCAGGGTAAAGGCGAATGTCGTGCCTTTGCCCACTTCGGAATGATCGAGACCAATCGTTCCTCCCATGTGTTCGATGAGCAGCTTGGAAATATACAGACCCAGCCCGGTACCACGACTCGTGTCACGGGTAAACATGCTATTGCCGGCCTGTTGGAATTTGCGGAATAACAACTTCTGGCCCTCCAGGGGAATGCCCGGGCCAGTGTCGGTAACCATCACTTTGACCATGCCGTTCAGTTTCGTCGCAGAAATGGTGATCGTGCCTTTCTCGGTAAACTTCATAGCGTTGCCAACCAGGTTGTATATCACTTGTTTCACGCGGTCTTTGTCGGCCATGACTTCCGGCAGATTTTTGAGTGTTTTATCTATCACGATTTGGTTGCCTTTTTCTTTGGCAAGCGCGATTGTTTCGTACACGACATTTTCCATCACCTCCGTTAGGTCAAAGTTGGTAATGTCAAATTTGATCTTGCCTTGCTCCAGACGCGAAGCGTCCAGGAAATCGTTGACGATGCCGATAAGTCTGACGCTCGACGCATGGATATCTTCGACCATTTCGTTGAACGTTTCGTCATTGACCTGCGCTTCGTAAAACTGCTTGATCATCGCCGTATTGCCACGGATAGCCGTGAGAGGCGTACGAAGTTCATGCGACGCGATAGACAGGAATTCGTCTTTACTGCGGTCGAGTATTTCTTGCTCGGTAATATCCTCCAGCAGCATCACGCAGCCGATAGGGCTTTTCTGTTCGTCCTCTACAATTGGGCTGATGAGCACCCGCAGGATCCGGCCGCTGCTGATTGCCTGGTTCTGGTCAACGACCATGCCTTTTTGCATGCTGGCGTCCAGCAGTTTTTGCACGTCGAAGTCGTCGCCAAAGCTCTCGTTGATATCAGCGACTGACCACGCACGATTATCCTGTTGCGCCGCCGTTTGCACGGATTCACCGACAGCTGTTTTGCTGGTCAAAATTGTCTTGGCATGCTCGTTAATGAGCAGGATGGTATTCTTGGCATCCGTCATGATAAAGCCGAGCGACAGGTTCGTAACCGACGCGTGTAAACGGGCTTTTTCAAAACTCAGCTGCTTGGTGCGTTCCACGACCAGCTTTTCTTCGTCAGCTTTTTCTTGTTGCAGCTCGGTGTTCAATTCACTGACTTCATTCGTCGATCCTACAATGCGCTCCAGCATTTGATTGATAGCACTCGCCAGGGCGGCGACTTCGTCACCGCCTTTAAACTTCAACTTGTAGTAAAAACTCCGGTAATCCTTAATATGATTGACCTGTTCAGTCAAATCGCTGATTCGCCGGATAACGATGATTTCCAGAAGTGCAGCACTGAGGAACATCGACATAGCGCCGACAATCAGCATGACCGCGATAAAAATCCTGACTGTTTCCGTGCCCTGGCTGGTACGAAGATACGGGTACGACACATAGACGACAGCACTGAGCACACAAAAGAGCGCAAACGTATATATGCCCAAAATCTTCGATCGAATATTCATAGCGCTTATAAAAAGTATAGCGTAAAGCGGAAGCGGAATGCTATGCCGTTTTCCCGGCCAGACAAGAGCAGCTTAATGATCAACAGGGAAGAAAATAATATGACTGCATCTTGTCAACGAAGTTTTTCGTCTATAGCAATTTTTTCATCTTTCATTCAGAATTACTCGCTTGCCTGAGCAGTTTTCAAGAACAGCAAGTCTCTGGTGCGGACAAGTTTGCCGTCACGGTTTTGCGGTTTTGCGGCTTCAACCAGCCGGATCGCCTCGGCTAGATTACGGACCCAGATGACTTCGTGGCCTTCTTTGATTTCACAACCAGTACGCGCGGTATTCGCTATTGTGCGGGCCTTTTCGGCTAGGTAACAGTAATCTGTCTGCTTCTGAGGCCAACAGATCGTATGACGCTCTGAAGGGAATTGATCTGTTTACGGCTATTCCAGCTAGGAGGTAGACCGATTGAACTCTATGAACCAATAAAATTTACTACCAGATCGTTAACTATGTCCAGCATTTCTTTAGATTGGTATTGATAGCGATGTTGCATTCCAGGAATTTCGTGCCAGCTCTTTGGCTCGTTAGCTTTATCGAAAAGTGCCCTGGTACCTGACGGGGGATTCTTGTCGTCGAGTTCGCCAACGACAAAGAGCACTGGACAGTGAACCTCAGCAATATAATCCAGTGCATTGTACTTCTGGGCGTCCTCAACAAACGAGAATGGAATGTGCAGTTCGCCATGCACAGACGAAGTAACGTCGCGGTAGCCCTTCTGTTGCCATGATGTATACTTGCCAGCTAGATCTTCTTCCTTGCCCACATGGTACGGGCTAACGATCAGGCCAAGCCTTGCGGGATTGAACTCTGCTGCGAGTACCGTAGCGATGATGCCGCCCATCGAGAAACCTAAGACGGCTAAATCTTGGGTACCTAGATCAGCAATAACCGTACGAGCGTAAGCAATTGTTTCGCTGAAGCTATACTTTTGTAAATCATCAGCAAAATGCGGCCATGCAAGTTCAATAACGTAGTGACCTTTGCCCTCAAGCGTTGTCTGAAGGTCTTTAAAGATCGTCTCGCCTGGATGGCCTAAGAAACCAGGAGTTATGAATACGTTCATATGGAACTAGTTCACGACATTCTTGGCTTGACCATTAGCAAATGCTGCCACATTATCACGAACGATGTGGGCAATATTAAGTTCTGCTTCAACGGTATGCCAACCAATATGTGGAGTCATAACTAAGCTATCGAGCTTCAGAATCGGGTGGTTATCAGAGTCTAGTCCGATACCATCCAATCCAGCGCCACGAATCTTCTTGTTGGCTAATGCTTGGTAGAGCGCCTCAACATCCACATTATTGTCCCGAGCGGTGTTGATTAGAATTGCATCCGGCTTCATGAGCGACAGTGTATGCTCATTGACGATGTTCTTTGTCTCGGGCGTGGATGCAACGTTTATCGAGATGACATCAGCTTGTTTGAATACCTCATCCAAGGGGAGAAGCCCAACGCCAGAAATTTCTTTTAGCATACGGTTATAGCCTATGACTTTCATACCAAGTGACTGTGCCATTTCGGCAACTCGTGAGCCAATGGCGCCAAGTCCGACAATACCCATGGTCATAGCATTCATATTATGCCCATGAAAGACTTGCTGATCTTGGCTCTGTGGTTCAATCCAGAACGGCTTATTATGCATCATTCTGTCGCCGAGCGGAATCATACGATTGACGGCCAGCATCAAGCCGATAGCAAGCTCTGCAACACTCTCAGTGCCAAAGCCAGGCACATTAGCCACGGCAATGCCTTTACCGCGAGCATAGGCAACGTCAATCTGGTCGTAACCAGTTGTATTGGTGACAATCAACCTTACAGAAGTTAAGCCATCCAGCACGTCATGGTCGAGTGGTGAGATCCAGCAATTCAATAACGCTACATCTGCGCCCTGACAGCGTTCGATCATTAGCTCCTTCGTGGTCGTGTCTTCATATATCGCAAGGTCGCCCAGTTTTTTAAGGTCATCCATAACAGGTTCAAGCGTGTACGACTCGGATAATATAACTATTTTCATAGAGACATCATAACAGGGCTAGGGGAGTCGAACCAGATAACATCTCTCGAATAACATAATATTTCAAAAGAAACAAAACACCTCTGTCGAAACAACAGAGGTGAAAATGCTTATGGTGATCAATCTGTCTTCGAATTGGAACAATATCCTTGAGGAGATAAATCGCTGGTATGGGATACTTCGTGGAGATTATGGGGTAGGCTGCATCCCATCGATTAGTGGAACTAGAGCGCAGAGCTATTAGCTAGCGAAGAAATGTTTTTTAAGTACTCCCACGATGTCGTCATACGTATCGTAGGCAATCACTTCGGTCGAGATGCCGTCGTATAAGGGCTTATGCTTAAGGCCACTGCGAACGAGCGCAAAAAATAGGCAGGCCAAGTGCAAACGCAATACCAACCGCAACCACTCTGCCTCCCGTAGGTAAGTCAGACACGTCTATGATTAGCGCGTCGCAGCCCTTGATTGCCACCAGTGTTCGTTGCCACAAGCCTTTTGATCAATAGGCACGACCTCGAAGTACTCTACATCCCGTACAAGGCAGAATGACTCCGCACCGGCCTTATGAATAACCTCAGAAAGCGCTTCATTTCCCGTTTATTTTCGGCACCCTTATAGCGTACTACTAGATAGACTTTCATACTCAGGCTCCAATTTCGACTTGTGAAGTACATATCTGTTAATAACGTCGACTACGCCATCGTCCTCCATAGCTGGTGCGATATAATCGGCAATCGTTTTCAGCTCATCGACGGCATTGCCGACAGCAACTTTCAGCCCGCAGGCCATGAGCAGGGGCAGATCATTGTAGCCGTCACCCACACCGATGATTTCTTCTGGCAAAATCTCCAAGAGCTTTGCTACCTCAGCCACCGCGTGACTTTTGCTGACACTTGCGTGCGAAATGTTGATTGCGAAGAGATTATTACCAAAGTCTGTTGCTTTGTGTGCGGTGATCGTCGGTATTGCCTCAAACTCGTGTTTGATAGCATCGGCCTGAGCTTCTGTGAGCTTAGACAGATAGATGTTAAGTGGTTTGCCCGGTCTATAGCCGGGTTCGTATTTGATTTTCTGATCCGGTTCATCAATAAAGCAAGCAACGTCTAGACGTTCAACGATGCGCACAATTCGCCCAAAGTCCGCTGGTTCGATAGACTTCTCAAATAGCGTCTTCTTTGACTGAGCGTCTACAATTTGGCACCCGCCTAAAAGAATAGACGGCCCGGTAAGCCCGAGGTGCGAGAAGAGGTGATTTGCATACTCAAGTGTGCGAGCACTAGCGATACCGACATGGAGCTTTTGCTGCGCGAGCTGCAAGGCCAAAGTGACGGCGCTTGAAGGGTAGCCATCGACCTTATTGGGCATGATTGTGCCATCAACGTCTAACAGAATGGCTTTGTATTGTGGCATAGCACTATCATAACAGCCCGCAGACGCGCTAAACCATAGACGACAGACGGGTGCAAGTAAAACAAAATACCCCTGTCAAAACAACAGAGGTGATAATGCTTATGCTTGGTGGGCCAACTCACTTCGAATTGAAACCGTATCTTATCCGAAATCAATCAGTGGTATGACACTCTCCGTGGAATATATCCGGTATGTGTGATGCCTACTGGGAAGTAAACAAACATTTAAGTCATCAATCTGTTCGCCAACCATATTGCATAATACTGATTTCAGTGTATTGTATATTTTATGAACGACGAACAGCGACCAGACCAAAACGAAATCGTTGACTACCGCAGCGAGGTACAGGGCATTCTGGCAACCCGTGTTACAGCATGGAATATTGATAATTACGCTGATGACGCGTTGGACAGATTGGTTGATCTTATTGGACGAGTTACCGACAGTTATGTGGAGACCGAAGAAATCACGGCCAAAAGCGACAAAGAGCTGGAAGATGACGCCTTGCGCCACTTTGGCTTGCCACAGATGGAAGACATCCTGACTCACATTAATAATCTTGCTCAAGATATCAACGCTATTGACGATGTGCTTGAGGAAGCCGACACAACCTACGAAGTCCTCACGCCGCCTGACACCACGTATTCACCTGACCTCAGGCCAGCAGACGGTAGCTACACGCCCGCCGAAGTGAGAAGCCTGACTAAAACGGTTTTGCTGGTGCTGAAACACGAGTACGGCGTCGAAGTAACCAGCCAGGCGGCACTGACGCTGGTGCGGGGCTCTGTGACACCAGACATGATGCGGCAGCAGCCATACTACCTGATCGTCGCGCGTGAACTAAACAGAACTATCCTGGCGTGTGACGAATCAAAAAACGCGACGTTTGTATTTGATACGCAACGGCTAGAGCAGCTTGGGATTACTTCAGAAATGCTTGGGCTCAAAACAAAACCAGAGCTTAAAGATCTAATCCAAAATTACCCTGGCATTGGCAAGTGGCTCCCGTATACCGAAACGTTCGTTGCTCGATTCTCGAGAACGATCAAGAGCTTAGCCGCACGATCTGATGCAAGTAAGGATGACGAACGGGGCGGCCAGTATCTTGTGCCTGATGTGCCGAAGCCAAACTCCGCCAGCGTAGTTGCCAGAAAAATTCAAACCAGCACGAAATTTGTAGAAATGGCTATCCGCGAGCTAGGCGCATCTTTAGGCGACATCAGCTACGTAGCATTCGAAGGTGAACTTGTCGCTAATTTTAATCAAGAGCAAATCAGTTCAATGCGTGATTGGTTGCGTGCCCTAGCGCTCAGTAAGCCAGTTGCTCCGTCTCAATATAAAGCCCTGGACGTATTTGCAGCTGAGATTCATATTGGCCCCGACAAAGTCGAAACGGCAGCTCAGGCAATTGCCGACTTTGGCGAGCCAAGCATCTTTAGAGTACCCGACAAAATAAGGGCGGCGTTCTACTACTCACCTAAGCAGCAGGAGCAGCTGATCGCCAAACTGAAAGAAATGGGCATCGCACCATACGCCAGCGAACTTCCGCCAGATGTTTCGACTATCGAAAGACTCGTTGAGGCGTCAGGCGCCAGCCGTCAGACTGTGTCCAGAACTATCGGATTGCTTCGAGGGCAACTTGGACCTATTACGATCTATATGTCCGAGGAAAATGCAAAAATCATGGGCTTTAATACTATTCAAACCAAATTGATATTGGACGAAATAAAGCGCAGAGCAGATCAATTCATGATTGCGGAAACAGCCCGAGAGCTCGGCGTGGGAGAGCATACGATCAGGCGTGCCGCCAAGGCAATGGCAGACCAGCTTGTTGACGTCGCATACGTAAAAAAAGGGCAGCATCAGATCCCAACCTACAATGCCGATCAACGACGCATATTAAAAGAATGGATAACTGCGCAGGGCTATTATAAAAAGCTAGAGGAAGGTACCGTGTCATTGCCGACATATGCTGCCATGCGGCATCTAGGGCACCAGGCGGTAGAGGGGTTCATTGCCGAACAGGTCCGTGAAGGCCGCATACCGGAACCTGAGCGATATCCATTTGGTTCAAAGAGTGCAACCTACGCAATTACCCTTGAACTGCAACAGTTCTTGAATGCCAATTTACCGCCAGGTGTGCCACGACCCGGACGCAACAAGCGCGATTCCAAAGAGTAGCCAGACAGTTTTTGCCAATCCTCCATAGTCATCACTAGTATAGCGGTCTGGGGTGCCAGAGGGTGCTAGAGGTCAGGTTGCTAATGCTAGAGGATGTTAGAGAATGCTAGAGATGCTAGAGGTCCGTTCTCTAACAGATAACGGTAATGTGATATTGGTTCGTG